>Ga0210394_10002590_pt1 | contig 24509 bp, 14 predicted proteins | sample IncBWC12MmetaG_FD_160121 | JGI IMG/M metagenome (GOLD analysis project Ga0210394, IMG submission 160121) | Forest soil microbial communities from Barre Woods Harvard Forest LTER site, Petersham, Massachusetts, United States - Inc-BW-C-12-M | ecosystem: Environmental > Terrestrial > Soil >... | reverse complement strand
GGGACCGAGGTGCCCGCGCCTTGGTTTGAAGAGGAGACCGACTGAAATGGCCCGCGGCTACGAACCCGAGGAGTTCATCGGTCCGCGCCAGGTCTCCGAGGAGCGCGAGCGCAAACCCCAACAGCCAGCCCGCAATGACGGGCCGCTTGACCACCTGCGGGAAGAGCGTGCACAGGGGGCAAGTTCCCATACCGATCCCGGCGCGGCTCGCTCGCCGGAGCCGCGCCAGGTCTACGAAATCAGGGGCCGCACCTATCGTTTGCGGACCTCGGAAATCGCAACGATGGTCGAAGTTGGCAAGTTTCGCGTGATTGCCCAGGAGGATCTGACGGAGTTCGCCTATGGCAGCGATAAAGGCCGAATGAGACCCGATGTCGAAAACCTCATCCGGCAAGGCCTGGTCCAGATGAAGTCCATTCCTCATGAGCGAAAGGGCTCACGACAATTGCTCACGCTCACCAAGTCGGGCCACCGTTTCCTCACCACAAACAGGATCGCCGGTAAGGATCAGGCCCTTTACTTTGGCTTCGCCAAACCACGCGAAGCTGACCATGACGCCGACCTCTACCGGCTCTACCAGAAAGCGGCGGACAAGATCGAACGCGGGGGCGGACGCAACCTCCGCGTAGTCCTCGACTACGAGTTGAAAAAGCGGGTCTACCACGACCTCGCGAAACTCGGTCCGGACCGCGCCTCTGCCGAGAGCAAGCGCACCGTGGCCGAACGGCATGAGCTTCAAGTGGTGCGCGGAAAGATCCCTCTTCCTGACGTGCGCATCGAGTACGACACCCTCGAGGGAGAGCGAGCTCGTGTGGACATCGAACTTGCCACGACCCATTACCGCGGACGGCATCTGGCGGAAAAAGTCCGCGCCGGATTTTCCATCTACGCGCATGCCAACGACGTGTCGAACCTCCGGCGCGTTCTGGATCAACGTGAACTGACGGCGGAGATTTTGTCGCTATGAAAATGCCCCAGGATCAAATCGAACGAATCGCCGCTCTCGGCTACACGGAACCAGAGGCACGTTTCCTTTACGTGGTGGCGACGCACTCAGGTTACTTCACCATGCGTCAGTTCAACACCTTCACCGGAGTGAGCCGGGGAAAGCGCTCCATGGCCTTCTCACAAAAACTCCTGAAGCACGCACACGCCACCGTGCGTGATTACCTGGGCGCAGGATCAGTCTTTCATCTGTTTTCCCGGCTTGTCTACGGGCCCATCGATAAGGACAACGTCCGCAATCGTCGCCGGCACTCGTTCGACTACATCCGCACGCGCCTCGTGCAGATGGACTTTCTCCTTGAGAATCCAGGGCACGACTTTCTTGAGACCGAGAACGACAAGGTCAATCTCTTCTGTGAATCTCTTGGCGTTCCGAAGGACGTTCTCCCAGCGAAGGTTTACGAGGGCGGACCTGGAAGTCATCCGACCGTTCGCTATTTCGTGGACAAGCTTCCTCTCTTTCTCGCGGCCCCCTTATCGGGGGCCTCGCCTGTGGTCACATTCGGGTACGTCGATTCCGGCACGGGAAGCCTATGGAGTTTTGTCGCGCATCTCGCGGCCTATCAAGGACTCTTCCGGCACTTGAAGACCTTTCGCTTGCTCTACATTGCGCCGCGGACCACGGAGTTTCGCCGCGCCGAAGATCGCTTCCGCTCGAGCGTCAAACAACCGCTCGAATCCGACGTATCCAGCGAGGTGCTTCGTTACTTCGAAATCCGCAGAAAGTGGGAGAGGCACGAATACGTTGTGCCGGTGGCGACGGACTTCGAGTTTTTGAACGAGGCACGCCGTCGGTTTCACGGCGAGCGCTTTGAAGGTCTTTACCAGGTATGGGTCACAGGCGGTCTCGCCGAAACTGAACTGAGGCTTGAGTTTTCACAGCTAGCTCCGCCCCGGACGGTCTTCTTTGACACCTATCTCGTCCGGAATGAGCGATCACCACTCGACGAGAAGATCAGAAACCGGGTGAACGGCGCATGAACGGCACGGTTCACTGTGCGGTTCACCGTTCCGTTCACCTCTGCGGTGAACGGAAGTTATTGGGAGCACAGAGGTTGCGCATAGCGCGACATTCAGTTCGGACGCGGGCAAAACACCCGGATGGGCTGGAGCGACCCCACTTCGTTGCCACCGGAACCGTGGCGGTCGCTCCAGCCCTGTGAACAGAATATTTCTCTGTTCACCCTGAGTTTTGCCCGCGTCCAGTTAGGCCAAGAAAAGACAAGAGATAAGGAAAGGAGAAATCATGTCCATCATTAATAAGCCACCCGAGATGGTGAAGCGCGAATACGAACTGCAGGAGCCCATCGCAGTGGCCGTTGAGAAGTACGCGACCTTCATTCAGAGCACGCCGGATCACGTCGTCAACTCCGCACTCAAGATCGTGATTTGGAGAGATGTGGAATTTCGCCGCTGGCGCAAGCAACAGCAAACGCAAGCCGACAGGAAGGATGTCCATGCCGCGCCAAAGGCGGCGCGGACATGATCCAACGAATCCTCCATTCGAGGCACTTCGTCGCCTGCCTTCTCTCGGCGGCTACGGGAATGGCGCTCTACTTTAGGGCGCCATTCCCGGAAGACAATATCTTTCTGCGGGTCATGGCCATTCGCTCTCTGTCGGCCTTTCTCTTTCTCAAGTACTCCTACACCCTCTTCCTCTATACAACGCCTTACGTCGTCTATTCGATCCTGCTTTCCGGCGTCTACATTTTCGCCCTCAAAGCAGGCCGGAGGATTCGAGCAGGCAAATTGCCTCTGTATTCAGACCCTCGGAAAAGGACAGAACTCTCTCTCGTGCTGGGCGAGGTACATCACCCCCGCAAGCAAGTCCCATCGGAAACACCGCGCTGGCTGGTCATTCCGGAACGAGGGCTGTTCACAGGCATCGCTATCGTGGGCGCCGTCGGCTCTGGAAAAACGGCAGGTTGTATGTACCCCTTCGCTGAGCAGATTTTGGCGTATCGCGCCCAAGACCCCGACCGGCGCATCGGCGGACTCATTTTGGAAGTGAAAGGCGACTTCTGCGGGAAAGTGCAGGAAATCCTCGCGCGGCACGGACGCGCCGGCGACTACGTCGAAATCAGCCTCGAATCCGAGTATCGCTACAACCCCCTTCATAACGACCTCGATGCCTATGCCCTTGCCTATAACATCGCTTCGCTACTGAACAACCTTTTCGGCCGGGGCAAGGAGCCCTTCTGGCAGCAGGCCTACACCAACCTCGTGAAATTTATCATCCTGCTTCACAAGGTCGCTTTCGACTACGTCACGCTCTTTGATGTATATGAATGCGCCATCAACCCTGACCTACTCGAAAGCAAAATAAAGGAGGCGGGGCGCCGGCTCATCGAAGCCGATTTCGCGATGCTGTGGGAAGAAGAGTATCTGAAGCATCCGCACGACCTCGACCGATTCAAATTCCGGCTCGACAAGGAATCCAATCGCTACCGGGCGCCCCTGACACCAGGCCTCGTCGCGGTGTTGAAGGACAAAGCCATTCAATGGGAGGCGGAAAACGCTTCTCGCAAGAACCCCGTTCCGGCCCAGAAGAAAGCGCAACTCGAAGCCGTGAAACGCTGGTTCTTTCAGGATTGGAAGAGAATCGAGCCCAAGCTGCGGACCTCCATCGTCGAGGGAATTTCGGTATTTCTTTCGCTATTCGACGACAACCCAGACGTCAAGCGCACGTTCTGCCCTCCCGCGGAATGCTACGACTCCCAGGCCAATGCGGATTTCAAATTTGGCAGACCGCTGCCCTCCCTCTCATGGCTCGTCGAAAATGGCCAGGTCTGCGCGCTCAATTTTCCGATCGCCATGAACGCCGGCCTCGCCAAGGCCCTCGGAGTGATGTTGAAACTCGACTTCGAACGAGCGGTGCTCAATCGCGTGCCCGTCATGGAGAAGCATCCGGAAAGCTATTTCCGACAGGTGTTATTTCTCTGTGACGAGTATCAACACTTCGCCACGGTCGGTGAGAGCGAACCTACCGGCGATGAGAAGTTCTTCAGCCTGTCCCGGCAGCCGAAATGTATTCCGATCATCGCGACCCAGAGCATCAGTTCCCTTAAGTCAGCGTTGCCAGGGGAATCGTGGCGGACCCTACTGCAGACGTTTCGCACCAAGATCTTCTTGTCGCTCTCCGATGACTTCTCCGCGCGAATCGCCAGCGAGCTTTGCGGGCGCGAGGATAAATTAAAGGCTAGCTACAACCTCTCGGAAAGCGGTCACGACGCGAATGTCAGCTTCCTCACCGGCAAGGCCCTCTCTCACAAGGCGAATATAACCGCCTCGAAGAGCTACAGCCCTCACCACGATCCCCGCTTCGATACGAAAATCTTCATGGAACTGCGTAACGCACAATCCGTAACCATGGCCTATGACGGCACGAACCCGATGCCGCCGATGTTTTGCTACCTCAAGCCCTACTTCAACAACGTAAACAAATCCTATTTCCGCCAGTTTGCGGATGGAGAACTGTAATGAATGGATTTGAAACCATCCTTCCGTTTCTTAAACCGATCGAACACCTGATTCTCGATGATTCGATCAGCGAGGTCATGGTCAATGGCCCGGACCGCATCTTCATTGAAAAAGCCGGATTCATCGAGGTAGTCCGGGGTGTGAGTCTCGGTGAGAAGTCACTGATGGTCGCGGTCAAGAATATCGCTCGGCGACTGGGCGACGACATTTCGGAATCGAAACCCATCCTCGATTCACGCCTCCCGGATGGCAGCCGCGTCGCCGCCGTCATTCCGCCTTGCAGTGTAAACGGCGTGACTTTGACCATCCGGAAATTCAACGCTCGGCACTTTGGCGTTGAGGACCTCGTCCAGGCAGGAACATTGGAGCGGTCTCTCGCCAACCAACTCGAAAACTACATTCTCGCTCGGAGAAACGTTCTGATCGCTGGGGGTACCGGATCCGGAAAAACTACAATGCTCAATGTCCTCGGGAAGTTCATCCCGCCCGATGAACGTGTCCTCCTCATCGAAGACACATCTGAAATTCACATGGCCCAGGACAACCTGGTCCGCTTCGAAGCGCGGCAGCCCCAGAACGGTCTGCCCGCCGTCACCATCCGGGACCTCCTCAAAGCCTCCCTTCGCCACCGGCCTGACCGAATCATCCTTGGCGAAATACGTGGAGGAGAGGCCTTCGATCTCCTGCAGCTCCTCAACACAGGGCATTCCGGGAGTCTTTCAACCGTACACGCCACTTCCGCAAGACAGGGCCTTGCGCGGTTCACGAGCTGCGTATTGCAAAGCGGCGTGGATTTGCCTTATCGCGCGATCAAGACAAACGTCGGCGACTCCGTAAACGTCGTCGTGCACCTGGAACGCCGCCCCGGCCGGCGGTTCGTTTCCGAAGTCGTGGAAATCCACGGCTACGATCCAGACAGGGATGAATACAACTACAGCTTCATTTTCGACCGTCACAAGGAGGCTCTATGAATGATGTGGAGAACCCAACTGTATTTGTTCCGTCCGCTTCGGAATACATTCTCGATAACTTCGAACAGAGCGACCGGATCGCCATGCTCGTGCTGAACCGAGACTTCGGCGAAACCATTCAGCGCATTACCAGCGCGCAAAAGGCGTCGAGTCCTGAGTTTCAGGCGTGGCTGCGCTACAAGAACGCCAACGGGTCGGACATCTATATAGGACAAAACCCCCTCCGGAAGGACGCCTCAACTCGAACCAAAGAAGACATCGAATCCATCCGGCATGTCTATCTGGACCTGGATCACGGCGGGCCAGAAAGCCTGGAATCCGTTGAAAACTCTAGTGCCGTCCCGAAACCAAATTACGTCCTGACGAGTTCGCCTGACAAATTTCAGGTTGTCTGGAGGGTGGAAGGCATGAGTCTCGAGGAGGCTGAAGGACTTCTGCACGCCATGGCACGCGAATTCGGTGGAGATCCCGCCGCCACCGACGCGACCCGCGTGTTACGGCTACCAGGTTTCGCCAACAAGAAATACGAAACGGACTACTATGTCGAGGCTCGCAGGGAGTCCACGGAAATCAACCACCTTCGCGATTTCAAACTCCACATTGACTCCCACGATTCACCACACCACAACTATGACAATCGGGCTAAGCGGGAGTCTTCGCCACGCACCAACTTAAGCCAGTCCGAACACGACTGGGCTTTCGCCAAACGCGCCCTCGCCCACGGCGACGATCCCGAAGACGTCATCCAGCAGATTGCCCAACGTCGCGCGCGAGACAAAAGCGATCCGCAGTATTACGCCCGGCTCACGGTCACGAAGGCTCAAACTGAACTCGCAAGAAGCTCCACGATGCGAGGAAACTCCCAACCGGATGTTCCGCAAGACGGTGAATTGACCCATGACTTTGGGAGATCCAATGAATAAGGGTTCCCTCGTAGAGAGCGAGCACTCTTTCTCTTTTTCGCTCGAAGAATATCCGTTGACCGTTCGTGAGGCTGCCAAGTTCCTTGGCGTGAGCCCACAAACCGTGTATCTTTGGGTCGAGCGAAAGCAGATTCCCCATCTCCGCGTAATGGGTCGAAACATCCGGTTCCTCAAATCGGAACTCGAAACATTCCGCGCGACCTTCAAACAGGAGATGGAGAATGGCTAGACCGATCGAGAAAGATGGCGTCGTGTTTCGGCGAGAGGGCACCAAATTCTTGTGGATGCGGTATCGGGATAAGGACGGCATCTACAAGAGAGAGTCCACTTTGACCGAAGATAGACAGGAAGCACTTAGGAAACTCAGGCTAAGGCTCGATGCCCGCGACCAAAACGTCTTGGAAATTGTCCGGCGGGGAGAAAGCCTTTCCTTCGGACAATGGGTGGACACTTTCATGGAGAACTATTCCAAGCCGCCCTACCGCACACAAAAAACACACGACGCGAACCTTCGCGCAGTCAAGCATCTGAAGGCTGCGTTCGCGATCCGCAAACTCCTCGACATCAGCCCCGACGACGTCGAGTCGTATCTTCGAAAACGCATGCGTCAGCGCGCGCTCGTCAAAACCGCTCTCGGGTACCGAGAAGGAAGACCCTTGAAACCAGCGACTGTTCATCAGGAACTTCGGGTGCTTCGGCGGGTTTTGAATGTTGCAGTTCGCAAGCGATTGATTCCGTCTAATCCCTGCTCCGGCGTGGAGTTCCCCGTCGCGATTCGGGGCCTTTTCCGGCCTCATTACGTCACATGGTCGGAACAGCAGCGCATCGAACGCCACGCTCCCGCGCACTTGCGCAATGTCGTCCGCATCATCACCGAAACGGGGCTCCGCATTTACAAGGAGTTGACGCCGGTGACGAAGGAGCAAGTGGACCTAGCGAACTCCATCCTTTGGATACCTGACTCGAAAACGCCTACCGGTGTTGCCGAGCTTCCACTTACGGCAATGGCCGTCCAGGCGTTCCGGGACCAGATGGCACTCGCAGGAAGCAGCAATTATCTTTTTCCTAGCGAGGAAAGCGCGACGGGCTATCAACGCTCCCTACGAACGGTTTGGCGATTGACGTTGAGAAGAGCGAAGGTCCCGTACTTTCGAATCTACGATCTGCGTTCCACGTATGCCACGCGGCTGAGCGCCGGGGGCGTCGCAGATGAATGGGTCACGCAACTCCTTCGTCAAAGCGACTCGAAGGTCTTCAAAAAGTATTCGCAGATGAAGTTGCGAATGCAAAGAGAAGCGCTCGAGAAAATGAACCGCCTAGCAAATGAAATGGCTGTGGAAGTTACAACCGCTGTGCAGGGGTCTAAGAGTTAGTGCACAGTTCCTGCACAGTTTTGACACTTTTCGTTACAAAATGACGGTAAAAGGACACTTCAGGATGGTTGTTGAAACCGGAAATCGTTTAGAATCAGCATAGCGCCCGTAGCTCAGTTGGATAGAGCGTCTGCCTTCTAAGCGGGGAATCGAATTTACCAAATCTTGCCGGAGCCGACGCAACCCGCTAAAAAGGAGCAAGTTGCAGCAAATCGAGGCAAAACGTTTTCTCCTTCATTTTTCGCTTTTTGTGTGCAATTTATCAGAACTTTCCAGCATTTGTACTACGTTTTTACTACGCTCGAATGGGTCGCCGAGCCCGCCGACCAGTTCGGGATCATTTCGATTTGTCCTTTCTCTCGGGCGTACGCAGAATTTCTTAGTTTTCCTCGTCGTCGCAGACCCTGCCCACTGTTAATTTTCCGAAGGCTTCTCAGCATGATCGATGACGAGAACCTTCCACCGGGGCTTTTGCGATTCCACTTCAGCCCAAGCTGTTCCTGAATCGCGGTGAGAATCGAAGGCCCTGAAGATTCCAGTGAGGGTGTGCTGTCAGGCTATCCGCGCTTGGCCGACGATGCCTTTCCGCTCACTCGTACAAATCTCGGCGCAGTTGCGACTTCGCTGGGGAACCCGAACTCTCTAAACGCGCAGTTTGGCAGCCCCATGGGCACGCTCGTCCCGAACCCGGGCCGTGAAGTTCAACTCGGGCTGAGACTCCGGTTCTACGCCTTCCATCGCTTCCATCCGCACTCTTTGTTGCTTTGTTGAACGATTATCGCTGGCTGCAAATTGGACTTTGGCAATACAGGAATACAGGCAATACCGGGAGGCGGGCGATGAAAGCCGCAATTTACGTACGTCTGAGCAGGTCGAACGCTGTGGACGACTAATCGGGAGAACAAAGTGTGTCGGTCTCGCTGTCGAACAGCGGAGTAGTCGATTGCCATTTGCCATCAACGAGCTTGAAGGACCAAGATGCAATTCTGTTGAGAGATTCCTTGCAAAGGAACTCTCGTGAACGGAGCGACTGCTGGGAAATTGTTGAGCGGTCATAAAATAACACAATGGCATAGCGCGTGCCATCTCGCGGAGACCTACCGCCATCAACGACCTTGATGCCAAGCTCATGCGCTGTGGAAAGTTTCTCGTAGACCGAGCGAACCGAGCGGCGCTCCCCCGCCGAGAGGCACGCTGAGTCGAACAGAAAGCAGTAAAGGTCACTCTTCTTATCCTTAAGAGAAATCTCATCTTCCGCACGTAAATCAGGCCGATCGTAGCGGAGTAACCAGGATACATCTTTATCTAGGACAGCCTTAGCCGCACTGACGCCTAACTGACGAAGGGAGCTGAGAGCACCGCCGGGGTGCTTGGTACTTTGCTGTGCCCCAAGAGCCACGACAAAACCACAGGAAATCATCATCACACCAATACACACCGTAAAGATGGTTCCTTCCTTCTTGGGGTTTATAACTCCTGTAAATCTTCTCACTTCTTTCCTCCTCGCCTTCCAAACACCTTTCCTCGACCGTTCGTCGGAGTAGGTCGCAAATGTGTTAGCGGATCAATTTGCCTGCAGCCCTGGCACTGTCGATATGTGTAATGAAGATGCGGATGAACATTTCCACTCCCATTCGACCACCCAATTACATCTCCTTCATGGACGGACTCGCCGACAGAAAGGTCTGGATCAGCTCCTGTGTGGGCATAACCGGAAACGCTTCCGTCGTCGTTTAGGACAACTATTTGATCCCCTCCTATGTCCGCATGACGAATCGCAATGATAACACCACTATCGCTGGCGATGACGTCCTCGTCCATTGGATTTCTAATGTCAACACCGGTGTGAGGTCTGCCACCACGCACGGAGTCGACGGCTCCAAATAGAGAGGTCACGTTCTGATAATTTGTCGGCCATGTGGTCAGCCCAAACGGATCCCAGAAGTTGATCGGGCTGTTCTCGACATAAGCATATGTGTCTCCGCCAGCAAATTCAGCAGGGTCCTCGGAGATGAACCTTTGTAGTGTTGGGTTGTAGTATCTGGCGCGGTAGTAGTAGAGACCGGTTGCATCAAGTTCGCGTCCCGTGTAAGCAAAACTATTGGTGCTGGCTGTTCCCGTGGAGGACGTGTTTCCGAATGGATCGAAGGTATATTGGGTCTGCATCGCGCCCATAGAATCAGTGAGCTCCATAGTGCTGCCAAGGGCGTCGGTCAAGAAATTGCGCATTCCCGAGGAATCAGTCCTCTGGAACAATTCGTCCAAACCTCCGGACAAAAGATTCGCTGTGGGTGTTGTGCCGGAGAGTTCCTGCACGGCATTCACGTCATCGTAAAGAAAGTTCGTGGAAGTTCCTCCGGCGCTTTTGGACGAGCGGCGTCCGAAGGCGTCATACTGAAAGGCTGCTCCCGAGAGCGTTGAAATAAGGCGATTGCGCGCATCCCAGGTGTAGCCATCGGTGCCACTGCTGGTCATATTCCCGTTCGCATCGTAGAAAATATTCGTAGTGCCCCACTGTGATAGTTGGTTGTTTGCGTTGTATGCTGTTTGGCTGACCGGCAACGGCAGAACCGTCCGCCCGAAGCTCCCGCCTGTATTGGTACGCCTTCCAACAAGATCATAAGTGTAAGTCAAATTACCGAGAGTTGTCCCACCGAGGGCGTAAGTCATCCCCGTAAGTTGAGAGCCTTGGTCGTAGGCGTCAGTGACAATAATTCCGTTCGGTAGCGTGAGCGAAGCTCGCCGATCGTCCGCGTCATTGCTGATCGAAACCGTCGTTGTACCTTGGATTATTTGGGCCACGCGATCCGCGTTATCGTAGATGTAGTTTACGGGCGACTGCCCACCTACTAACATACTGACCCTCCGCAGGGCGGGATCGAATCCGTAGGAGACAGATCCGTTGGGAGTGGTTTCGAGCAGTGTCCGCTTAACATCGTCGTACTGGCGACTAATCGTTCCGGTCACTGAATCGTTGAGCTGGACCACTCGATTCAGGCTGTCATAGGTGTAACTGATCGTGCTCTCGTACGTTGGTCCCGCTTGTCTGCCGTAGCCGGCGAACGTGACGCGATTTAACGCGTCATAAGAGAAAGAGGTATTCTTTCCTCTGCGGTCGACAAATGCCACGGGGTCGCCCGCGAGATCATATTGGTAGTTTTGAATTGCGCCCATTGCATCTGTACGTGCAGCCACCCTGTCCATACTGTCATAGGTAAAAGTCGTGGTAGCACCTCGAGCGTCTCGAACGGAAGTCACGTTGCCGTTCGCATCGTGTGTCAGTATGGTCGTTCCACCGAGGGCGTCAGTCACCGATGCGGTCTGACCCAGGGGATCCAGTGAAAATCGAGTCGTTTCGCCCGTCGCATCAGACATAGCAATAGTTCGCCCAGCACCGTCATGAAAGAGCGCGACGCTCCTGCCAAGAGGATCCGTAATTCCGACCAGGTCGCCGGAGTCATACGCGAATCGCGTTGAAGGATTCGCCAGAGGATCTGTGATGGCCAGGCGCTGTCCTGCGGAATTGTAAGCCATGGTCGTCTGATGCCCGAGAGCGTCCTGAATAGTGATTAGGTTTCCTTTAGCGTCGTACGCGAACGATCTTGCGTGTTGCAGGGGATCCGTGACCGTCGCAACATGATTGTAGGTTGGCTCATAGGTGTACGAGGTTGTCGCCTGAGCTGCGGTGCCCGTCATTGTTGTTATAGACGTTGTGTTACCCAGGGCGTCGTAGGAATAGCTTGTCTGGTTAAAGGCTTGATCCACTACGGATTGGAGCAGATTCGTGGCCAAATCCCAGTTGTAGCTAGTGGTCTGTTGTTCGGGGAATCCCACGCCCCAGGTATCAGCTTGCGTGTATCCGTTCGAATTGAAACTTACCTTCCGAACGTGGCCCAGGGGATCAGTCACATCCGTTTCAACGACCTGTCCGGTGCCAGAGTCCGTGATGTAAGCGAACTGGAAGCTCGATCCGTCTCCCTGCACCTGCCGAATCACACGCGAGGTCGCATCATAGATGTTAGACAGGTACGTGATTCCCCTCGGATCTTGAATCGCGGTCATCTGGCTGGCGGTCCCATATGTGTACTTCGTGACACCTCCCTTCGCGTCCGTGAACTGAATCAGGTTTCCATTCGTGTCGTAGACATATCCTACGGACCGCCCAATGTTGTCCGTAGCTCCCGTGATCCGGCCGCTCGAATCAGATGTGAACTGCATCCACCGGCTATTCGGCGTCGAAATGTAGCTCATCGTTCCATTGCTCAACCGAGTGATGCTCAGCTTGTTTCCGTAATTATCAATGATCGAAGTCATCGCTGCCTGCTGCGAATTAGTCGCGTTCTCACTATCTGGGAACTGATAGATAGTCCCGTCTTTCATTTTCAAATTCCATCCGTTGCCGTTCCACGTTATCTGGGAACCATAGAATGCCGTCGGAGATGTGGTTGTCTGAAACACTGCGTCCGTCCAGCTGAAACCAGGGGAGATTCGAGAATACTGGACTTGACTTCCATCCGGCAACACCACTTCCGCGTCCTGATAGCAACCCGGCTGGGCGAAAACGCCGCACGCCGTATTGCTCGTCAAAAACATATCGTAGGGATTTGATGTACCGACTCCAAACGACCTCGTCTGCCAGTCGTTCTGGCGGTACGTCCTAGATAGGGAAATCGACATCAGATCGGAAACGATAAGATCAGTCTTGTTGTAGACGAAAAGCCCTGTCTGAAGATCCACAGGGTCGCCATCACCTCCATTGGGGTCTCCGGGATGAGGCCCAACCAAAGGAGCAAAGCCGGGGCTGGCGACCATAGCACCCGTGAACTCATAAATTTCTACTCCGGACTCGGGGACAATCTGCTTTCCGTCCTGGCTCACCTTCCCGACCCCGTACCGATACCAACCCTTCGCCGTTGGATCGTAGTTCCAGAAATCAAAGGCCGTGCCCGGAGGAGCGTGATGCATGTTCGGGTAGTAAAGTTGCGCTCCCTTCGACCACTGTCCGTTTCCAGTGTCCAAGTACGCTCCCCCAGGTTGAATGGTGAAGTAGATCGGAACCTTCACTCCTGTCGGCAGCGGAAACGGAGGCTGCTTGACTGGTATCGAAGTGATCCCGAGTTGCGTCACGATATTCCCATGCAGGTCTCTCAACACCGTGTTCGCAGGCAGGTGCAACTCAAGCCCGGGAATCGCCGGTGAGCTCACGACCGTTTCCCCGGTCGTCGGAGACGGAATCGCTATTTCATGGGCCTTGTCGATCTCCGTCATCCAAATGGTGTACTTCAACACATTCGTCTGCCCGGCAATGGTGTCCACTCCTACTTGATAAATCCCATAGAATACTCCCTGTTGCCCAGCCTGCTCGCCGTCAATGACCAGGACTCGATGCCCGGAGGTCACACCATTGACCAGAAACCTCCCCGTTGCATCGCTGTAGGCCTTCTGATTGTCTACTTGCAAAAGTACGCCCGACAACGGTATCCCATTCAGTTGCAGCACTCGCCCGGATACAGCTGTCACGCCTGCTGGAGCTTCCAGGGGCGGCATTGCTGGAGGCGTGGGAACTCCTTTACGGTCCGTCCCTACACCCGCGGTTCCTATCGTGATCGGCAGCACAGGAGCCGGAGTTCCAGTTCCGTTGTCTTCTCCCGCTGTCTGAAACGAAATTTCCTCCTCGGGCAAGGCCAGCCCGTTTGCATCCGCCAGCCCGTCTAGCGTGACTTGGTACTTAGTCCCCGAAGCCAGCGGCTGCGATGGAATTAGAAACGCCAGCATGCCCTGTTCTGCCGGAATAACCGTCACGCTCACCGGTCCCTGTGGGCTCGTCAACTGCATCGTCTGCGCGTTGATCGAAGAGACCACCAATGACTTCGAAAACCGGATCGCCACAAACACGTTCACCAAAACCTGGTCCTCTCCAGTCTCGGGGATCGAAGTCTCCACCGTGGGTGAGGCCGTACTGTCGGCAATCGGCGGAGGATTCGTTTCGGTTAGCGTAGCTTCTGTTCCAGGATCGAACACCTCACCATACTTCAACGCACCTTCGGACGGATTACTCCCGCCCCATAGCAATACCGTACCGTCGGCCAACAAATACGCCGTATGATTCTCCCGCGCATGCTTCAGCAACGCCGAGGCGACTCGCGTGACTCCCGACTGAAAACTCCATTCCTCAAGCTCTCGTACCGGAGATCCATCTGCTCCTACTCCTCCCGCCAGCAACACCATCCCATTTGTTAGCACCGTCGCCGTGTGATGGGTTCGCGGAATCGGCCCTGTTCCCTGGATCACGGAGAACGTCTCCCTCACGGGATCGAATAACTCCGCTAGTGTGACAACCTGTCCATCGCTTCCCGTGCCACCGTGAACCAAAATCTGACCGTTAGGCAGAACTGTTGCCGCATGCCACGCCCGCGCAAATTGAAGATGAGTCCCCAGTTCAGCTAACGCTCCGCTCTGCCCGTTCCGGATATACCCATCGGCCAGTGGCGTCCCATCTGGTCCCACGCCTCCGAGGAGCAGCCAATTGCCATCCGGCAAAAGCGTCGCCGATTGTCCTTGTCGCTGGTCAACCTTTTGGGGCGACCGCGCTCTGACCGAGATTGCGTGATGCCGCGTGATCCCAAGGCTTGCACCTGGAACGCACAGAGCAGCGAGAGATAAAGCACACCACGCCTGAAGCCACTTAGTTCTCATACCCCTGCCTCCGGTCTCCTCATGGCGACGTCACGCTTAACGTGATGCCGCCGCTTGCGCCGCTAATCGAAAAAACCGTAATCGTGTAGTTGCCTGGTAGCCCAAGAAATTGGCTGTTGAGCGTTCCACTGCTCCCGCCGGACCCGCTGAAAGTGACAGTCCCACCCGTGGGACCATAGAGGAACATTTCCATGTTGGAGATCGAGTTACTCGTCCAGGATACCGTAGCGTTCTGCCCCCCGGCCGCATTGAAGGTCAAGTTGATCATTTGACCCGTAGTACTCGTTGTTGCAGGGACGCTGGCACCGTTGACACTGACTTGCCCGGTGACATCAGGCGGAACGCTGCTGAGGGTGAACGTACAGGTCCCCGCCGCATTCGCTTGCGCGATGATTGAATAAGTCCCAGTGACGGTAAGGGCCGTCGTACCGCCTACGTTCGGCGTGAGCAGGTTCGCGAGAGGATCTTGAATCACTCCACTGCACACCGAGCTGGAAGCTAGATAGACACGCTGGCCCGGAACTCCATCGAACAGAATGATGCCCTTGCCTGCGGAACTAAAGTTAGGACTGGTAAAACCCCCGATGCTCATCCGGCCGGTGTAGAGGAGAGGCGAAATAAAAATGCCGTGAGCCGGATCCCAAGGAAAGAACAGATCGGTTGTACTAACCACCGTCCCGTTGGGCGTCGAAACCGAGACGTGCCCGGATGTCGCCGTAATCGGAATCGCTGCGGTGATATTGGTCGATGTCACGGAGCTTAGCGTTGTCAACGGACTCACGTTGAGTTTGACGCGATCATTCGCAATCACGTCAAAATTGGTGCCCGTAATCGCGACTGTTCCGTTGATAGTGGTAACTGTAGTTGGGCTCAATCCGGTAATTGTAGGTGCTGCACTCGAACTCGAGATCGTGTAAGAAGATGAGCTCGTTGCGCTTCCCGACGGGGAAGTCACTGCAATCGGGCCAGAAGTGGCGCCCGTGGGAACCGAAACCACAAGCTGCATGCCTGTAGCCGAACTCACAGTCGCTGACGTGCCATTAAATGTCACGGCATTAGAGCTCGGCGTCGAGCTGAAGCCTGTTCCCGAAATGGTCACCGAACTCCCAACTGCACCTGAGGAAGGTATGAATCCGATGATCGAAGTCGTGCCGGCACTTCCGCGACCGATCGCCAGGATATTGCCAACAGCGTCGTACGTATACGTCGCAGCGTCACCTTGCGCATCCACGACGCCCACCAGCCTGCCAAGTTGGTCGTAAGCGTACGTGATCGCGTCCGTCCCCTGAGCAGAAAGCGCTAAGTTTGTCGTGGCGTTCGTTCCGATCGTCACGCTCACGGAAGTTTGGCTCTGTGGCACATAGCCCGCCGCCGTGGCTTGCACCGAATAGGTACCGGGCGCTAGGCCCGAAATTGTGTAGTTTCCCGACCCGTCAGTCGTCGCGCTACCGACGGATTCGGAGCCTTGAAGGGCTGCGACCGCTGCACCGACAATCGCTGAAGAACCACCCGCTTGCGTAATTTGTCCCGTAACTCCCCCAGGTGTCGCCAAGCTGGCGTTTTGCGTGGTCGTGCCGCCAATGGAAACCGAAACGCCATCTACGAAGGCCGTGCCGTAACCCGTTGCGGAGAACTTCACGTCGTAATTCCCGGCTGCCAGATTCGCGATTGAGTACACACCACTTGTATTTGTAGTCCCCGAACCTTGGGCGACACCGTTCGCCATCGCTTGCACGGCAGCACCATTAATCGCCGTACCATCACTCGTTTTCGTCACCGTTCCGGACAGGGTGCCGTTGCCCGTTACTGTGAAATTCACGCTGTTGCTCGGCGTCGTGCCGACTTTGACTACCACCGGACCGGAAGTCGCGCCTGTAGGAACCGTCGTCGAGATGGTCGTGCTGTTCCAGGTGCTCGTAGTGGCCGTTGTGCCATTGAACGTCACGGTTCCCGTAGACGTTCCGAAGTTCGCGCCGCTGATGGTTACGGCAGCGGCCGAAGCGCCAGACGTAACGGAAAGACTCTGGATCGTTGGTAACTGCGATACCGTAAAGGTGACGGCATTGCTCGTGTCATAGTTCACCGTCACAACGACTGGCCCGGTTGTCGCACCTGCGGGTACCGTTACGGCAATAGTTGTGTTCGTCCAACCCGTCGGCGTCGCGAGTGTTCCGTTGAAGCTCACGGTGCTGCCGGTAGTCTGGGTTCCGAAGTTGTTCCCGGTAACCGTCACAGCTGTGCCAACGCCTCCAGTGGTTACGGAAAGACTTGTAATGCTTGGAACGGAACTGACGTTGAATGCGAGTTGGCCCGCCACTCCTCCCACCGTTACAACGATGTTCCCGCTCGAAGCTGCGCCCGAGGGCACCGGGACGACAATCTGGTTGGTCGACCAACTTGTTGGTGCCGCAGCCGGGCCATTGACGTTGACCGTGCTTTGGCCCTGAGTTGAACCGAAGTTCGATCCAACGATCGTGATAGAAGTTCCCACCGCGGCCAGTGGAGGGTTTACGGACGATACCGACGGATTCGCAATGACCGTCAAGTTTGCCGGAACGCTAGTGAGACCGTTAACAGTTAGTGTGAGCGGGAATAGACCCAGCGTTGAACCACAATTCCCTGGGTCGTTTGGTCCAATGCTGTTCGCGCTCCATGTTGCCGGAAAGGTGTTACCGTTGCATGTCACCAAACTACTGCCTTGGGTCGAGCCAAAGTTAAGACCGTTGATCGTGAAGCTGCCGCCCTGAGCGACGGGGTTCGGAACGAGTGTGGTGATCTTCGGCGCAGCGGTGAAACTGACGCCGTTGCTTGTTGCACCTCCAGCGGTTACGCTCACCAGGCCGGTGACCGCGCCGGCTGGGACGGTTACCGAAATCGAAGTGCTTCCCCACGATGTTACAGTTCCGCTCGCACCGTTGAAATTCACGGCGCCTTGGGTCGTGCCAAATCCCGAACCGGCAATAATGACAGGCAATCCCGTATTGCCCGAAGCCGGGGTGATCGAGGAAATGTTTAGGCCTGATGTAACCGTGAAACTCACTCCGTTGCTGGCGACGCTAGCTACCGATACCGCGATGTTTCCGGTTGTGGCCCCGGTCGGCACCGAGGCGACAATTTGTGAATCGCTCCAACTCGTCGCAGTGGCCGTTGTTCCGTTGAACTTCACCGTGCTCAAACCTTGCGTTCCACCAAAACCGGCACCAAGGATCGTAACGGATGCGCCGATTCCTCCATTTGTCGGCGAAATGCTCGTAATGCCCGGTCCCGCCGTCACCGAGAAGGTCTGCCCATTGCTCGGCCCATTTGCGATGTTGACTACGACTGGCCCAGTTGTTGTCCCTGATGGCACAGGAGCCTTGATTTGGCTGCTACCCCACATTGTTGGGGTCGCGGTAACGCCATTGAAGGTCACATAGTTCGAACCCTGGGTCGTACCAAAATTGGATCCATTCACCGTCACGACTACTGCGACCTGACCAGACGTTGGTAACAAACCACTGATGCTCGGTGCGGTAGTTACTGTAAAACTGACGCCGGTGCCGGCTTGTCCAAGCACGTTGATGACGATGTTTCCTGTCGTCGCGCCAGTGGGAACTGGCACAAGGACCTGTGCCGCACTCCAAGAACTCGGCGTCGCGGCGGTCCCGTTGAACTTGACGGTACTCGATCCCTGCGTGTCCAAGAAGTTTGAGCCGTAGATGGTAATCGGAGTACCGACCGAACCCGAGGTTTGCGAAAGACTGCCTATGGATGGCGCTGGGTCGATCGTGAAGTTCACTCCGTTACTTGCAACGCCTCCAACGGTCACGACAACATTTCCTGTCGTGGTTCCTGCCGGAACTGGGACCGTAATGCTGGTGGAAGTCCACGCGGTCGGTGTGGCAGTCGTTCCGTTGAACGTGATCGTGCTCAATCCTTGAGGAGAACCGAAACCGTTGCCCGCAACCGTCACAGAAGTCCCGATGACCCCGATCGTCGGCGTGACACTTGAGATCGAGGGACCCGGTTGCACGGTAAAGCTGACGTTGTTTGTCGCTACCCCTTGAGCAGTCACTACTACGTTTCCGGTTGTCGCGCCGACCGGCGGATAAGTAACAATCTGGTTGGAACTCCACGAACTCGGGCTAGCCGCCACACCGTTAAACGTCACCGTGCCTGGTGCATACGCAAAGCCATTGCCATTGATTTGGACCGACGTCGCTACTGTTCCAGTATTGGGGGAAAGACCAGTTATGTTGGGATTGACTGTAAAATTGTAGGAATTGCTTGGCGCCGACGATCCGCTTCCTTGTGTCGAACGCACAAACACTCCGCCCGTGGCGGATGGGTTCGGAACCGGAACTACGATTGCGGTGTCGCTCCAGCTTGTCGGGGTCGCAGTGGATGCTCCAGGGAAACTGATGTAGCCTCCGATGCCTTGCGTGGCTCCGAAGTTCGTGCCAGTTATGGTCACCGATGTTCCGGCTATGGCTGGATTGGGCGACATGCCAGTGATGACCGGAACGATTGTGAATGAGGTGACAGAACTGGCCGTCATCCCAGCCACCGTCACAGTGATTGCACCAGAGGCTGTGCCGGTCGGCACAGGCGCGACGATCGATGTCGCGCTCCAACTCGTCGGCGTTGCAGCGGTTCCATTAAAGTTCACCGTGCTCAAACCTTGGCTCAATCCGAAATTCGTACCCGTTATCGTTACGGGCGTTGCAACTCCCCCTGACGTTGGCGAAATACTCGAAATGATCGGCGCAGGAACAATTGTGAACAGCGCGCTGTTGCTTATCACTCCACCGACATTTACGAGCACGTTGACGCTCGGCGCTTGCAAGGTCGGCGTCGTGAACGCGATCGAGGTAGTTCCCCAACTTGATGGGTTGACACCCACTCCGCCAAATTGAATCGAGCTGGAGCCTTGTGTGGCACCGAAATTGGTCCCAGTTACCGTCACAGCGACAGCTGAGCCGATTCCTCCAGACGAGGGAGAAAGGCTCGTAATCGTCGGCCCGCTCGCGTTCACCGTAAATGGCAACCCAGAACTCGACAAGCCGGCGATCGTCACAATCACGTTACCGGTCGTGGCTCCGGTCGGCACGTTGGCAACAATCTGAGTTGAGGACCAAGTCGTCGGAGTTGCGGCAGTTCCGTTAAAAGTAGCTGTGCTTGTGCCTTGTGTGGCGCCGAAATTCGACCCGGAGATTGTGACAGTCGTTCCAATTACGGCGGAGTTCGGCGAAAGACTTGTAAGAATAGGAGTAACTCCGACGGTAAAGGGGCTTGGATTGCTAGCAATTCCGGACACGGTAACGACGACGTTGCCAGTGGTCGCACCAGTGGATACGGGCGCGGCGATGCTCGTGGAGCTCCAGCTTGTAGCTGTCGATGTCGCTCCGTTAAAGGAAATCGTATTCGCGCCCTGGCTGCCGCCAAAGTTTGTTCCGGAGATGGTGACGGATGTTCCGACCACGCCCGACGGCGGACTGAGGCTCGTGATGCTGGGGCCCGCGATCAAGGTGAAACTGGAACCATTACTTGCGATACCGCCGACGTTGACAGCCACATTCCCGGTCGTGGCTCCAGTTGGCACGGTAACGACAATTCCGTTTTGGGCCCAACTCGTGGCACTGGCGCTGGTGCCGTTGAAAGTGACGGTGCTTGTGCCCTGTGTGGCACCGAAATTAGTTCCTGCGATTCGCACCGTGTTGCCAACTTCTCCGGATGCCGGAGACAACGCTGTGATGCTCGGCGTTGGGAGGACCGTGAATCCGCCGAGATTACTGTCTACGCCACTAGCATGAACAATGACATTTCCGCTGGTCGCCCCCGCTGGGACTGGCACTGCTATAGCGGTCGCCGTCCAACCCGTCGGCGTTGCTAGGGTGCCGTTGAAGGACACCGTGCTGGGACCTTGAGGACTTCCAAAGTTCGAGCCTGCGATACTGACCGAAGTGCCGACCGCTCCGCTGCCAGGGGTTATTCCCGTGATTGTGGGAGGCGGAACAATTGTAAAACTGAAGCCGCTGCTCGCTACACCTCCAGCGGCCGTCACCACTAAGTTGCCGCTCGTTGCGGTTGATGGAACCACCGCAATGATAGAACTCGCGCTCCAGCTGTTGGCTGTCGCAGTGAGTCCGTTGAACTTAACGTTGCCGTTCCCTTGTGTCGGGCCAAGATTTGATCCCGATATAGTCACTATGGCGCCTGGAGCGGCGGGATTGGGGGACGCACCGCTGATGCTGGGAACCGAAGTGACTGTAAAGGTTGTCCCGGAACTCGGTTGACCTCCGACCACTATCACAACCGAGCCGGTCGTGGCTCCGGTCGGGACGGGCGTTGTGATGCTCGTCACGTTCCAAGCTGTTGGTGCGGAGGTTGTACCGTTGAATTTCACCGTGCTCGTTCCTTGCGGGGAGCGGAAATTCGTTCCGGCAATGACAATTGATGAAGCCACGGCTCCTGTATTTGGCGTTAAAGACGAAATCGTCGGGGTGCCGGTCGGCGTTGGAATTTTAACTGTGGAGTCGTAATTCCCGTTCAGAGTCCCTTCTATGTCCAATTCCCCTGCGAAAGTTCCACTGCTTGAGCCAACTGTCAGGCTAATTCCAACCCACAAATAGTACCGGTCGGAAGTTGCAATGGTGATGTTGGCCGAAGTCGTGCACGTAACTGTATATTTCGTGAGTGTTGTCGTCAGCGCTGTCGACCCGGTTCCCGTGCACAGCACCGTTCCCGATGAGTTGTTCATCTTCACGGTAGCCTGAGGAAACATAGTTCCAAGACTTGCGGTTTTCTTCATCCACAGCGCATACGTAACGGTTGAACCACTGGGAATCACCCCGGAGAGGTTCGGATCGCCCGATTGCGTGTCAAATTCCTTGATGATTTTCGACCCCGTTGCGGCTCCGTTCAGATTTGCGGTCTGCAAGGCCACGCTTGAGGCATCGGGATTGGCAGTCTTGAGTTGGTCAAGGCCTGTGGTTGTAGATGCCTCCTTGTGAAGATGGTACGTGTTAGTTTGCGCGTCGGAAGGGCGACTCAAGGAAACGAGAACACCGAGAAAAAACAGAACATTTCGCACACTTCTACGCATCGCGCCCGTCCTTGTTCACGAGACTGAACACCCGGTGAAAAGATTCTTATGAGTCGGTAGGGGTGCAATTTATTATGTGATCAATACCAAGTCAATAGTACTTATTATAATAATTCTGTAATTTCTAGTCTTGCCAAGTCAACGCACTTCGCTACAATCCAGAAGTTCGACGCAAGCTCCGAAAGAACTACTGCTGTAACGTGGAGATAACAAATGGATTCACAAGCTCGGTCACAAGTACTGCTTTGGACGTGCTTTAGTCTCCTTGCTTGCTACGTCCCATCGAAAGCTCAAGATTCTCAGGTGAGCGCACATCACCAGAGAGTGCGGGTCTATTTCATTGCAGCCGAAGAAATGAATTGGGACTATGCGCCTTCGGGTCAGAACGGCGCGATGGGGCGTCCCTTCGATGAATTCGAGAAAGGCTACGTGCTACCTGGTCCCATAGAATCGGAAGGATCTACAAGAAAGCGGTTTATCGTGAATATATCGACGCAAAGTTTGAGACGTTCAAGCCGCGGCTGCCTGATGAACAGTACTTGGGCATTCTGGGGCCCATTCTTCGAGCCGAGGTTGGGGACACAATCAGGGTCGTCTTCAAGAACAAAGCTTCCCGACCATTCAGCATGCACCCGCACGGTCTGCTGTACCTGAAGGACTCGGAAGGCGCAGAGTACAACGATGAGGCTTCCGGAAATCAGAAGTCAGCGCCCGTTCCTCCCGGCGGTACGCACACCTATATTTGGGAAGTCCCGGACCGCGCCGGGCCTGGTCCCGGCGATCCCAGCTCCATCGTCTGGCTCTATCATTCGCATGTCGACGAATTACGCGACGTGGCCTCTGGACTCTTTGGAGCGATCATTGTGACGGCGCGAGGGAAAGCCGAACCAGACGGGCGTCCCGCAGACATTCAACACGAATTCGTTATGACCTTCATCACGATCAACGAAAATGAGAGTTGGTATCTGGACGAGAACATCAAGTCTCACGCGACAGACCCCAACGGAGTGACCAAAAAGGAATCCATTCCCGAAGGTCCGTTTGGCAGTCCTGTGGCTTCGCTAGGTAAGGGTTTTGCCGATCTTAATCTACGCAATTCCATCAACGGCTTTATGTTTGGAGACATGCCCACGGTTTCGATGCGAAAAGGTGAGCATGTGAGGTGGTACCTATTGACGCTCGGGGATGCAAACAATTTCCATACACCCCACTGGCATGGAAACACTGTCAATCAATACGGGCATTCTTTGGATGTTGTTTCAATTTCTCCTGCCGAAATGAAAACCGTCGATATGATTCCCGACAATCCTGGCGTCTGGCTCTTTCACTGCCACGTCAGCGACCATATGGAAGGGGGTATGTTAACTCGATACAGAGTCCAGCCCTGAGGCACATGGAACTCTTCTGCGACGATCCTCAGTCTCAATTCGAGACCCACGCGCTATTGGACAAGTCGGAAAGTTCGGAAGTTTCTCCGTCCAGATGGAAGCGAATTTCCTTATCGCGCCGATCCAGCCCGGCAGCGCAGCCGCGAACTCGCGGAGCTGCTCTATGCACCTGCTGTACAACCCAAGGGCATTGGGATTTCGCGCCACATTGAAATGCAGGATCTTATGCCAGTCATGCTCACTTCGGATATGCTTAGATTAGTCACTCCCCCCTGTCGTCCGCGCGCATCGAGGTGTTAAGGCGGTGAAATTCCTTGCTTTGCCTTCCCGTGCGTCCTATTTTTTGTCTGCGTTAGCGGGGGGATGCACGGCGGACGGTCGTTTTACTAGATGGCGGGGATGATGGGATTCGAATCTACCAGCGATATGGAAACAAAGGAGTTTTGCGGTGCAGCCTGGCCTTCAAAGGTATTGAAAGGAAAGAGACGGAATCCTTATTGCCCCCTTAGCGCCCCCGAAGATTCCTGAGATTAGTTAGAGCGGGCGGTTGAGAGTGCAATATGGCATAAGTATGCCGCGCAGCAATCCCCGCTTTGCAGCTTTCGCGACCCTTGCGCTCAGCATCGGCGCCAACACTGCTATAGTTCAGCCTCGTGGATGTCGTAAGTCCCTTCCAAATCGTCCCCAGATAGCTGGTCCTGCTCGCTTCGGTCAACTTTATTCACAGATTGTTCATGGATTACCATCGCAGTACCATTGACAAGACGTTAAATACCCGCTAAAAATGATATCTCCAGCTAGACTTAACGAATATTTATAGACCGTTCCTCCCAGAAGCCGGCCGGGTGTGATTGTACCCCTCTGCGCTTGAGGGGAAGTACGTGTTGAAGACGAAATTCTAGGCGAAACTCGCAGAAGAGCAAGTTGGACGGGCCTTTTGCAACAACGCAAGTTAGCGCGGAGTATGGGGGCTGTTATGAAGAGAGTAAGCGTTTCGCTGTTTTTGCTTGTGGCCTTGCAATTGTTCACCTGCCTTGATGTGTTTGCGCAGTCGGGGAACTCTTGCCAATCCCTCGCGATTTGGTATTGGCCGGATCCAGTACCGTCTGGATGGCAATGCACGTTACCCGGTCAGGGCCCGTACAGCATGCTCTGCATCGTGCCATCGGGAAATTGCCCGCCCTTAGTTTGGTGTCCTCAGTGCGGCCAGTTCGTGCCGGTGGGCGGAGCGCCGATTAATTTAACGAACGGAAATACCTATATTCGAGAGAAGGATATTGCCATTCCCGGGCTCGGCGGAGGTCTAACTCTTGAAAGAAATTGGAATAGCATTTGGCCAGCTAGCGAACCGACTTCAGCGGTCGGTATGTTTGGGCCGAACTGGCGGTCGACCTTCGAAGAGCGAATCTCCGCAGGCAGTGGCAGCGCTACTGGTTACGACGTTTACTCGCGGAGTGACGGTGGCCTATGGTACTTCGGCGGCAGTGGGTCGACGTTGACACTGGCTGCACCTGCAAACACAACAGCGACGCTGACGAGTGGATCGTCCTATTGGACTTTGACCTTCCAAAACGGTGAGCAAAGACGCT
>Ga0210394_10002589_pt1 | contig 24518 bp, 23 predicted proteins | sample IncBWC12MmetaG_FD_160121 | JGI IMG/M metagenome (GOLD analysis project Ga0210394, IMG submission 160121) | Forest soil microbial communities from Barre Woods Harvard Forest LTER site, Petersham, Massachusetts, United States - Inc-BW-C-12-M | ecosystem: Environmental > Terrestrial > Soil >... | reverse complement strand
TTTGGTACTCGGAGAGTAGTATCCGTGCCGGTGCTGACCTTGCGCGCACTGTTTCGAGTGCTTGTCGAGCTCGTACAACCTACGAGGACTGCACCATGAATGAGCCTCGGACTCGAACTAAATACACGTATGATTCAGCGACGGGTTGCACGGGCACGTATTCGGGCGACCTCGTGCAGCGCGTGGACGCCATGCTCAACACTGCATGTTTTACGTTCGATGCGCTCCACCGTGTCCTAACCGCGACCTATCCGTCTGGCTCGTATGCCTCCGTTACTCCGAGTAAGAATTTTGTGTACGACACTGCCACAGTGAATAGCATCGCGATGGCCAACGCCAAGAGCCGCCTTGCAGAAGCTTATACGACCTCCTCGTCGTGCACTGGAAAGTGCACAGACATCGGCTTCAGTTACACAGCACGCGGCGAGGTATCCGACCTGTACGAGTTGACACCTCATTCCAGTCCCTCGTACTACCATGTAGGGCAAACGTATTGGGCCCACCGCGCGCTCTCCCAAATGACGACCAATATCATTGGCCTGCCGACGATTAGTTACGGCGGAACGATTGGCTCAACTGTAGGTCTCGATGGAGAAGGGCGCATGGCGCAGGTGACCGCTAGCGGTACGGGACAGCAGAACGCGGTGACGGCAGTAACGTACAATAATTCCAGCCTGCCAACTCAGGTGACTTTCGGCTCGGGCGACACAGACATATTCACCTATGACCCCAACACCATGCGTATGACGCAGTACCAGTTTAATATAAATAGCCAATCCGACACAGGGACTCTTACCTGGAACGCCAACAACAGTCTGCAGCAGCTCGTCATCACCGACGCCTTCAATAGCTCGGACAATCAAACCTGCAATTACGCCCATGACGATTTGGCCCGCATAGCCAGCGCCAATTGCGGTACAGCGGCCGCGCAAACCTTTTCTTTCGATGCGTTCGGCAATATCAGCAAGACGGGGAGTCCCTACTCTTTCCAGCCCACGTACTCGGCATCCACAAATCGGTTTGCGACGCTGCCCGGATTTACGCCGACCTATGATGCCAACGGAAACGTGCTCGCAGACGGATCCCACGCCTACGCCTGGGATGCCGACGGCAAACCCATCTCGCTCGACGGCGTGGGCCTAACCTTCGATGCTCTAGACCGCATGGTCGAGCAAAACCGCTCCGGCACCTACACGGAAATTGTCTATTCCCCCGCCGGTACTAAACTCGCTCTCATGAGCGGCACGGGTGGCCAGACCTTACAAAAGTCATTCGTTCCTCTCCCTGGTAATGCGATGGCTGTCTACACAAGCGCCGGTCTCGACCACTATCGCCACAGCGACTGGCTAGGCAGCATTCGCTTGACTTCTTCGCCATCGCGTACCGTGCTCTCGACCGCCGCGTATGCACCGTTCGGCGAATCCTACGCTCAATCCGGCAGTGCCGATTTGTCATTTACAGGTGAGAATCAGGACACTGTCTCTGGCGATTACGATTTCCTCTACCGAGAATACAGCACTCAAGGCCGCTGGCCGTCGCCTGATCCTGCTGGCATTGCCGCTGTCGATCCGACGACCCCGCAATCCTGGAACCGTTACGCATACGTTCGTAACGAGCCTCTGAACCAGACAGATCCAACTGGTCTATGTCCGGACGACACACCAACAGGAGAGTGTCCTGTGGACGGTGGTACCGATGGGGGCGTGCCCGAAGATCCTCCTACGGTTTATATCTACGATCCCAACACTGGTAAGATACTTTTCTGTATAGGGGGAGTGTGCGTTTCGACGGATACCGGAACGGGAATGGAAGCGTGGTTCGGAGCTCCCGATGATATGGCCGGTTTTCCGAGTCTGTCCAAAATGTACAATTCGAAGTTCGGTGATGGGAGCGTTGCAGGGGGCTACTTAGCGAATGATCTGCTCGGTGCTGTGGCTTGTGCCGCTGCTGCGGCTTCCGCCCCTGCCGGAGCATCGGGCGGACCGCCCGACTCAGGATGCTTCGGTTACAACACCTCCCTCAAGAGTGGTGTGCTAACTGGCGGCTGGACGTTTGATATGTGGGCAAACACCTCGGGAAACGATATTAAGAACACCCTGGGAAGTTTGACTTATGCAAATAAACCATACGCTCTTCAACCAAAGGACGGTCTTTGGACCGTTTCTCTGACTCCCGACAACAATCTCGGCCCGGCTCCTACGGCAAAGAGTTACACTTGCACCGCGATTTCGGACATACTCTCCGAGTTGATGGCAATATTTCCAGTTACTTCTGGCGTATCTTCACAGATCGGAATTTTGCAAAAACAGTTCCTCAAAACATGCGGTATTTAATTGGCGCCATTGCATGCTTGTGTCAAGCTCTTCGCCTGCCGAGGGAATTCACCCCAAGCAGCTCTGTATGGTTGGTCAGTGAGATTCTCCACTACTGCATTCCGTCTAGAGTGCTGAGATTGATGACGGTGACGTTGATTGGACTCTCAACAGCTTTTTGCAGTTTATCTCAGACATCTGTGGTGAAACATAAGAACCCGGAATTTTCCATCGTCTTCGACATGAATCCCGAATTCAGAGTCAACCCCGCCCGGGATATAGAAACTGACGTCTATCGCATGGACCAGTATGGTTCGCATATGAAACGGCTTACGTCGGACCATCGCAGTCACCACCCTTCATGGTCTCCTGACGGGCAACAGATTGTTTTCCTGCAGAGCGCACCGATCCAAAACCGCAAAGGAACGTACGGCTATGAGACGCCCGACGCACTCTATTCTTTGTTGGTAACCCGAGATGTTCTTCGAATGGACGTAAACGGACACAACCCCTCTCGCGTGAGTTCAGTTGGTCCTGATGCGCAAGACGTTGCTTGGCTTCCGGATGGAAAACATCTAATGGTCCGTATTTCCAACCGTAGGAACCTGCAAGTGTTCATCGGTCCGCCGGATTCTTCCGGAAGGAAGTTTGAACGAGAGGAGACCTTCGAAGAGCTTTTGAAAGAGGGACACGCTGCTGGCGCCAAGTGGCGTTATTGGCCGGCGCTCACGGAGTTCTTTCCTCCAGTCGACAATTTCCTTCCGGCCTTTTACGCCCCCTGGACGGGTAATCCGTACGCAATGACACGGGAAAACTTCCAGCGTATTCACACTTTTGACGCCGACAAGGCAGCCTTTGCCAAAGTTATGGATCTAATGGGAGAGTCGGCTTCGATTCCTGCTCCAGCTTTCGATACCACATGGTCGCTGGATGGAAAGTGGGTCACCTTCTCAGAATTCTCGGATGATGGACACGCAAAACTTTTTGTCGCGGACATTCGGAACAACGAATTGGGCAACCCCAGTGCTATCTCCGACGGAAGCCTTGAGGCACATAGTCCAGCTTGGTCGGCGGATGCCTCCCGTATCGCGTTCGTCGGTCTTTGGAAGAATACCTCGCAAATCTTCATCGTAAACAGAGATGGAACGGGGCTCACCCAGCTCAGCCACAATCCTGAAATGTCCTGCATTCACCCTTCGTGGTCGCCAGATGGAAAATGGCTCGTCGCCGGGTGTGGCTTGACGAAAACTGGTTCAATGCCATTTGCTGATTTGTATTCATATGCTTGGGATGACGACATAATGTTATTTGAAGTCAGGAAGCCTAACAGATATCCGAAGAGGATGACAAATTGCTATAACTATATCCCTAATCCTTACTATCCCGGGCCTCCCAATTGCCGCCCGCGTAATCCTTCATTTGCCCCGGCGTTCCCAGCAGGTGGTTGAATCCTAGATCGCCCCGGGGACTGGTCGAATTTCGTTTGGAGAGCGAAGCGCAAGTTTCCTCTTTGAGCTAGTCATGAACGAGCTGAAAGTGATCCATAATCGATAACAAAACGGGCATCCAGTGAAACAATGTACTTTAACCGCCACATAAGAAATTGTTTTGTTGGCTCGTTTGCGAGTCTGATTTTGCTGGCAGGAATTCACCTCCAGATAAAGATGCCTTTGTCAAACTTAGGTCTATCTGAAACCAAAGCCCTCCGTTTTACGCCAGCCGCTGACGACTGGGTTCAGCACACGATTGGACAAATGTCCTTGGAAGAAAAAATTGGCCAGCTGCTGCAAATTCGTTGTTACGGTGATTATGGCAGTGTTGCTGATTACGGTTATCAGGACCTTCGCGACGAAATTCAAAAGTATCACATCGGTTCTGTGGTCTTGTATTCACGTGTTAGCTCCGAAGGGTTGAAGCGAGTTTCGCCGCAGGATGCAGCCCTGATTCTCAACAGTCTTCAAAGTGAATCCCAGATCCCTTTGTTGGTTGCCGCGGACCTTGAACGTGGTGTTGCCACACGATTGACCGACGTTCCGTCGTTTCCATGGCCGATGGCTGTAGGCGCCACGGGAGATATCAATTTGGCAGAGAGGTTCGGCGAGATTACAGCTAGAGAAGCCCGCGCAGTGGGCATTCACTGGGCTCTCGCACCTGTAGCTGACGTAAATACCAATCCTGCGAATCCGACTATAAACGACCGCTCGTTTGGTGAAGACCCAGAGCAGGTGAGCGCACTAGTATCCGCATTCATCAAAGGGGCACACTCGTCTGGGTTACTGGTCACGGCCAAGCATTTTCCAGGGAGCGGTGACCAGTCCATCGACCCACATCGGAACATCGCTTCGATAGACGCGGATTTGGACCATCTGAGGATGTTCGAGTTTCTGCCCTTCAAAGCGGCCATCGCTGCCGGTGTGGACTCAATCATGCTCGCCCACGCCAGAGTACCTGCCTTGGACTCAGACGCCGGAAAAATTACTACCATTTCATCGAACGTCATTGAGGGTAGCCTGAGACAGGAACTGAGCTTCCATGGCGTGGTCATAACGGATGCCCTGGAGATGCCCGGGTTGACCCAGGTTTATGATCACCAGACTGGTAATCTCTCAGCACGTGCCGCTGTTGATGCCATCAAAGCCGGTTGTGATGTCATTATGTTGCCCGGCGACCTCGACGGCGTCTTCCATGCCATCATAGATGCCGTGCGGGGTGGTGAAATCCCTGAATTGCAGATTGAAAATTCAGTGCGCAAGATTCTCGAAATGAAGGCGGCCATAGGGCTACATAGGAACCGCTTTGTGAATCTTAATCAGGTTGTCTCAGTCACCAGTGAGTTGCAGGATGTGGAATTCGCCCAACATGTTGCTGACGAAGCGGTGACTCTAGTTCGCGACAATGGCAAGCTGCTACCCCTGCACAAGGTCATTTCGTCGTCTAGCAATGCGGAAACCGAAAATGCCGAGCATCAGCAGAACGGCAGTCTAGCAGTGATTTTGCTCGCGGAAGGTCTCGAAAGCACAAATGGGCGCGAGATTGAACGCGAAATTAGCTCAAGGCGACCGGATGCCACCTTCTTTAGATTTGACGGCCGATTTTTGACTTCTGCGATTCCTGAGCTTCTCAAGACAGTGGATGCCGCCAGTCAGGTCGTCCTAGCTACGTACATCGTTCACGAGGCAACGAGAGAATTCATAGTTAACGGCAAGCGAATAAGCTATTTTGGTATAAAGGGCCGAGGCGGAAAACTGTTTCAGGAAATCGTCACAAAGTATCCTGAAAAGACGGTCGTGATAGCGTTCGGCAGCCCCTACCTGATCGCGAGTTTCCCGCGTCTCCAGACGTATATGTGCACTTATGCGATGGCGAGCACGTCTGAAATCAGCGCCGCGAAGGCTCTGTTCGGTGAAATACAGAATCACGCCAAGCTTCCGGTCACTCTACCTGGCGTCGCCCCACGTGGTTTCTCGCTGCCATGGCCAAACGGACAACGGGGGATCACACCTGACATTCCTCAAGGCCTGAAACCATTGCGTCAATAGGACGCGGGCTGGGTTGCGAAGGATTGCTGAATAGCAGATATACTTCGCCTTCGTTTGAAGTGAGGTCACCGCCAGTAGTTCAACGATTCCAAGTCGAATGTCGCCGTCTACAGCCGAGCTGCAGACTCCCTGAGTGAGCATTGAGATGAAGAATAAAGATGATGGGGAACATCCGGGCGGGCCGAAGAAGCTGATTTTGGCATGCGCGTTGTTCCTGCCATTTGCTTGTTTTGGGCAAACAAATGATGCGCCGCAGGCAACAATTCGAGTGGATTCCTCCCTAGTTCTTGTCGATGTGATTACGCAGGACGCCAAAACGGCGATGCCCGTCGTCGGCCTAAAGAAAGAGGATTTTCGAGTTTTCGATAATGGGTCGGAAAAGCCGATACAAAGTTTTGACATCGGCGCTCGCTTCGCGACCCGGCCAATTGCCCTCTGGCTTGTCGTGATCTGCAATGAAAAGGACTGGGATGAAAAGGGCTCTGGATTTATACGAGGAAAGGGTGCGCTGCTAAAACCTGGCCTCGATCATCTGGACAAAAACGATACGCTAGGTGTTGCACATTGGTGCGACGACGGGACGCAAAACATAGATCTTGCTCCTTCAAGAGACCTGGATGCTGCGCTTGGGACCCTGGAAGGATTGTTCCAACTCCCTCCCAAGGATACGAGCAATCGACCTGGAGAGTTAGCGTTGCAAAAGATGTTGCGACTAATCCTGGACAATGCGCACCATGCGACACCGGAACCACTTCCGGTTCTAGTTTTCTTGTACGGGGATCATAGCGGCCTGCCGCCGGAGGAAGCAGACGACCTCCTGAAAGATCTCCTCCAAACGTCAGTTATCGTGTTCGGGATTAATGACGGCGGGATGCCGATGAATCCGAAGTACATGGGGAATCCGGGCTGGCAGAGCTACGTGGGACATTTCCTGGCATTTATGACAGCAGGGCAATATTTCTCTGTCGAGCCGAAAATGTTTTCCACCGCACTGGATGATATCCTCGCGCAAGTTCATTTTCGATACGTGCTGGGGTTTCAGCCTGAGGCTCTTGACGGAAAGAAACACACTCTAGTGGTGCGACTGGCAGATCCGGCAAAAGTGAAACATCCCGGAGCTCGGTTGGCGTTCCGCCCTGCATATATTGCCGTGAAAGAGAGACAATAGAAAAGGCAATCAACTCATGCGATCTACAGGCTGGCGCCAAGTCTTATACCAGCGAGGGTCCACCTACAAGCATCAGGGCTCCGAGATTCACGCCTCGGAGCTCTTTCTACTTAGGAGTGATCATTGAGAGGAAGATCCCTGCCAAGAGGACGTACAAGGCGATCTGGAATGGCTTCCTGATCTACCCAGATTTTCACAGCACTGAACACACCACGGGCACAGTTAATCCAAGCTACTTCATTCATATTTTCTCCTTTGGACCTGGACTGACCCCTTGAATTGGCACATTCACGATGGGCACACTCTCCGGGAGAGGAACCACAGATGGAGAGAAGAAAGCGATATTCCCGGAAGTTCCAACGCGCAGCCGTAGAGCGGATGAGGACCTGTGAGAGCGTCGATGAGTTGGCCAAGGATCTCGGCGTGACCAGACGATGCCTCTACAAGTGGCGGACCAAGCTTGAGGCGGTTGAACCTGACGAAGAAGCATCGCGCCCGAGCACACATGCATTGGCCCATCGAAAGGAAATCTTTCAGCTAAAGCGCTTGCTCGCCGAGAAGGCCATGGAGGTGGATTTTTTGAAGGGTGCCTTGCAAAAAGTAGAGGCTCGACGCCAGCGCAGCAGCGGGTTTGGCGAGAAGGCATCTACGAACACATCCAAGAACTGATGCCTTTGCAAGGCAGGCTGAGCATCGAGCACATGTGTCAGTTAGCCGAGCCTGGTGCGCCTGAGCGAATCAGGTTGAGGGGCACAATAAGACTGTCCCGTTTTTCTGTCGGAGTGGAGAAGAATGCATTCAAGAACTGCGCGATGCCCGAATCGGGTCGGAACTCATTAACCGGCGAAAACGCTCCGAAGCCATCCTCCGTCATGCGACGGCCCATGCGATAGTAGAACCTCCGTATCAGTTGTGCATCTTCTCCGCGCACCTCGATCCACGGGGCCGTAACGTCCCCACCAATCGCAAAGCTCAGGGCATTCTGCAGGCCGCTGGGCAGCGCAGCCCAAATTCCTTCCAGCGTATCGGCCGACTCACAAAGTTCGCCGAAAGCGGCGGCATCGTAAGTAGCAAGAGCATGTTTGGGGGATTTTCCCTTTCCTTCGCGAACCACAACACTCAAGGAACAATCCTTTGGAAAAGACTCGAGACCCATAAGATATTGCCGAAACTGCTCCTGAAATGGGCCGAGCCTGACGGGAATCGAGCCGTCATCGTTCCAAGGGTGAATTGATCCGCGCCAGACTATGCTCGCCGCGAAATAGGCCAAGGCCGAAATATTTATTTCGGGAATTGTGGAGGCGTAATAGATCCTCGTTGTCGTCTTGTCCGATGACACATCCGGGGTCTTCGACGCCAGAATGGACGCTAGGGGAAAGCTGCGGTCTTTGCGGAGACAGTGCCCCAACACCCAATTCTCGCCATATTTGGAAAAGTGCTGTTCGCAAGCACGGCACAATAGCGGAGCAGTCATCTGGCGCGAGGTCTGAACTGCCGTCGTCTTTGTGAGCAACCAAGGGTTAGGATTCTTCTCCCTCTCATCACGCAGGACCCTGTAGATGCCCGCTGAAAGAAAGTGACTGTCTTCGAGGCTGGCCACGTTCTGCAAGCAAAGTTTACATTGTTCCGCCATGTCTACCTCTCTCGGCGCGATGAGCAAGCACCCAACAAATGGGTTCAAGAGCGGCCCTCAGAGTTTGCGAAGTCGACGGAGTTGCTGATCTAATCGAACGGAATCACTTCGATGTAGTGCAGGCTCTTCGCTGCCAGAAGGTCTTCGAGTTCTCGGACTCTATGCTGTGGCATCCCGATGACAATGGCCCATGTCACCCACTGGCGGGAGTACCCACAGCACTGCCCTATCAGACGGTCCCGCTCGCCCTTTTCGGGGTTCACTTTGAGTTCGAGCACAAGACTGTCGTTGAATAGGATATCTGGAATCCCATACAACGTTGAAGTCCGCATTTCGACAGTCACGTCAGGGTCATCCTCGTCCAGCGCATCGGGGAGTTCGCGGTTTAGATAGCGGTAGAGGGCCTCAGTGTACTCGTCCTCTGTGCTGTAGTAGCGGGGCTCCCAATCGTCCAGCAGGTTACCAGTAAGATCGCAGAGCCATTCGACGCCTTCGGGATCGGACTTCTCCGCCTGGCTCTTTTTCCCCTCGTCGTGGTGGTGCTCCAGCAGTGCCGCGCCCACGAGCCCACCCGCCAAGGCGCATCCCAGCTTCTTCAAGTCTTCTTGGTCTAGCGGCATGAAAGTTCCTCTAAACGGCGATTGTATCATTCAAGCACATCCATGTGGCCGTGGTTGGGGAGTCGACAAGATTCTAATCACGAATCGCCACTCGCCATTTTCGACGATGACCTTCGCGCCCGCTCGTACTCGTATCGTAAGCGCGGCGAAGTCGTTGGCCGCTTCAGCGTTCGAGACATGAATGACGTGCTTCGCCATACTCTCATTATACTGCTGTATGAGCGGATGGTGCGCTTGCCCGTAATGGTCCGAGAGGGCTCATATCTAAAATCGAAGTTCGAGAAACGCGCTTGAGTCTAGTCTTATGAGACCAAAAAGTAGGAAACGCCGGAAGCCCCCGAAAGATGGCGGAATCGGAGGCGTACTTATGAACCAGGCTCGCGCATATTTTCTGATTACCGGCGATCGAGAATCAAAGGTGTGGATTTTCAGAGATGACGTGCCTTCGAGGTTTCTTCCGAACACGTTCTCATGTGGCACGGATGACTTCCGAATTCAGATCGTCGATCCATTTGGTGGTCGGCATCCTCTCCTCATGTGCCACAAGGCACTGTCCGAGAAGACGCTGATACCGTTTCTGCCGACCGTCATCTTGGACTCAAACATCGTCAGCTATCTTCATCAGTTCGTGACAGGGCGACCGGCGCTTGATGGGAAGCGTCGCCGAACAGTGGAGGAATTTCTAAGATTTATCCTTGCGAGTAAGTTGAATTACAACCCGTTTTTCTACTACCTGGAAGGAGTTCTAGAAAACGAACGGCTCTCAAAAGATAGTTACCTAGAGTTCTCGGAATCGATACTTCGCCTTCATGCTATGGACAGACAGCATTTCCTGTCATTTGGCGAAATCCGAACTGATCCAAGTTTGTTCGACGAATACAAACAAGAATACGGCGTTGCCGACTTTTCTGAAATGGCCGCACATTTCGCAAACGACATGATCATGCCGACCGACTTCCGAATGCAATGGGTCAGCAGGCTAACATACGCCGCGCTGATGAAAACCGCCTTGATTCACAAGACATCCAAACGGGGAATTGCAGGCAAGTACGAAGAACTTAGGGACTTTATGGAGGACACATTCAACATTGCTCTTGGCAGGGAAAGGATTTTCGCCTTGGAGTACTTTACGGGGCGATTCGATGGCGCTATTCCGGTTCAGCGAGGCGCTAATTTCGAGCGCGCGCTAAAGCATGTACGTGCGACCGCTCGGGATTTACTGTTGCTACAGCTTCCCGAGTTCATGTTGGTCGCGGATACGGCAGAGGGCGTCTATCTTTCTTTCATTGCCAGCGCCGACAAAGCGCTCACCAAAGTTGCGCGCGCTTGTCGAATCGACGGGGTAATGGCGTGGGCACCAAAGATTCACGTTCCACTGCCGGTCGTGAGCGTTGATCTTACTTGTTTGAAACCAGAGCTCGATGCAGAAACTATCGCCCGGATTCGGGAGATGGATTCTAGCTGGCAGAAATCGAGAACGTCACGGATGCATGCATCTGAAACACACATCTCGTTTGAACGTCTTGATGAATTGATTGGGCAACTTGAGGAAGAAGTAGTCTCGTACTGCAAACACTAGAAGCTGCGAACCCAGTCCTACGAGATCAGAACAGGCCCCACGGACCCCACCAAATACTACCAGCCGCTACTGTGACAAGCTGTGACAGGTTACTGTGACAAGCTATGACAGATGGCTGGTGAAAGCCCGCTTGGAGTGGGCAGCCGTCAGAAGGCCCGTTACCCTAGTTCAGTTCCCGCAGAACACTAACAACACCGTAGGGCGCACCGGTATCTGATTCCCCGACAACTTTCCCGTCCTTAAGGATCTCCAACTTCAAGTCGTGGCGAAAATCAGACTTGCTGATGAAGCTGCAGTTCACGGTATCAGCATTCTCTCCCGTTATCTGAAAAGGTAAAACATCTTCATAGCTCTTAGAGTTTGTTCCGGCACGATTTGAAAAACTGCAATTTCCTGTGAATGGTAAGCCCGCAGTTCCCGTCAATCGAACTACCACTACACCGCTGGGGGCCGGTCTGTTCATGGCTTCGGTCCTCGTCTTGGCTTCTGTTTCGCCTTGAACCCGCAGAGCTGCAGCCAGGTCGTCGTTAGCCTTTACACAAGCCGTCATGTGGTCGCCAATGTCCGACACTGGTGCGGTCGCTAAGTCCCCTAAAGATTGCCCCTTGCAAGCCTTGTTCGCACGGTTTTGTAACTCGGAAATTGAAACCCTCGGACCATCCTCAAAAGTTTTTTGCATTTTAGCTCGTCTCGCCAGTTCAGCATCATCAATTCCCTGCACTTTGGACGGCTGAGGCTCTGGCCCTTCTAGTCCCTCCGCTTCCCTAACTTGTGCCAAGCTAGCGTCACTCCAGCTACAAGGTGAAGGTAGATCAAGTGAAATTCTTTTCTCTTTCGAATACGGAGGATTAGGAGAGCTTTCAATATTCCCCGACAATTCTTTGCTCCACTCCCCACATTTTGCTGTCAAAACGTACCGATACCCCAAAGTGCTGGAATTCAGGACTTGGATTTCCATCCCACTAATCAATTGCTTCTGAACATCGGAGAACTTTGGGATCGCCTTGAAGTTGAGAGAGCCTCGATACACGTCCACGGTCTTGTGCTGCCGAGCCTTCTGTTCCTTCTCAGCCCTGACTCGCTTCGCTGCATCTGCCAGCGACTCCTGCGGTACCGGTCCGCCGAAGGCGCTACAACAAGCAAGGGTGATGACCACAGCCAAGGCCGCACGAGTTCGGTTGATGCTCATTGCTTCGCTTTCTTTTCCTCACTGTATGCGTATTCATATCTTTTTTCCACTGATACCACAAGCTGTCAGGAACCTAGGCCCGCCGGATTCACCAGTTGCGCCGCTCCCCACTGTGTACCTCACTTTGGGTATGCCGTTACATTACATCATGTCCTTTTTGACAGTAAAGATGCAAAGTGTTATATTCTTGCCATGACAAAGACACCACGGAAGAAGAGCAGACCTCTGAATTTCCGTGACTTCCCAGAGGACCTATATTGGCTCGCTAAGATGTGTGCAGCGAATCGACATCAATCGCTAAAAGCGTATGTTGAGGATGCTCTGAAAGAGGCGACCGAGAGGGACTCGAAGCAAGCTTCCGGCAGTGTGATCCTGCGGACGCACAGAAATGCAACAGGTGATAAAAGCTAGCGAGAATCGGTATGCGTTGCCGAATTCCGTACGGTAAGGAGCTCACGAAATGGCAAAATACAATCCAGCGAAAAAGCTAATCGAACGGTTTCCAAGATATCCGCGCCCGGAATGGCATAGCGTGCAAGGGCGCGCGAGCTTGACGTGTGGGTGTGGGGAATCCTTGTTCTGTGTTCAAAAGACCTCGATGGAGCGCCAGCGCCGTACGCCAACCGCCAGTCACCGCAAGATTGTGGCAGTGTGCCTAAACCCAAAGTGCCAACGGGAATTCCGACTCGATTAGGCTATCTGCTGATGCTGTGACCTTCTGCCTGCGTATGCTCTTGCACCTGGCTTCGTGTGACTGGCGGCTCGATCTCGTGTGCCGAGGATACGGATTCGCGTCCCGGTTCTATCGCGGATCTGTGGGACACGTCGCGAGAAAGTTGCTCGGCAAGCTGGCCTTTGTCGTTCGTGTAGACCTGCGCGTCGTAGCGTCCGCGTGACACCGCCACATACGCCAAGCGGCGATTCACGAGTTTTTCTCCCACCTGCTCTGTGTCTATGTGAATAAGCACGCGGTCCGCGGTTTGTCCCTGGCTGCTGTGGCTCGTCACCGCATAGCCGTAGTCGAGATGCCGATTCTGTTTGATGTTGAATGCGACGGTCCGGCCTGAGTCGAGGCGAAGTTGTAGGTTGCTGCTACCGTCGATCTTTTCGATGGTGCCTAACTCGCGGTTCGCGATGTGCCGCTCTCGATTCGGTGCAGTGAATTGCACCCGGTCGCCTTCACTGAATGCGCGTTCTATCTCTCGGTAGAGCGTAACACCATGCAACCGGCGCGGATCGTAACTCACTTGCTCTCCGTTCTCGCGTTTCACCGTCACTAGATTTTCTTTCTCGTTCGCGTGCTCGACGCGGGCATACTCTCCCTCCTCGATGCCGTGCGTCTTGCTGCCTCTCGTGTATCGCACAACGTCACCCGGTTGGTATTGCGCGGCCCACTGCCGGTCCGCCCCCGTAACCTCTTGCCGAGCCACAAGCACTCGTTGCTTGTGTTCTTTTATTTCAACCTGGCCCTGGCTCTGCATCGTCCGGTGAATCGCTTCGTTAATCTCGCGGCGGGATTGATTGTCGGGGGAGACCACTAGCGTGCCTTCGGGTTTAGTCGCATAGTCGTTTGCGATTTCCTTTAGCCGCTCGTCGCGGTCGGGGATTTCATGCACGCGGCCCTGCATATCCAGTCGTTCGATTGCTTCTCGCACATTGCCACGCGAGAGTTGCTCCACCACCTCTTTGAGTGCCGGGTCTTTCTGCCGTACGATCTCATCAAGCCGTGCCGTCTCGATCCCCGCTTCTTGGAGCTGCTGATACGGTCGGCCCGCTTCGACCGCTTCATGCTGGCGTGAGTCACCTACCAGCAGCACGCGGTCGTTTTCCCTTAGCCGATGGAGCAACTCATTCATCTGCTTCGTGCTCGCGAGACTCGATTCGTCGAGAACGTAGAGGCGTTTTTGTCCGTCGTGCGGCTCTTCGGTCCGTGTCAGATGCCGCTGCAATGTGCTCGATTCGATTCCCGCTTCTCCGAGTTTTTGCGCTGCGCGCGATGTCGGCGCGAAGCCTTCCACCTTATAGCCCTCTCGCTCGGCGGCTTCGCGGATCGCCACTAAAGAAGTAGTTTTCCCCGCGCCCGCGACGCCTTCAAGCGCCGTCACCTGATCGCGGCTCGACAGGATTTGCTCGACCGCCGCGCGTTGGCTCTCGCTCAGATGCGAGTGGTCTTGCTCGATCTCTCGGCGTGCCTCGAAACTCGCAATTGGTTCGTGTTGATTCTGCCCCGCACGCATCAATTGGATTGTGTTGCGCTCGTGGTCGATCATCTCGCTTGTGGTGAACGCGCGACCCGGCGCGCGATTGCTCGTCTCGATGAACTCGCCCGCTCGCACGCGTTTCTCTAACTCCGCTTTGACCTCCGCAACCGTGCCATCACCCATTGAACGATTCAGCGCATCCCGTAGTAGCTCGCGCTCTTCGGCCACTGCTTCACGCTCCAGATTTTTCTCTCGCGAGTAAGTGAGCGCCTGGCCGATGGCTTTTTCTCCGGGTTCTTCCTGTAGCTGCTCTCTTCGCTCCTGTGCTGCTTCAACAACGCGCTCTGGTTGATTGCCGAACTGCAAGGCCATTGCCTCGTGCCGCTCTTGCATCTCTTCGTGTGAGAGTTCGAGCTTTCCTTCTCGTGTCTGGTGCGCGGCGATCTGCGCCGCGCCTGCTCCTCGTTGGTTCTCCTTTGCTAGATGTTCCTCGATCTGCTGGCGGCGGGGACTCGATGCCTCCAGATACTCTTTGCTGTAGCCTTTGATTTCCGGCTGGCTGCTCTCGCCGCGCTCGATCTCGTAGCCAAGCTCTTTCAACCGATAAGCCAATTCCGAACGGTAGGCTGCCGTCGCATATTGTTGCGTCTTGTAGAGCTCCCTTGTTTGTAGCGCGTGTGCGTCCCCGTCGTCGGTCTCGGTAAGATTGAAAAATACCACGTGCGTGTGTAATTGCGGTGCGGCGTAACCGTCTACCGGCCTCGCGCTGTCGTGCTCGAATTTCGCTGCTACCCATTTGCCTGTGGTCTCTGCCGGGAGATTCCCGCCGATGCGGGCCTGGACATATCGCTCTAACTCATCAAGCGCGACGCTAACGCTTTCTCGATGTGCTTCTTGGACACGATCATCCCCGCCCACGAGGGCGGTCAACGAGACGCTCTTCGGTGCCGAAAACGTCGCGTCCCATCCCGCGCGGTGCTCCATCGCACTTATCTTTTCGCCGCGCCTGTTCATGTATTCTCGGGCCGCTTGGTGGCGGATAAGTTGGTCGCCAGTGATCGGATGATGCCCTTCGCTAAGCCGTTGAAAGTGCTCCTCGCGGACCTCACCGCGTAGTCCCCATTGCTCGGCGAGCCTTCCGTGCCACTCTCCGCGAATCTGCTCTCCTTCGGTGTAGTAGTTCTCGCGGGCGTTGCCAAACTCTTCCGCGTGATACGACTGTGCCTGACCTGCGCTCAGAGGTTTGGAGATGGTCAGCATGTGTTGGCCTACTCGAAGTAGTCCCTTTGCTGGCGTGCTGGCTCTCGTTGGATTTTCTGGTCCTTACTTTGTTGCTGTTCATTGGGCACGAGTATCTGTCCCGAAGCTCCGCTCCCCCACCGCTTGCCTGCTCCTGCCGCGGCCACCGCCACCTTTGGCGGTTCCTCGGGTGGCAGCTGTGGCGGGCGCTCGATGTATTGCGGCTCGTTGCTCTCAAGCTCGATGTACGGGAGACTCATCCGCGCCACGAGATTTCCGCACTTGAGACAACCATGCATCTTCTCAAGGCCGCTGATCTCGCTTGCCATCACCAGCGGCCTGATCTCGCGTTCGAGGTTATAGCCCTTCGACTTGCGCGATTGTGGAAACTGTTCATTTGTGCGGCTCTCTCGTATCCTCTCGATTTCTTGTTCTCCTATCGTGTCGCTGATCCATTTCGCTGCGTGCGGCTCGCTGGTGCACAGGAAGATTTTCGTTGATGGCTGTGACATCATCGCTTCCGCTTCGTGCCCATAACGCACTTCCAACTGGCTGCGTCCCTGAAAACCCAGCACCACGGGATTGTTGGATTTGCGGTTCTCCGTGATCGCCGTGTGCAACTGCGGCAACCGCTGCAAGGTCGCCAACTCGTCGAGGATGAACCAAACCGGACGCGGACTCATGCGGCCTTGATTCATCAAGCGCAGCACGAGCATGTCCAGCCACAAACTGATGAGCGGCGCGAGGCGCTTCCGGGTGTCCGGTGTGCTCGTCAGGAAGAGCCAGCCCCTCCGCTCCTTCGACCATTCGAGCGTGCTCCAACGTCCCTTCGTCTCCACTTCGCTCGGCAGCAGCTTCATGGCGTCAGCTACCATGCTCAGCGAACCAAGCACGCCGTTGCGCTGTGGCGGCGAGTCCCGGTCGATCATCGCCGCGTACTCTGTCCCTTTCACTCTCCGGTCGATCTCTTCCGGGTGCGACATCCACAACACCAACTCTTGCGGCGTCGGATGGAAGTTGAGCAAGTGCGCAAAGATTTTTCGCGGGGCCTCTACGAAAAACGAATTCTCGTTGTGCCGATCGGGAAACAGCGACGCGGCCAATGTGAGAGCGTCGGCACCCTGCCGCAGCTCGTCTCCCAGAGTCCAGTAAGGCATCCGCTGGTCCAGGGGATTGAGAATCAAATCACCGCGCGACGGAGTAAGAAAGTAGGGCACGTAGTCGGCGGGCGTCGCCGGATCGTACACGATGGCGGTCTCACCGCGCTCCTCGATCTGCAACAAGATTTGGCGAATCAATGCGCTCTTGCCTTTGCCCGAATCACCCATAACTAGAATGTGGCTCGATTCAATCTCGCGCGGCAGTCGCAGCCAAGCTTTCCTGCGGAGCATTTTTTGCATGAAGCGCTGCTGCTGCAAGAAGCCGATACCGTCTGAACGGTTGCGGCGGTTAAATGTACGCGGCGTCACAAGCTCTGGTCCTTTCAGCCGACGCCCATGTTTGCGTATTCTCTTGCGCGCTGCGTCCTTCGGGATCGCCACGACGAGACCAACGAGCAATACACCCAAGCCGCCCCACAGTGCCGGTTTCGCCAGATCGGTGACCGTCTGGTCCTGGTATATCCAGTGGCCCAAGAACTCATGCAACTTCCCATTGTCATAGCGGGCGCGCTGCCATTCGAGCTTCAAGTCACCTACCTTGATGGCCTCTTCGGTCAGCGTAAACGCGCTCTCACCTTTCTCTGTAACGAAAGGTTCTACTTCGTTGTCGAGCGCCATCCGCGTACCTTTCCGCGTCACGACCATCAACAGCGTGTACCAGCCGTCCGTGCGGAAGGCCCCTGCTACCGGCGTGCCTGCGTAGGTCGTGAGATAGTGCCGTTGGAGCGGCGTCCACACTTGCACGTAGCGGTAACCAACGATGGCGAACACACTGAGCAGAGCAACGCAGAACGCTCCGATACTCCATACCGCCCGGTCGCTCGGAAACTCTCCTGCATCGTCCTCTCGGCCCCACTTCTGTTTCATGGCACACCCCCTGTTGCTGCTTCCGCGAGGCGCTGTCGCGCCTTGCTCAACTTGTTCTGGTCCGCTCGCTCGATTAGCTGCTGCATCTCCTCGGCGGTCAGCGTTTGCCCTTGTGATACGGCGAAGTGCATGTTTAGTAGGATCGTCCGCAGGGCCAAGAGCTCGGCCAGGACGGTTTGCTCGCCTGCGTTGGGCTTCGTCGCTTTCAGCAGAACGTCGCGCGCCCACTCGCTGATCGTTTGCTCGCCCGCGAGGACTTCAAACTGGGCGTATTCCTCGTCGGTGACTTTGGTGCTGATGGATTTCGTTCGAAGGGAGGGCATCGAATTCACCCCATAAAATCAACAGGTTCCCATACGGGAACCAAGAGTCGCTGCGCGGCGCTCCAGCAAAGTGGCTTGTCGCAAGCCACTGGATTTCCAGCAAGTTCCCATACAGCAACCTTGGTTGCTGTGCGGCACCCGTTTGGGGGTGACGTGTCAGTCCAACTCCCGGTGCCGTAGGCACCGCTCGTCGCAAAACGCGGCGCAAACCCACGATTCGCGCTATGAACCTTGTTCGCCATACTCCAACTGCAGCTCCTGCATCCACCGCTGAAGCTCGGGGATCGCCCACGCCTTCTGGAACAGTTCGCGCAGGGCGTTCCATTCGTTCTCGGTAAAGTCGATACCTACGTCGTTCTGCCGAAGCCAAAGCGTGAAAGTTGCCCTATTCTCCTCGGACAGCGTCGTGAGGAAATGCCTGCCGTTCCACGAATTCTTGGCCGACCATCCTTCGAGCATGGCCCGGAACTCGGCCAGGTCGGGGTATCGACCAATGAGACAGGTCACGCGGCGTGTTGGGCCAAAGTCGATATGTACGCCAAGCTCGGGGCTACCCACCGTCGTAAACGAGAGCTTCAGGTCATCGACCTTGAGCGGACTAGGCAAGATAATTCGGCGGCGAAAATCATTTTCGTTTGGACCCGTTGGTCGCACAGGCTGGCGGTCATGTTGCACCCAATGGCCCCGAGCGGCGAGGCCCCAGAGAGTCGGCCAGTAAGGGGCAAGGATTTGATCGAGTCTAGTGCTCTCAACTCCTTCATCAGTAACGGCGGCTAGGAAGCATCCCCCAATGGTGCCGGGGTTTTGCCATTTCTCTGCCGGTTTCAGCAGCTCCCTGCGACGGGAAATTTGCTTGAGAACCGCTTGATGTCTTTGTTCGGCGTCCTCATCCGAGAGCCGAACGTCGGTGAAATGGCCGCCAAGGTTTCCGAAGTAATACCAGGCGTGCTTCGAGGCATGCTTCTTCCGGTTCTGATAAACGGCTTCGAAGGCATCAAGTAACTTGAGGTATGACTCCCTGGACGGAATCGCGGGCGAAAGCAGCGGAGGCTCTTGAGCCTCTCGCTCTGTGCCAATCTGCACGTACTGCGCGAGAACATCCCACTCAGCGGCAGACAGCGTGTGCTGCGATTCCCACTTCTTGCGAATGTGATAAAGAGAAGCGGTCGGCGTTCGGAGCATTTCATGGCGCGCTGTCTCACGGTCCATCCCAGCCACACGCTCCTCGATAACGAGGAAGGCGGCCTCTCCCAAGGACACCTCGCGTCCCCGTTGTTCACTGAGAACCTTTTGGTAGCGCTCCAACAGTTTGAGGCGGTCTTCACTTAGTCGAATCGAGATAACCTCATGCCGGGGTTTCTTTTTGAGGATCGACATCATGGTTGACAGGGTCTCCTACATCGATGTACGATGTTTACGTTAGCGTAGCTCGATAGGCGACTGAAAGCAAGAAGAATCTTTTCCGCAGCTCTCTCGGAAGCCAACGAGCCAATTCGACGACCTTCTAGACACTATAGGAATCACTAACACGCAATGTCCGTACCATCCCAAATCGAGACCTCGGTGCACATCGAGCGGCACTATGCCGTTGCGGAAATCGCCGAGTTGTGGAATCTCAGTGCTGATAAGGTTCGTGAACTTTTCGAGAATGAGCCTGGTGTGCTTGTGATCGGAGAGCGGAGTCCACGCCACAAGAGACGGTACGTCACGCTGCGAATTCCTCAGAGAGTGCTCGAACGCGTTCATCATCGTCTATCATCGAATTCCAGTACCCGCTAGGAGCGTTCCGCCATGCTGACCATCTATCGTCGTCACCGAAAGGATTGCAAGCAACGCGCGAAGGGTCGCAAATACCGGCACTGCCAGTGCCCTGTTTGGGTGGACGGGTCACTTGGTGGAAAACAAATTCGTGAGTCTCTGAAAGTCCGTGACTGGCAGCGAGCCCAAGAAATGATCCGCGAGTGGGAGGCTGAGGATCGGCGCACGCGCCATCAAGAACAGCAAGTCACAATTAAAGATGCTCATGAAAAGTTTATCGCTGACGCGGTGGCACGGAAGCTGAACGACTCCACGCTGTACAAATACCGCCTGCTCTTCCGGCAGCTTGACGGTTTTGCGGTCACCTACAAAGTGCAATTCCTCACCCAGCTAGACCTGGACACACTTGCAACGTTTCGCACAACGTGGACTGAGGGGCCGCGCACAAGCCTCAAGAAGTTGGAACGGCTCAGGGCGTTCATGCGCTTCGCTGAGAAAAGAAAATGGATTGATGACAACCCTGCAACTGAACTAAAGGCACCCAAGGTTCCAAACAAGCCGACCATGCCTTTCACTCGACAAGAAATGATCCGCATTCTTACCGCGCTTGGACCCTATGGAAAGAGCGCGGGAATTCGCAACGCCCAACGGCTTCGCGCTTTCGTCCTCCTGTTGCGTTATTCAGGTTTACGGATCGGTGATGCAGTCCAGCTTGACATGAATCGGATTGAGAACAGCAAACTGCTGCTGCACACTGAGAAGACGGGAGTGCATGTCTATTGCGTTCTACCAGAAATGGTTGTCAAAGCGCTTAACGCTGCCCCTCATTCCAGCGCACGCTATTTCTTCTGGACGGGCAAGTCAACCGTGCGAAGCGCTAAAGGAAAATGGCAGCGCAGGCTTCAGCGACTTTTTGAATTGGCAAAGGTGCCGACTGGCCATGCTCACCGACTCCGGGATACGTTCGCAGTGGAGTTGTTACTTGCTGGCGTTCCGCTCGATAGGGTTTCCGTACTTCTCGGTCACAGTAGCATCCGTATCACAGAGCGCCACTACGCACCTTGGACGCGGTCGCGCCAAGAGCAAATCGAGGCCGATCTGAAGGCCGCCTGGAGCAATGATCCTGTCGTGCTCACTGACGGTAAAGGTACACCCGAGTTGCAGGGAAAAACGGGGCAGATCAACTGACCGCCGTACAGCAAACTTGGGCCAAATGTTCTTCAATGCATGAGAAACCTAGATTGCTACTCTTTTTCAACTGGACGGGACGTCCGAGTTGGAATCGATGCCTTGATGCTCAGACTTCCGAGAACGCGTCTCTGGACAGTTTCCGATTACGCGACTCAGGAGCTAACTCGGTTCAGGGAGAGTTGTGAGACTTTTGAATTTTTTTTTAAGAAGTGAAACGGTGACTAAGACTACGCCGACGAGGCACATCACAGACGCCAAAGAATCCAGAATTGCGCCCAGGATGAACAGGTCCTCTTTGACGAAAGAATCGAGTTCAATCTGAACTATGGGCGGCGGAATTTTTAGGTCCATTGCATTGTTTTCGAACGTGAGCGTTGCTTGGTATCGATGGTTCTTTTGAGCAGGAAACCCAACAATCATGACGCGCAGAGCGCCGTCCATTTTTGAAACGCTTCCCATATTGGCCGACGACCCACTGCCCCCAAACTGGCCGTCGCGACGCAACTCCCAAGTGAACTTGAGGAGGGGAGCTATGCCGGAGCAGTCGAGTTCCGGGTAAAGGTCTGAGTTTGTTGCGCCCAGCAGACATCTGGCAGTGGTCTCGGAAACGCTTCGGTCGAACCTGGCCACCATTCCGTAGATCGGGCCGTCATAATCTACCGAAAAATCTTTACGCGTCACCTCAGCACGCATAGGCATGGGAATATCTACCAAAGTGGTGCGAGTTGTCTTTAGCCAGATGGCAACGGCTAGGAAAATGCTCAGTCCAATCGCCAATAGGACTAGACCAGCCTTCGCTGAACGGGTGAGTTTCATTTGGTTCAAAAATAGAATACCAGCCACAATGCAAATCAAGATGCCTGGTGACGCGAACTTGTCAGGACCTAACAACATGTATAGTTGAAGAGTCGCAGGAGCAAGCACAAGTGGAGAACGGAATCAATTTGGAGGTTATTTGGTTCGACGAAGTCGAAGACTTTTTGGAGGTGGTGTTCAGGTGCTCGAACGGCTATTTCTCGGGCCAAGCCGAAGTTTACGTCACTTGTAGTGGCTTGTCTAAACTGGCGAAGATCCTGAGCGGGTTCCCGTCCTCTCCGGAGGATGTTCGAGATTTCGAGTTAGGAACTTTTGATCCGAATCACGCGGATGGTGGGGCACGGATGCATTTCTTCTGCGAGGACGCAGCGGGCCATTCCGTCGTCGAAGTTAAGCTAAGAGGAGGAGCATGCAATGGCCTGGGCGAAATCGAGTCAGTTGCTCTCCGTATCCCGATTCAGGCAGCCGCAGTCGATGATTTTGTTAAGCAACTCCAAGCCCTTGGAAAAACAATCGGTGCGAGCGCCTTTTTGCGGCAAGCCACCGGGGGTTAACCCCGAGCGTTGGGAACATTCGCCGACGGTTACTGGATTCGGGTCGGAGTCGATGAGAGCGGCCCGACCTGCTTGACCTCTGGGGGAGCGTAAGCTGCCACGTCAATCAAATGATTCAGGCATGTCAACTTGTAATGCAGGATTTCCTCGGTGTGGCCACCTGTGTCCCGCGCAAGATGCTCAAGGAAATGTGACTTCGTATAGACCCGAAACAACTTGCCGGTAAATATCTCATCGCCATCGTGCCCACACGAACCAACACATTCCTCAGTGACCAAATATGCTACGTAGTGTTTCCAAGTCAACTCATAGGTTGGGCAGGCGCTAGTGGATTCAATCGGCGAAGAGCCCTTCCTGAGTTCTTCCAATTCGGGAAGCTCCGGAAGGAAGGAGCGAACGATACCGGCAGGATTGACGACAGCTTCTTGAATGACCAAACGCAGAGAATTGTCGCGAGGTTCGGAGAGTTCTCGCAGGTAAAGGTACTTTGCCGAATCTAAAGAGTCGAGTTCCCGTTCGTTGGCCATTTCTCAGCTCCGCTTGGCATAGCAGGCCTTCAAAGTACCATGACCTGGGAAATCAAGTCCCGATTAACAGGCTTACTAAAGAAGTTTCGACTGAGGAACGTAAGTTCTTGCGGCCCGAATCGCGATACCATCAATGACGATTCGCACAATGAAACCAGACTTCGCACAATACGGATTTCCGCACCAAGAAAGTTTAATCATGGCTTATATCGGTGGCTCACAGGCCCATGGCGCAAAGGTTGGGGGGACCGACGATACCGACTGGTACGGACTCTACATTCCCCCGCCGTCCCAAGTTCTCGGACTTGAACGCGATGAGCATTTCGTTTTTACAACGGGTGGTAAGGTTGGCGGGAATGGTCCGCAAGACGTAGACGTTTGCCTCTATACACTGATGAAATGGGCCGGGCTGGCTGCGAAGGGAAATCCATCGGCTTTGCATTTCCTGTTCGCGCCTCTCGAATTCACAACCGGGACCTGGAATCTATTTGCGACACGACCGGAGCTTTTTCTCGCCAAAGGGCATGTAAAGCCCTTCCTCGGATTCGCCGACGATCAGATGAAACGATTGCTCGGGCAGAAGGGGCAGAAAAATGTTCATCGCGCACAGATAGAGGAAAAATACGGATACGACACCAAGTATGCGATGCATGTCATTCGCCTATACGGTGAAGCGAAAGAACTAATGGAAAAGGGCCGCATCACATTGCCAAGACCGAATAAGGAGGAGTTGGTCGGAATCAGAAACGGCAAGTATTCTCTTAGCGAAATTCAACAGCTAGGTTCGCAGCTGGAGTCAGACGCGCTTGCAGCTCAGGCAACTTCGCCACTCCCTAACGCGGTGGACCGCAAGGCCATCAGCGTGCTACTCGCCGATGCCTATCTTCGGTTTTGGAGCGAATCATAAGGTTGCCGTGCCACTGGCGGTTGGTTGGCTTGGTCCGAGTACCTTTCGGATGCCGGCCAGGTTCTCTGAGTTTTGGGCGAAAAAGTCAATGTATTCGTCATGACTGAAAAACGCGTTCACGTAGTTTGCTTCCGTCAAAACGTAGCCGCCCCAGCCGTTCAGCATGGAAAGTTGAAGGAAGGATGCCAGGTCTTCCGCTTCGTGTTCTAGGAACAGGTGCCCCGGCGCATCGTGGAGCAAGCGGTTGTCGCCGTAGGTCTGCCGCAACTTGTAATACAAATGCCAGTTCTCGCTGCTCGGCCAAATGCCCCACTCGGTGATAGAAAGCAAGGTTGGCATGCGATACGTCAATACAGAGGCGACCCGGTGAGCGACAAAGAAAACCCGATACGGTTCGGGCGGGTACTGAATGCGTTCAACGTGCACATCCGGCATCAAATCCGGTTTGCATCGCTGTCGGTCAGATAGCCACGTATTGCACTCCTCGTTCGTATAAAAACGCAACTGGCCTCCTACATAAAGTTCTATCTTAGACCGAAACACTTAAACCACATCTCCGGTCATTCGACAAATCCGTGGAGCTCACAGGCCGCTGCCAGAGTAACGCGCTCGGAAATTATTCGGGGTCCCCGTTGGAGGAAGTGTGCCTTCAATCAGCCAATCCAAACGTCCGTGAGCTCCCACATATCCAGTTTTTCCGAGGTCGATGAGGCGAACGATGTTCTCTACGAGCTGGCAGGAAGGGGTACGCCAGAGGTACACGGGAAAATGGACCTGAGCAAGCACATGCGTTTTCAGTCGGTTAGGTTGGTAGGGGCGGTGGGGATCGAAAACAATACCGAGCGGAATCTAAAGGACTTAGAAGAAATGCCGGGGAGCGCCAAGTCATTGAAAAGGAACAATGGGGAATGCAGAGAAATCCTTATTGGCCCCTC
>Ga0210394_10002588_pt1 | contig 24520 bp, 17 predicted proteins | sample IncBWC12MmetaG_FD_160121 | JGI IMG/M metagenome (GOLD analysis project Ga0210394, IMG submission 160121) | Forest soil microbial communities from Barre Woods Harvard Forest LTER site, Petersham, Massachusetts, United States - Inc-BW-C-12-M | ecosystem: Environmental > Terrestrial > Soil >... | reverse complement strand
GGGCGGCCTCATCGAGTTCCGCGTTAGGCCCGCAACCGCCGCTGCTGGAACCTACCGCGTCACGTTGATGCGCGGTCAGGCGCCGGGCGTGAACACCCTCGGCACGATCGAGGGCCGCATCGGCGCAGACCACTTCGTCCATGCCTACGCGAGCGCGGCGAGGCTCAGTCCGGGAGACTACCGGTTGCAGATCGAGACCGAGGGCAGCACCGTGCCGCCGCTCGAATTTGCCTTCAGGCTCACCGCCGCTTCAGGCGCGACTGCGCCCTAGTCCGAGCGCGGCGGGCCCGACGCGCGAGCGCCTGGGTCCAGAACGGACGCTCCACCTCGACGGCGATCACGCCGGGAATCTCCCGCAGCTCCGGCAGCGCGCCGACGTGAGCCGAGCCGGTCAATACCCCGATGTCGCTCAACGTGGAGGCCGGCTCGAAGCCGAGCGCCTGACAGGCTGCGACCACCTCGCACAGACAATCGCGCAGGTCATCCGCCACCGCGACGGCCACGTTGACCCGCTCGTGCTGGGAGCTGCTGCTCATGGCGCGCACACCATGCGCACGCCCGCCAGGCGCCGCCGCGCCGGCAACGGGCGTGCGTTCTTCAGGAGCAGCATTCTGAGCGTCGCGCCGCGTGCGTGCGGACTCGCCTCCGCGATGAGGGCGGCGACTCCGGCAACGAACGGCGCCGCGATGCTCGTGCCGCTCGCGACCTGGTAGAGCGTGGGGCGCGGTGCCGCCGACAGGACCGCCGTTCCGGGGGCCGCCACGTCCATGCCGCCGGCGACCGCGTCCGGGCCGCCGTTCGAGAACGAGGCGAGCGCGAGGCTCTGGTTCAGCGCGCCGACGCCGAGCACCGAGGGGCAGTTTGCCGGGTGCTCGACTGGCGCCACCGTATCCGGCCGCTGACTGGCGTTGCCCGCGGGCGCGACCAGGAGACTGCCCGCCGCCAGGGCCCGCGCGGCGATGCGCTCGAACACCCGCGAGTAGCCCACGCCCTCGCTCGCCGGAGTGCCGAGCGAGATGGAGATCACGGCGCAGCCGCTGCGGACCGCCCAGTCGATGCCGGCCAGCACGTTACCGTCAGTGCCGTTGGCGTCATCGTCGAGAACCTTGGCGACGTACAGCTCCGCCTCGGGAGCGACGCCGTAGCGGGCGGCCCGGCGCGGACGCTCGGGTCCGACCGCAATCCCGGCGCAGCAGGTGCCGTGACCGTTGCGGTCATGAACCGGGAGCCCGGCCACGAACGAGCGCGAGCGCACGGCGCGCTGCGAGAAATCCGGGTGCTGAAGGTCGAGGCCAGTGTCGAGGATCGCCAGCCGGACTCCCCGGCCGCTGTACGGGGAATCGAGTACGCCGCTCGCCTGCAATCCCCAGGTCGCGGACCGCGTGTCCCGCAGCGGACGCCTCGCGCCCGCGTTAAGGGCGCCGCGCGCCGCGGTCGAGTGGACGTGGCGCTCGGGCTCGACCAACAGGCCATACGCCTCTGCAAACCGGTGTAGCGCACGCGTCTGGTCGGCATCGCCATAGACCAGCGCCGCGTCGAGGCGGTCGAACAGGACCGGGTACACACCCATGGCATTGCGCAACCGGCGCGGCCAGGTACGGCCGGTGCCTGGCGGAAGCAGCACCAGGGAGCCGCCGGTCGACGGGGAGCGCAAGGCCAATGGCGTGGATTCCGTCGTCATCTCAATTGTTACCTGTCCGTGACGGCCGGGCAGTCTCATCCCTCACCCATCGGTGAGATCGCCGGGCCGCTCGCGACAGATACCACATGCGGCGGGCGTCTTTCAGGGAAACGCCTCCCGGCGGTTGTTCGCTGACGGACCGCATACAGACACCCGCCCCCGCCGCGCCACTCCCTCCCGGTCCCAGGCACCGCTGCCTGTAGAATCCCGTGCATGCCTCCCGGCATGCATTACTTTCCGCTCGCCGCGCCCGCGCTCTTCGGGCTCGCGATCCTGTTCATGCTGCTCGCCGGCTTCGTCGCCTCGCGGCTCCTCACCTTCGCCTCCGAGAGCATGGGGCTCGCGCCGCACACCATGATCGGCGTGCTGCTGCTGTCGTTTCTCGGCAGCTATATCAACATCCCGATCGCCTATCTCCCCGAGCGGCACGTGATGGGCGCCGCGGTCATCACCTATTTCGGCATGCCCTACGTGGTGCCGGTGATGCACGCCGCGCCGACCACGATCCTGGCGGTGAACGTGGGCGGGGCGATCATCCCGACGGGGCTGTCGCTCTATCTGATGGTGCGCAACCAGCTCTTCGGACTCGCCGCCGTGGGAACAGCGGTCGTCGCCCTCGCCTGCCATCTGCTCGCCCGGCCCGAGCCCGGCATCGGCATCGCCGAGCCGATCTTCGTCCCCACCGTGGTGACCGCGGTCATCGCGCTGGTGCTCTCGAGGCGCCACGCGGGTGCGCTCGCCTACATCTGCGGGAGCCTCGGTGTCCTGATCGGTGCCGATCTCATGAACCTCGGCCGCATTCGCGGACTCGGTGCGCCGATCGCCTCCATCGGGGGTGCGGGGACGTTCGACGGAATCTTCGTGATCGGACTGCTGTCGGTGGTCTACGCCGGCTGGTTCGCCGGAGGAGTCCGCCGCCGCGCCGCCCGGCCTTCGTGAGACCCCCATGAGTAGACCGAAGCTCTTCGAGCCTTTTCGCATCGGTTCGCTGACGCTCGCCAACCGTATCGTCATCGCGCCGATGTGCCAGTACTCGGCGGTCGAGGGTTGCATGACCGACTGGCACGTGATCCATCTCGGGCATCTCGCCCTCTCGGGGGCGGCGCTCCTCACCATCGAGGCCACGGCGGTCGAGCCCGCCGGACGGATCACCTATGCCGACGTCGGGCTCTACGACGCGGCGACCGAGGCGGCGATCGCGCGGGTCCTCGAGAGCGTGCGCCGGTACTCAGAAATACCGGTCGCGATCCAGCTCGCACACGCCGGCCGCAAGGCTTCGACCGAGGTCCCCTGGAAGGGAGGCGCGCAGATCGCGCCCTCGGCCACCCACGGCTGGCAGACACTCGCGCCCTCGGCGATGCCCTTCGCGGCGGGTCAAAGCACGCCCCATGCGCTCGAGCGCGCCGACCTCGAGCGCATTCGCGAAGCGTTTGTGGCGGCCGCGCTGCGCGCAGCGCGGCTCGGCATCGATGCCGTACAGCTGCACAGCGCCCACGGCTACCTGCTGCACCAGTTCCTCTCGCCGCTCTCCAACCGCCGCGAGGACGAGTACGGCGGCAGCCTTGAGAACCGCATGCGCTTTCCGCTCGAGGTGTTCGAGGCCGTGCGCCGCGCCTTGCCGGCGGAGAAGCCCGTCGCGGTGCGCGTCTCCGGCACCGACTGGGTAGAGGGCGGATGGGACATCGCGCAGACGATCGCCTACGCGCAGGCGCTCGAGGCACGCGGCTGTGCGGTCATCCACGTCTCGAGCGGCGGGCTCGATCCGCGCCAGAACATTCCGGCGGGACCGAGCTACCAGGTCCCGCTCGCCCGCGCCGTCAAACAGGCAACGCGGATGCCGGTGGTTGCCGTCGGGCTCATCACCGACTACGAGCAGGCGGAGGCGATCGTGAGCACGGGAGACGCGGACTTCGTCGCGCTCGCGCGCGCCATGCTCTACGACCCGCGCTGGCCGTGGCACGCAGCGGCGCATCTGGGCGCACAGGTGCGGGCGCCCGAGCAATACCTGCGCTCGCAGCCGCAGCAGTACCGCGCACTGTTCGAGCTCAAAGGTGGCGCCGCAGGCTGACGGCTAGAGCCGCCGACCCGTCGGCGCGTCGAAGAGGTGCAGCCGTTCGGCAGCGAAGGTGAGCGCCACCGGCTCGCCGACCTGCGGCAGCGTCTGCGGCGCCGTGCGCATCACCAGCTCGACGTCACCGGCGCGCGCCGTGAGGAAGGTCTCGTTACCGACCGGCTCGATGAGCTCGAGCTGCGCACTGAAGCGCGTCTGCCCGGGGGCCGGCGTGTCCGCGGGGGCGAGATGCAGGTCCTCGGGGCGCAAGCCCGCGACGACCTCGGCACCCTCCGGTAGCAGAGGACTCAGCTCCTGAGCGCCATCGAGCTTCACCCGCATGAATCCGAGATCGAGCGCCGGTCCCTCCTGGCGCAGCAGCCGGCCGCGCATGAAGTTCATCGCGGGACTGCCGACGAATCCCGCCACGAAGAGATTGGCGGGCCGCTCGTAGACCCGCATCGGGGTGTCGATCTGCTGGATCTCGCCACCGTTCAGGACCACGATCCGCTGCGCCAGCGTCATCGCCTCGACCTGATCGTGGGTTACGTAGATCATCGTGGTGCGCAGCCACCGGTGCAGCCGCGCAATCTCCGTGCGCATCGCGAGTCGCAGCCGCGCATCGAGGTTGGAAAGCGGCTCATCGAACAGGAACACCTGCGGCTCGCGCACCAGCGCGCGCCCGAGGGCCACGCGCTGGCGCTGCCCGCCGGAGAGCTGGCGCGGCAGCCGATCGAGCAGTCCCTCGAGTCCGAGGAGCTCGGCGACCTTGTGCACCCGCGATGCGCGCTCGGACCCCGAGGCGCCGCGCAGCTGCAGGCTGAACCCTAAGTTCTGCTCGACCGTCATGTGGGGATAGAGCGCGTAGCTCTGGAACACCATGGCGATGTCGCGATCCTTGGGGGCGAGGTCGTTGACGATGCGCTCGCCGATCCGCACCGTGCCGGAGGTCGGGGTCTCGAGCCCCGCGATGATCCGCAGGAGCGTCGACTTACCGCAGCCGGAGGGACCGAGCAGCACCACGAGCTCGCCGTCGCCGACCTCGAAGGTCGCGCCCGCGACCGCCACCCGGCCGCCGTCGAAGGCCTTGACCACGTTATCCAGCGCTACGGCTGCCACCGCAAAGCCTTGTCATATGGCGCAAGCGTCATCTCCCCGCCCCCATCATACCCGGCGCGGCGGGCGCAGCGGACGGGCCCGCGGCGCGCGCCGGTGACGCAGGTAAACGTTTTCTTCGGCCTCCCATCGCGGTATTCTCCGGGCGAGCCATCGGGGGGTGTGCCATCTCGTTTCCGGAAACGTTCCTCTGGGGTTGCGCGACCTCCGCGTACCAGATCGAAGGCTCGCCGCTCGCCGATGGCGCCGCGCCGAGCATCTGGGAGCGCTTCGTGCACACCCCGGGGCTCGTCAAGAACGGCGACACCGGCGATATCGCCTGCGACCACTACCGGCGCTACCGGGAAGACGTGGCGCTCATGGCGCAGCTCGGACTCAAGGCCTATCGCTTCAGCATCTCCTGGAGCCGGGTGCTGCCGGCCGGCACCGGCGCGGTGAATGCCGCCGGGCTCGGCTTCTACGACCGGCTGACGGATGAGCTGCTGCGTCATGGCATCGAGCCCGTGGTGACGCTCTACCACTGGGATCTGCCTGCGGCGCTCGATGAGCGCGGCGGCTGGCTCAACCGCGATTGCGCCGCCTGGTTCGCCGAATACGCGCAAGTCATGTTCGCCAAGCTCGACGATCGCGTGAAGCTCTGGGCGACCGTCAACGAGCCGTGGGTGGTCGCCGACGGCGGCTACCTGCACGGTGCGCTGGCGCCTGGACACAAGAGCCTCGCCGAGGCACCGGTGGTGAGCCACAACCTGCTGCGCGCACACGGCGCCGCGGTACAGGCCTACCGCGCCGAGGGAAAACACGCCATCGGGCTGGTGGTCAACATCGAGCCGAAGCATCCCGCCTCCGGCCGCCCCGAAGACGTTGCCGCCGCCGAACGGGCCAACGCCTACATGAACCGCCAGTACCTCGACCCGGTGTTCCTCGGCCACTACCCGGCCGAGCTGGCCGAAATATTCGGCGCGGCGTGGCGCGAGTGGCCGGAAGACGACCTGAAACTCATCAGCCAGCCGATCGACTTCCTCGGCGTCAACTACTACACGCGCAGCGTCACCCGCTTCGACGCCACGGCATGGCCGCTCCAGGCGGCCGCGGTGCGCCAGGAGGGCGCGACCTACTCCGAGATGGGCTGGGAAGTCTATCCCCGCGGGCTCACCGACACGCTGCGGTGGGTACGCGATCGCTACGGTCCACTGCCCCTCTATGTCACCGAGAACGGGGCCGCGTTCGCGGATCCGCCCAGCGTCGCCGGTGAGCGGCTCGCGGACCCGCTGCGGGTGGAGTACCTGCGCAGCCACCTGCGCGCGGTGCGCGCGGCGCTCGAGAGCGAGGTGGACGTGCGCGGCTATTTCGTCTGGTCGCTGCTCGATAACCTCGAGTGGGTGCTCGGCTACAGCAAGCGTTTCGGCATCGTGCACGTCGACTTCGGCACCCAGCGCCGCACGCGCAAGGCAAGCGCCGACTTCTACGCCGGGGTGATCGCCAGCAACGGCGGCTCGATCGACGGCTGATCAGCCCTTCACGCTCCCGATCAGGATGCCGCGGATGTAGTAGCGCTGCAGCGCCAGGAATAGCAGCAGCACCGGCAGCACCGTCAGTACCGCCCCCGCCATCATGAGCTCGTTGTCCTGGGCGTGCTCGCGTGACAGGGTCGCGAGCGCCACCGGCAGCGTGTACATGCTCTGGTCGGTGAGCACGATGAGCGGCCAGAGGAAGTCGTTCCAGCTGCCGAGGAAGGTGAGCACCGCGAGCGTCACCAGAATCGGCCGCAGCACCGGCAGCACGATGCGCACGAAGATGCGCAGCTCCCCCGCCCCGTCGATGCGGGCCGCCTCGAGCAGCTCATCCGGAATCGAGAGCGCGTACTGGCGCACCAGGAACACCCCGAAGATCCCCGCCGCCGCCGGCAGCACCACCCCGGCGTAGCTGTTGACGAACCCGAGCCACTTCATCATGAGAAAGAGCGGCATCATCGCCACCTGGCTCGGGATGACGAGCGCGGCGAGGAGCGTGCGCAGCAGCGCCTCGCGCCCGGCGAAGCGCAGCTTGGCGAAGGCGAAGCCCGCGAGCGAGTTGAAGACGAGCGAGCACAGCGTCGTGAGCACGGCGAGCCAGAGACTGTTGGCGAGATAGCGCCCGGCGCCATCGGCGGCAAACAGCAGCCGATAGTTGGCCGCGGTCGGGTGATGCGGCAGGAACGGCGGCGGGAAGGCGCTCGCCTCACCCTGAGGCATGAACGAGACCGAGAGCATCCACACGAGCGGCAGGAGCGTCACCACCGCGAGCGCCACCAGCGCCAGGTGAATGAGCGTGCGCGCAAGAGGCGCTCTCATGCGGACTCCCGCTGCCGCGAGAAGCGCAGCTCAAGCGCCGTGACGGCGAGCATGATGAGGAAGAGAAGGAACGCGATGGCCGAGGCGAGACCTAAGTTCCACCACTTGAAGCCCTGTTCATACATGAGGTAAAGCACGCTCGTCGTGCTCTGCAGCGGCCCTCCCTCGGTCATCACGTAGGGCTCGGCGAACAGCTGGAAGTAGCCGGCAACCGTGAGGACGCCGACCAGCAGCATGGTCGGACGCAGCAGCGGCAGCGTCACGCGGCGGAATGTCTGCCAGCCGTTGGCGCCGTCGAGGTGCGCCGCCTCGTAGAGGTCCGCCGGGATGCTCTGCAGCGCCGCGACAAAGATGATCATGTTGTAGCCGAAGTTCTTCCACACGGCGAACAGGATGATCGCCGGCAGCGCCCAGTGCGGATCGCCGAGCCAGTCGATCGGGTGGAGCCCGAGCCCGCCGAGCGCCCAGTTGATGAGCCCGTAGCGCGTGTGCAGCAGGTAACGCCACACCAGCGCCACCGCCACCAGGGTCGCCACGACCGGCGCAAAGAAGACGGTGCGAAAGAGAGCCGGCAGCCGCGTGAGCCGCGAATTGATCAGCAGCGCCGCGCCGAGCGAGGCGGCGATCGACAGCGGCACGCCGGCGATCACGAAATAGCAGGTGTTGCCGAGCGCGCGCCAGAAGTCCCGGGAGTGGAGCAGCTCGAGATAATTCCCGAGCCCGACGAACCGCAGGTTGTGCAGATCCGCAAGCGCGTAGAGATCGAAATCGGTGAGGCTGACCGCGAACGCGCCCAGCACCGGCACGAAGAAGAACACGCCGATGATGAGCAGCGCCGGTGCGGCAAACGCCCAGCCTGCGAGCCCGGCCCTCACCGCGGCGCCTCGCGCGCGAGCATCCAGCGCCGCTTGGCGAGCACGGCATCGACGGTCCGATCGAGCTCAATCGTCCCCTGGTCGATGCTCAAATCGCCGTGCACCACGCGCTCGGCCACGAGTCGCATCTCGGTGACGATGCGCTCGAGCTGCGGCACCCGCGGTGCGGGCTTGACCTGCTCGAGCTGCTCGCGGAAGGCGCGCGCATAGACATTGTCGGCGAGCTCCGGGGCCTCCCAGGTGCTGCGCCGTGGCGGCAGGTCGCCGGTCAAAGCGTAGAAGCGCCGCTGGGTGGCGGGCGAGGACAGGAACTCGAGCAGCAGCCAGGCTTCGGGCTTATGGTGCGAGCGGCGGAACATGACCAGACTCGAGCCGCCGGCGAGCGAGGCGCCGGGGCCGTCGGGACCCGGCATCGGCGCCGTCATCCAGCTCGCCTGCTGCTCCGGGGGGAGCCGCCGCTTGAACTCCCCGATGCTCCAGGGACCCGAGATATAAAAGGAGTAGTAGCCGCGCCCGAGCTCCTCCCAGGCGTTGGGGACCTGTGTATTCTCGACCGGCGGCGCCCAGCCGTTGGTAAACGCTTCCGTGTAGAACTCGAGTGCCCGATGAAACCCCGAGCTCTCGAAATTGCCGAAGCGCCCGCCGTCCCTGAGCAGCGGCTCGGGCTGCTGCAGCGCCAGCACCAGGAGGGGCTCGAACTCGTTGAGCGGCAGCAGCACGCTGTAGCGGTCGGGCCCGACGCGCGCCTTGATCGCGGCGAGCATCTGCCGCCACTCGTTCCAGGTGCGCGGCGGGCTGGAGAAGCCCGCTTGCGCGAGGAGATCGCGGCGGTAGAAGAGCAGGCGCGTGTCGACGTACCACGGCACGCCGTACAGGCGCCCCTCGACCACGTTGGTCTGCCAGATTCCCGGGAAATAGTCCGCGCTCTGAACGACGCTCGAGCCCGCCACGGACGTCTCGAGTGGTTCCAGCGCTTCGAGCGCGGCGAACTCCGGGATCCAGGAGTTACCGAGCTGGCACAGGTCCGGCGTCGCCCCGCCCGCGAACGCCGTCAGGAGCTTCTGATGCGCGGTGTTCCAGGGGAGCTGCTGAACGCGCACCTCGATGTCGGGGTGCAGCCGCTGGAACTGCGGCAGCAGCTTCGCGATCACCTCCCCTTCCCGGCCCATCGCCCACACCGTGACCGTCCGGTGTGACGCGGACGGCGACCCGCAGCCCGCCGTGCACGCACCGAGCAGCAGCGCCGCGACCCTAACGATGATTCTGCAGCCAGCCGCCCTGGAAGCCGGCGCGCTTAAGACCCCGCCGGATGTACTCATTATTCCGCATGATGCGCCAGACGAAGTCGCTGCGGTAGTTCTCGAGCATGGCGAGAATCGGCCCCTGGTCGATGCCGAGATAGTGCTCGTCGAACCAGCCCGCCGCGGCGGGAGCTGGCGCGCTGCCGCGCACGGTGAGATTGAAGGAGTCGCGAAAGCCGTAGGTCGAGTAGAGGGCGTCACCGAGGCGCCGGCGCATCTCGAGTGTCACGGGGATGACGATATCGGGGGCGAACGGTAGCGAGCTGATGGCCGCGGTCGGCGCGATGGTGCCGTCATCGAGCGTGTAGTCGACGCCGACGCCCCGGGCGGCGTAGCCGTAGAAGCGGCGCGGCGTGTCATCGCTCGCCTGCGCGTTCTTGCCCGGACCCTCGCAGGCCGTGAGTCCCCAGAGGTTTTGGCCATACCCCTGCCAGTGCCCGGGATTCTCGATCGCGTAGCGCTGCTGGGCGTAGGTAGCGCGGCGACTGTTCTCGAAGTAGTCGAAGCCGCGGGCGCGCATGTAGGCGTCGCGGATGCCACGGAAGTCGATCCAGACATGCGAGTACTGGTGCCCGAAGAGCGGCGCGAAGGACAGGTGCGTTTGTCCGAAAACCGTGCCCCAATCCTTGCCGTAGCCGCTCGTCCACACCTTCCAGGCGTGGGCCCGCGCCGGATGACTCGGGGAGCCAAGCGCGAGCACGTAGATCAGCATGCCCTCGTTGTATCCGACCCAGTCGGCGTGCAGGAATCCGCTCTCGGGCCTCCAGCCCATGACCACCCCCGAGGTACGGGGCTCGGCCCATTTCCAGTCGACGCGCCGATAGATCGTGTCGGCGAGCTTGCGAATCTCGACTTCCTCGGGATCGGCGCGGTCGAAGTACGATCCGCACACCAGCATGCCTGCGAGCAGGAGCGCGGTGTCCACCGTCGAGATCTCCGAACGGTCGCGCCGCTGCCCGTCCTGCATGTCGATGAAGTGATAGAAGAAGCCGTGCTGGTTGGTCTCATGGGCAAAGAAGCGCAGCGTGGCGAGCGTGCGCGCGCGCGCCGCCTCCCGGGTCACGTAACCCCGCTCGACCCCGATGGGATACGCGGTGAGCGCAAACCCGACCGCGGCGATGCTCGATGGCGAGGGCCCGGGAGCACGGTCCGGCACCAGCCCGTTGCCGGGATTCGCGGTCTCCCAGAAGAACGCGAAGGTGCGCTTCTCGAGATCGTCGAAGAAGGCAGGCAGTGCCGGTGCGCGGCCGGGCGCATCGGCGGCGAGCGCGGCGAGCGGCGCCAGCAGGCCAAGGAGCGCACCGATGAGCCACGCGGCGCGCGCCGCCGGCCGCCTCAACTCGCCTCCGTGAGCGGCGCGCCCCCGCAGGACGCGCGCACGACGATCGTGACCGCCAGCCGCTCGGTGGCGTGGTCGGCTTGCGGGTTCTTGGCCTCGATGAGTCCGGCAAGACGCTCGAGCGCCCGCAGGCCGAGCGTCGCGATATCGGCACGCGCGGTGGTGAGCGGGGGGGTGAGGAAGCGCGCCAGTGGAATGTCATCGAAGCCCGCAAGCGCCACGTCCTGCGGGACACGCAGCCCGGCCTCGCGCAAGGCGACCAGGCACCCCACCGCCATCATGTCGTTCGCCGCGAACACCGCCTCGGGACGCTCGCTCTGCGCCGCCAGGAGTTTGCCGGCGCGGTAGCCGCTTTCTTCGGTGAAATCGCCCTCCATCACGACCGGGGCGGCGGCTTCGCTCCCGCGCAGCGCCGCGCGGTAGCCGCGCTCGCGCTCCTCGGCCTGAAAATTCCCCTCGGCGCCGCGCAGGTGCACGATGCGGCGGTAGCCACGCTCGAGCAGGTGACGGACCATGGCGCGCGCGCCGCCGAAGTCGTCCACCAGCAGCGTCGGGTACTCGGTGTTCGTGTTGCGGCTATTGAGGAGCACGGTCGGCAGCGCGTGCGGCACAGCCTCCTGCAGGATGCCGGCGTCTTCACCCGGCACCATCGCCAGCAGCCCATCGATGCGGCCGTTGAGGGCGCGCACCGCGCTGGTCGCCTCGCTCGAGGAGCCATGCGAGCTCGAGACGAGCAGATGCAGCCCGCGACCGCGGGCGGCGCGGTCGACACCGCGGATGAGCTCGGAGAAGTACTCCCCGTGCAGATCCGGCAACAGCAGGCCGATGGTGTGGGTGCGGCCGACGATCAGGCTGCGGGCGCCGCCGTGGGGCGTGTAGCGGAGCTTGCGTGCCGCATCGAGCACGCGCTCGCGGATCTCCGGGCGCACCGTGCCGGTGTTGTTGAGCGCGCGTGACACGGTGGCGATCGAAACCCTCGCTTTTTTCGCCACGTCCTTGATCGTCACCACGCTCAGGTTCTCCCGCCCGTCGCCACCGGTTTCACAGCTTACTTGCCGTGCGAAGCCGCCGCCTTGCCGGGGACCACGGTGACCACCGTCAGCCCGTCGGAGGCGATCTCGAGGTTGACAGTCCCTGCCACGAGGGGCTCGCGCATCGCCGGCGCAAGCGCCGCCGCCTTACGGAGCGAAGCGAGCTCGGCCTGCGTCGGGTAGCGCGGCGAGCCCATCTGCTCGTAGGCCGGCAGTACGTTGCCGTGCGTATCGTCCATCTTCTGTACGCGGACGCTGCGCACGTCAGCGTGCGTGAACTTGAGCGCCACCCGGCGCGGACTCACCGTGGCTTTGGGTTCCGCGTAGTTCCAGACGGCGAGCACGAGCGTGCCGTCCTTGCGCCGTGTCAGGAGCGTGCCTGGCGCATCGAGCGGCAGCCGCTCGTCCCCGAGCTGGTGCAGCAGCGCGAACGCATTGAACGCCGGCTTGGGGATGCCACCGACGGCGAGCAGTCCAAAGCCGCCGTAGAAGGGCTTCTTCACCACCCCCTGCTCTTCGAAGACGTCCGAGAACGTCCAGTACGACATGTCCTGGATGAGCCCGTCGCACAGGCGGATCGTCTCGGCCATGTACGGTCCCATGTAGGGCGCGTCGGTCACCTCGGGATGGTTACCCCAGCTTGCGTTGAACTCGCTGAAGATGAGCGGGAGCGTTGGTTGCGGGGAGGCGACGATCTCTCCATGTGCCTTCTCCACACCGCGGCACACCATGCGATTGCGCGGGATGTTCTCGCTGGTGCCGAACACGTCCTGCGCCGTGTCATCGCCGTACACATGGGTGGAGACGAAATCGACCGGCACATGCGCCTCGGTGCAGTGGCGGATGAAATCCCCCACCCAGGCCACCTGCGCGGTCGCCGGGCCACCGACGCGCAGCCGCGCGTTCACGCCCTTCAGGGCCCGGACCGTGTGATCGTAGAGCGTGAAGTAAGTCGACTGCGAGGGCTTGCCCGCCCAGAAATCGAGGTTAGGCTCGTTCCACACCTCGAAGTACCACTGGCTCACCTCGTCGATGCCGTAGCGCTCGATGAGGTGCTGCGCGAACGCCGTCATCATCGCGTCCCAGCGGGCGTAGTCCTTCGGCGGCGAGGAGAACGGCTTCCACCAAAAGCTCTGTCGCTCGTCGGTGCTCGCGAGCTTGCCGGGCATGAAGCCGAGCTCGACGAACGGCCGCACGCCGTTGGCGAGCAGTCCGTCGTAGATCTGATCAATGTAGGAGAAGTTGTAGACGGGATTGCCCGCCTTGTCCTCACTGTAGAGCCCCACCTCGTCGTGGAAGATGGCGTGGAAGCGCACGTACGAGAAGGCAGTGACGGCGCGCACCGCGCGCAGGTCCTGCCGGTAGCCGTCACGTAAGCTCAGCACCGCCCGCCCGGAGCCGAACATGCGCTCCCAGAAGTGCGGGAAGGGTTTGCCGGCCGCGCCGGCATCGATGACGATGCTTTCGTCCGCGAGCGCGAGCGGCGTCGTCAGCGAGAGCGCCGCCATGCAGACCGCCATCGAGCGAATGGATTTCAAGTGCATTACCTCCGTTGAGTTCCCTGGCGCAGCGCCGCGGCAATGCCCGCTTCGGCCAGCGGCAACATGACCCGATACCCCTCGGGAGAGGGGTGCACGCCGTCGAGCGCGAGCGCTGCACGCATCCCGAGCGCGCCGTCGGTCATGGCCGCGTAGTAATCGACGAACACGAAATCGCGTTGGCGGGCGTAGGCTGCCAGCCAGTCATTGAGCGCGAGAATCTTCGGCCCCGGCTCGAGTCCGCGGCGCCACGGGAACTCGCTCGCCGGCAGCACGGAACCGAGCACCACCGCGATGCCGTTGGCGCGCGCCAGCTCGGCCATGGAAGCGAGGTTGCTCTCGATGGTCTCAAGATCCATCGGACCGACGTTACCCGCCACGTCGTTGGTGCCGGCGAGGATGTGAACCGCCGCGGGCTTGAGCGCGATCACGTCCTGGCGGAAGCGCAGCAGCATCTGCGGCGTGGCCTGGCCGCCGATGCCGCGGTTGATGCGATCGCGCCGCGCGAAGTAGTCGCGCGCAACGTCGCCCCAGGCTTCGGTGATCGAGTCGCCGATGAACACCACGCGATGCTCTCCGGGAGCGGGCGGCGGCAGCGCGCGGTTCGCCGCGGCATAGTGCGTGAGACCGGCGAACTCGAGCGCGGTCGGTGGCAGCGCCACGGCCCCGGCGCCGCCCTCGCCCGCCAGGCTCCGCAAGCCGACGCCGAGACACGTGGCGGCCCACGCTGATGCGAGCAGCGGCGCCCGGAGCCTTGCGCGCACTCGACGAAATCCAGGCAGCCACATCGGAAGCGTCCCGCTAGACGGCCGCACAATGGCGGGCAATGAAATCCTCGTGCCGGGGCATGCCGGCAACGCACCGGGCGATGATCTTCTCGGTGCCCTCCACGAATGCCTTCAAGTCAGCCTCGCTCACCCAGTCGACGGCCGGGTGATAGCCGCGCGGCGTAATCCCCTGTCCCAGCATCACCTGCACCCAGCTGGTGGCCGCGAACAGCTCGGTGCCGTTGCGGTAGAAGCGGCCTGCGTCGGCGAACAGCTCGATGTACTCGCGCAACGAGTCCGGAATGCTCATGTTGCGGCAGTAGCGCCACAGCTCCGAGTCGTCGCGCTCGGTCGCGCAGTAGTGCAGGATGAGGAAGTCGCGGATGCGCTCGAACTCGAACTGCGCCTGCGCGTTGTAGGTCCGCTCGAGTGAGGGATCGAAATCGCGGCGCGGAAACAGCTGCACCAGCCTGAAGATCCCGGATTGGGCGAGGTATATGGCGGTCGACTCGAGCGGCTCGAGGAAGCCGCCGGCGAGTCCGATGGCCACCACGTTCTTGTCCCAGAGCTTCGCGCGCTTGCCGGCGGCAAAGCGAATGGGCCGCGTTGCATCGGCGAGCGGCTTACCGTCAAGCCTCTTGAGGAGCGCGGCGCCCGCCTCGTCGTCGCTGATGAAGCGGCTGCTGTAGACGTAGCCGTTGCCGGTGCGGTGCTGCAGCGGAATGCGCCACTGCCAGCCGGCATCGTGCGCAGTCACCCGCGTGTAGGGGGTCGGTGGCTCGACCTTCTCGCACGGCACCGCGATCGCGCGGTCGAGAGGCAGCCAGCGGGTCCAGTCCTGAAACGGCGAGCCGAGCGTGCCGCCGATCAGCAGCGCACGAAAGCCCGAGCAGTCGACGAACAGGTCTCCCGCCACGGTCGCACCGCTCTCGAGACGCACGCTCTCGACGAACCCACTCGCGCCGTTGCGCTTCACCTCGACGACCTTGCCCTCGATGCGGCGCGCGCCGCGCCCTTCCGCGTAGGTGCGCAGGTACCGGGCGTACAGCCCGGCATCGAACTGATACGCGTGAACGATGTCGGCAAGCGGCGAGTTCGGCGGCGCATCCGCGGGTGACACGGCGAACCTGCCCTCGGGTGCGGCCAGCGTGTTGATCGAATAGTGGCCGATGTCTTTCGCGAGGCCGAGCTTGCGGGCCTTCAGCCAGTACTGGTGAAAATCCAGTAGCCCGAGACTGCGGCCGATGGTGCCGAATCCGTGGATGTAAGAGTCCCCGATCCGGCGCCAGTCCTTGAACTGGATGCCGAGCTTGAATGTGCCCTTGGTCTGGCGGACGAAGTCCGCTTCGTGGATCTCAAGCAGGCTGTTGAAGTCGCGCAGATGCGGGACCGTCGACTCGCCCACCCCGATGATGCCGATCTCCTCGGACTCGACCAGCGTCACCTCCAGCAGCCGGCCGAAGGATTTGGTGAGTGCCGCAGCCGTCATCCAGCCGGCGCTGCCCCCGCCGACGATGACGACGGAGCGGATCGGCTCGCCGGATGGCCGTGTGGAGTCCTGAGCGTTGAGGGCCGTGTTCATGAAAAAAGAGGGAGGGCCAGGGCCCTCCCTCGAGTCTAGCCGCGCAGACCCCTCAGATCACCACGAGAGCTGCCCCGTCAGCCTGAGCGTGCGTGGGAAGCCGATGATGGGGCCTCCAAGGTTGTAGTACGGCTGCGGTATGGGCTGGTTGTACGACGGGCTCCAGATCGCCGCATTCGGGTCGAAGTTCGACCAGTTGAAGACGTTCAGCACGTCGAGACGCACCGTGCCCTTGAAGTCGTGCCAGATGCCGAAGGCCTTCGCCAGCGACAGATCGATGTCCTTGTAGCCGATGGCGTTCGGAATCTTGACGTTGATCGGCGTGGCACCACCGCCATAGGCGTTGCAGACCGTGGGTACTGCGGGGTTGGAGGAGGGGCAATTCAGCCCGATGATCGTGTCCAGGTAAGTCGCGGAGGATATCTCGCCCTTGCCCGAGACCGTCCAGCCTGAGCCCAGGTCGTAGGTGCCCGCCGTCACGAGGCGATGCCTCGGCACCGCGGTCGAGGGCTCGAGCGGATAATCCTTCGGGTTGGGCAGATCGAAGAGGTAAGCGTTCGGATTGCCCGCGTACGGATTGAGCGGGCCGGCGACGTTGTTCTGGTACGCGTTCGTGTAGGTATAGGCGACCGAGGCGCTCCAGCCCGAGGCCGGCGTATAGGGCTTCGCGAACGACAGCGTGACCTGCTGATTCTCGTCCTTGCCGGCGTTGTCCCAGAGAATGAGCGATCCGTACCCGACGGGTCCGGAAGCACCCCACGGGTTGCCATTGGTGCTGTAGTAGGAGCCGTCCGGGTAGCGGTTCCCCAGGTGACCGACCATGGCATCGTAGCTCTTGATGTCAGAGAACGTGATCGCCGCGTCCCAGTCGCTGAGGCGCGTGCGGAAGCCGATGCTGAACTGATCGGAATACGGCGTCTTGATGTCGTTGTTGATCAGGTCCACTTCATGCGACGAGGTGGACACCGGGATACCCGCCAGACCCGCAGCCGTCAGGTAGGCCGGATTCCAGGCGTAGCAGTGTTCGGCCGGATTCACGTTGGCCGCCGTCGCGCAGGGGCCGAACGAATCCTGCGTGTAGGGCGAGGGGAAGTAGATCTGCGGGTTGTTGTACAGACCTACCTTGGTCGTCTCGTACGACAGCGTGTTGAAGAGGGTGCGGTCGTAGGAACGGCCATAGCCGCCGAAGACCACATCCTGCTGATCCGCATTGATGTCGTATGCGAAGCCCAGTCGCGGCGCGATGTTATTCGGCGGCTTGCGATTCGAGCCGTTGCCGATGTAGTCGTTGATATTGGTCGACGGGTCGCCCGGGAACGACTTGGCGAGCAGCTGCGCGTAGGTCAGGTTCGCGCTGTAGCCGTTCGCCGGGTTTCCGGGTGAGTTCAGCGCCTGCACCACGGCCGCCGGCGTCACATAGTCGTCGAACAGCGGTACCTTCTCGTAGTCCCAACGGACTCCGGCATTCACCGTCAGGTTGCGGTTGACCGTCCAATCGTCCTGGAGGTACAGGCTGTACTGTTTGTCCGTGGACTCGGCGCTCGGTGCGCCGGCGCCGGAGAAGCTGACCGGGAACTGCACCAGGTAAGGGTTCGCATAGAGGCCGGCGCTGGTAGCCGCCTCGTAGTAGACCGCATCCTCGAGACTGAGCGTACCCGCCTGCGCGAGCAGGTCGATGGACTGGAATCGCACTCCGGCCTTGATCGTGTGGTCGGTGAGGCCGGTAAAGGTAATGTCGTCCTGACCGCCGGTGCCCCGCTGGTCGTAGCGGAATCCGACGCCCGCGCCGGGGCCGCCGACGTTGATGAGGTTTTGGGAGCCAATGCTGCTACCCACAGTCGGGTAATAGAAGTAGTCGAACTGCGGGCTGGGCTCCGCGTTGGTGTTGGACGTGGTGCTCTGATGCGTGACCCGCAGCTCGTTCAGGACCGCCGACCAGGCATGCGTCCAGAGGAGCATGTAGCGAGTGTCGTCGTTCTCATAGTGCGACGCGGCCGAGGCCGCGGTCTGCCCGGACGCGCCCTGCAGCTGCCGTTCGTCGCGAATCTTGCCGGTGAGCTCGAGGCGGTCGCTCTGCGTGGGCTCCCAGTCGAGCTTCGCAAAGCCCAGGTCCTCCGAGAACGGGTTCGTGGTCGGCCCGAACTGCGAGGAGACGCTCCCGGGCAGCACCGCGTCCGCGGTGGCCGGGGAGACGCCACCACCCGGGTACACGACGTTCTGCTCCGACAGCGTCTTGCGCTCGAACGTGACGAAGAAATGCAGCACGTCCGGAATGATCGGGCCGCCCTCGGCGGCGCCGAACTCCCAGCTGGGCGCTGACGTTTTCTTTTGGCCTGAGGCGGCCTCGGCGGGCGTCTCTGCGCGCAGGTTCTGGTTGGTGAAGGTGACGAAGGATTCGCCTGCGAACTGATTGGTGCCGGAGCGGGTGTTGGCCACGATGATGGCGCTCGCCGCATCGCCGTACTCCGCCTTGTAGTTCGAGGTGATGACCTTGTACTCGTCGATCGCGAGCTGCGGGAAAGGATTGCCAGGGTCGCCGGCCTGACCGGGACCTTCCTGTCCGGTGATACCGCCGAAAACGTAGTCCTTCTGGCTCACACCATCGATGTAGACGTCGACGTTGCTGAGGAGCTGCGCACCGCCGCGCAGGCTGGTGTTTCCCTGGCTGTCGACCTGGAACTGCATGCCCGGTACCTGGTTCGCAAACTCCAGGAAGTTGCGGGTGAACTGCGGCAGGTTGTCGATGTCATGGAGAGAGACGACCTGTCCGACTTCGGACGTCAGCGCTTCCTGGTGGACGGGACGGTTGCCGGTGATCGTGACCTGCTGCAACAGGTCGAGCTGGGTCGTCGTGGCCACCTGCAGCGTCACGGTCTGCTGCGCGCCGTTGCCTGCATCGACGGTGTAGTCGCCGGGCGGCAGGCCCGGGATCACATAGTGTCCGTCACCGCCTGCCGTGCCGTGACGTGTAAATCCGGTCGCCGCGTTGCGAACGGTCACCGTCGCGTTCGGGGCTGCATAGCCGGCCAGAGTCGCGTCGGCGGTCTGAGCGAGGACGACGGCTGGCGCCATCAGTGCCGCAGCGACTGCGGCGGCCACTGTGACGCGTCTCACGGGTGCGCGCGATCCGAACAAACGATCGGCACGGCGAAATCGCTGCTTGCTCATTGAGACTCCGTGTATGTGCAGGCGCCGCGCGCGGTTCGACGCGCGGACAAACTGAAATGATTGGAATGCTTGTAGGAAGAAACGAATCGGCCGCAGACGCAGGACGCAGTCGCGATCGAGACCTGTGCCTTGCGCACAACGCCTTTGAGACTCACCCCGGGTCCCCTCCCCAGTGGAAGCGTTTACATCAGCGATGTAAACGCTTGCCTACGGCCTGCGAAGAGCGTACTCCTTCACTTTCGGAAGTCAAGAAGCCGCCGCCGTCGCCAGCTCACTTGTGGCCGCGGCGCAACGGCCGGCGGGGAGTGAAGGTGACATTGGTCGCGAGGATTCAATGCCCCTGAATGCTGCGCGTGCGCTCGCAGCGTGTCCGTGGCTCGTGGCCGGTTGCTTTGCATGGCTGTCGGGTGCGGCCGCCCCGGCGCCCGCTCCTTTCGCCACGCGGCCGGGCGACATGATCGCAACCGGAAACGAGTGGATCGCGCTGCCGGAGATTCGTACCAGCGACGGTGCGCTGGTGACCTTCAACGCGCTCTCGATGCGCGACCGGGGGTTGCTGCAGCCCTCCGGCGAGCCCGGCAAGCCCGTGCTCGAGCCCTACCTCGCGACCGTCTCCCCCACCGGTCCGGTGCGTGAGCCGCTCGATGCCCTGCAGTGGAGCCTGATCGGCTACTGGATTCCGACCGCGGAGCAGGATCGCGACGGACTCCATTTCACGATCACCTACTGCGCCCCGCCCGGGTATCGCGCGGCCTTCGTCCGGCTCACCGTCACCAACCGGCGCACCGAGCCGGTTCAGGCCGCGATCGGACTGAAGAGCTCCTTCGGCAGCCTCGCGCGCGTCACCTATGTGCCGGTGGCACTGCGAGGCGAGCGCACGATCGGACCGGCGCCCTGGGTCGATCCGGGCGAGGTCTACAGCTACGTGACCAACGACACGCACTTCGCCTGGGCGATCGTGCATCCCGGCTCGAAGGCGACGATCACGGTCCCGCCCGTGTCGGTAGCGCCACAGGCGGACGACGCCCGCGCCCTGACGCTTGCGCCCGGCGAGTCCGCCGAGGCGCTGTATGTCCTCGCGGTCGGCGTCGAGGAATTCAGCGCGGCCCACAACGCCCGGTCACTGCGCGAGATGCTCGAGCGGCAGGGGGCGGATGCGCTCATCGCCGACACCGCGGCCTGGTGCCTCGAGCGCACCCGCACGACCGGCCGTGCCGACCTCGATGTGCTGATGAACCGCAATCTCCTCTTCACACGGCTCTATGCCTGGGGCAAAACGATCGACACCGAGCAGCTCGTGGGCGTCACCTCGCGCAGCCCGCGTTACTACGTGTCGGCCGCCTACTGGGACCGCGACGCCATGCTGTGGAGCTTCCCGGGGCTCCTCGACGCCGACCCGTCGTTCGCGCGCGAGGCCCTCGGCTACGCCTTAGGCACGCAACTCGCCAACACCGGCATCCACAGCCGCTTCATCGACGGCATCGTGCTCGAAGACGGCTTCGAGCTCGACGAGGCGGCCGCCCCGGTGCTCGCAGTGGCGGCGTACCTCAAACGCACCAACGATGCCAGCTTTCTTGAGCAGCACCGGGAAGCATTGCACCTGCTGCGCGACCGGCTGCTGTCGCGCAAGGATGCGGCCACCGGCCTTTACAGCTCGCTCCAGGACGCGCAGGACGAGTTCCAGAAGCTGCCCTTCATCACGTATGACAACGTGATCACCTGGCGGGCGCTCACCGACCTCGCACAGATGTTCGAGCGGCTGCACGAGAAGTCAGCGCGTGAGACCGCCCGCGAGGCCGCGGCGTTGCGCGCCGCGATCATGGCGCACACCGTCGTGAGCGATGCCCCCGGCGCGAGTGGCCCGATCTTCGCCTCCGCCACCGACGGACACCAATCGGTCGAAACCGAGATCCCACCGGGTCCGCTCATGATGCTCCCCCTCCTCGGATTCATCAGCGAGGATGATCCGCTCTTCGTGCGTACTTACGAGTGGCTGCACTCGACTCACTATAAGTACTCGTATGCCGGGCACCCCTACGGACTGCCGGGCAGCTATCGGCTGCCGTTCACCACCTCGTGGATGATCGCGGACGAGCTGCGACTGAAGCGCTCGAGCGAGCGGGCCGAGAAGATCCTCCTGAGCAGCGGCTGGGACGGCGGCATCGTCTCCGAGGGCATCAACCCCGACACGGCCGTGATGGAGCCCGGGGGCGGCGCCTTCGCCACCGCCGCCGGCTACCTCGCGCATGCGATCTGCGAGGTCAAATGCCGGACACTGCCATGATGCACAGTTGCGCGCGGTGGCCCTCGCGGGCGGCGTTCACCGCCCTCCTCTGTCTGTCGACTACGGGCGGCGCGATCGCGGGCGAGGCGACCGCGGGCGAGGATTATTACCGCCACGTCGTGTTCGACAACAGCCAGCAAGCCGACTCCTACTGGTACAGCGACGCGGTCGCGGTGGCCCCGAGCTCGCTCGAGCACGCCGGCCGCCGCATTCCGGTCGACACGACGGTGTTCCATTCGCCGCCGAACGCGCTGCGCCTCACGTGGGTATCGCGCACCGGTGGCGGCTGGGAGGCGGACGTGCATCTCACGAGCTTCCCGAACCGGTACCCGCAGATGAGCGGGCAGACGTTGAGTCTGTGGCTCTACTCTGCGGAGCCGATCGCGGCCGACGACCTGCCGTACGTCGTGCTGTCGGATGCACGCGAAGGGCTTCAGGTCGCGACGCGCCCGGGAAGCTTCACGGCCGCCGAGCCACTCGGCCGCTTCGCCGGCGCGCTGCCCGCGCATCAATGGACGCGCGTCGAGATCCCGCTCGGCGGGTTGCGCAGCGCGTCGGTGTATCCGTTCCATCCCGAGTGGCTGCAGAGCGTCGTGCTCCACCAGGGACGCGCCGATGCCGCTCCGCACACCCTCTTCATCGACGACATCCGCGTCGACGACGGTGAGCCAGCGGTCCCGCAACACGCGCCGGAGAGTGTCGAGGTGCGCGGCTACGAGCGGCACGCGATCGTGCGCTGGCGCGCGACGCAGGCGCAATCGATCGACCACGTGGTGGTGTACCGCTCGAGCGACGGCGGCAAGAGCTATACCCCGATCGGTATCCAGCGTGCCGGCCAGCAGCGCTTCTTCGACTGGCTGGGCGCGCCCGGCAAGACGGTCTGGTACCGCATCACCGCCGCCGATGCGCGCGGCCGCGAGTCGCCGCCGAGCGCGGCGGTGCGCGCGACCACGCGGCCGTTCACGGACGAGGAACTGCTCACCATGCTGCAGGAGGAAGCGTTCCAGTATTACTGGGACGGGGGCGACCCGAGCTCCGGCATGGCGCATGAGAACCTGCCGGGCGACGATCGCCTGGTCGCGATGGGAGCGAGCGGCTTCGGCGTCGGCGCGCTCGTGGTCGGCGCGAGTCGCGGCTTCATTACGCGCGCTCAGGCCCGCGAGCGCCTCGAGAAGATCGTCGGCTTCCTCGAACGCGCGCCGCGCTATCACGGCGCCTGGTCCCATTACATGGACGGCTCGACGGATCGGACGATGCCGCTCTTCGGCATGCTCGACAACGGCGGCGACCTGGTCGAGACGTCCTTCATGATGCAGGGCTTGCTCATGGCACGGCAGTACTTCAACGCGCCGACCGCGAGTGAACGCGATCTGAGTGCACGGATCACGCGGCTCTGGGAGAGCGTCGAGTGGGACTGGTACCGCGACAGTCCGGCAAGTGATTTCCTCTACTGGCACTGGTCGCCTGAATGGGGTTTCCAGATCCACCACCCGCTCATCGGCTTCAACGAGACCATGATCGTCTATCTGCTCGCGATCGCATCGCCGACCCATGCGGTGCCCGCTTCGATGTACTACAGCGGCTGGGCGGGACAGGTCGAGCGGGCGCAGAACTATCGCCAGGGCTGGTCCGGAAGTGCCGACGGCAAGCTCTACGGGAACGGCCAGAGCTACTTCGGCATCAAGCTCGACGTCGGCGTGGGCAGCGGCGGACCGCTCTTCTTCGCGCATTACTCGTTCCTCGGCATGGATCCGCACGCGCTGCACGACCGCTACACCGCCTCCTATTTCGAGAACAACGTGCACCTCGCCCTCATCAACCGCGCCTACTGCATCGCGAACCCGAAACACTTCGCCGGCTACGGCGCGGATGCCTGGGGACTCACGGCGAGCGATGGACCGAAGGGTTACGCGACCCCGGCGCCCGATGCGTTGAACGACGACGGCACGCTCACGCTCACCGGTGCGCTCGCTTCGATCGCCTACACGCCGGAAGCCTCCATGGCGGCGCTCAAGCATTACTATCGGGATCTCGGGGCCGACCTCTGGGGCATCTACGGCCCGCGCGATGCCTACAACCCCTCCGCCCACTGGGTGTCGCCCATCTACATGGGCCTCAACCAGGCGCCGATCGTCGTCATGGTCGAGAACTACCGGACCGGACTCCCCTGGAAGCTCTTCATGTCGAACCCGGAGATCGAGGGCATGCTCCACAGGCTCGATGCGGCCACGCGCGAGACGGCGGCCCACTGAGCCGCGCGTCAGATGCGCGCTGGGCGCCGGCGAGCGCGACCAGGCTCCTGACCAGGCTCCTCACATTGAAGTAGCGCTGGGCCCGGCCTTCGGCCGCGCGGCGTTCGGCGCCCCTGGGGCTGGCGCCTCGGGCGCCGCCTCGCCCGCACCCGTCCCGGAATCGGGGGGTGCGTCGCGCGCCGGGGGCGCCGGCACATCGAGCACGGCGACGCTGATGACACCGGGATCGTCGCGCAGCTTCACGTAGAGCCGGCCATCCACCGGGCGCGGCACCGAGAGCGTCTGTCCGGTGAATCCGTCCGGAATCGCGGTCGGCTTGGCGAACTTCGCGTCCACTGACACCGCTTGCAGCAGGAACAGGTTCGTGCCGGAGAGCTGACAGGGCGCCTCCGCTGCCGCTGCGCACTCAAGGTCGGTGAGCACGGGCAGCCGTACCAGGATCGCCAGCGGCTGCCAGTCGCCGGTGCCGGCGGCGTTCACCACGCGATAGTGCAGCGGCCCGAAAGCCGACGACCCGAACGAGCGGGCCGGATCGAGGGTCGCCACCGCGATGCGGCTGTTTTGCAGCGTCATGCCGCTCCCCGGACCGAGCACGGTGGACACCGACCCATCGGCGGTCGCCACTTCGATCCGGTCGTCGCGCGAAAAGGCGCCGGGCACGCGTGCGTGCAGGGAAAACGTGAGCTGCGCGTCCTGCGGCAGCTCGTCCTGACTCGTGAGCCGGATGAGGTGGCCGCCAGCGGCCGCGGCGGGGAGCTGTACGCTCTTGCCGATGAGGCTGGCGACGGGTCGCGGCGGGAGCACCAGGACGTTCACTTCGTAAGTGCGCCCGTCCTTGAGCGCGACGCGCGCCCGCGTCCGCTCGCCGGCCTTGAGGTCCGGCGCGAGGGGTGCGGCGTCTCGCATCGACAGCTCATCGTGCCCGCCGCTGCTCGAGAGCGACTCGGGAGCGAACGCGACGTTTCTGAGCGTGAGTGCCTCCACCTCATCGAGCCGATCCCCGCGCAGCACGCCGCTCGCATCACCGGCGTGCAGCGTAAAGCCCTCGAGGTGGCCCGCCTCGCTGTAGGCGTGCAGTGTGAGGCGCTCGGGCTGCGCACTGCCATATTCCCGGATTACGAGTGCCACCTCCCCCGGCTGGGCCCCCACGAGCGGGATCCTCGCCTCAACCTCGTCCGGCCGCGCCGGTTTCCATTCGATCTTCGA
>Ga0210394_10002587_pt1 | contig 24523 bp, 31 predicted proteins | sample IncBWC12MmetaG_FD_160121 | JGI IMG/M metagenome (GOLD analysis project Ga0210394, IMG submission 160121) | Forest soil microbial communities from Barre Woods Harvard Forest LTER site, Petersham, Massachusetts, United States - Inc-BW-C-12-M | ecosystem: Environmental > Terrestrial > Soil >... | reverse complement strand
ATTGCAACCCATTGAAACTGAAAGACGTTTGACGATTGTTGGTGGAACTCTTCGCCTCACACCCCGCTAATTATGCAGACGCTTTTTGTCTGGGTATAAATATTATGTTGCTTTTGTCTGTAACTATCTCATTCTAAACACACTGCATAAACGTAATGGTATGCATAAAAGAACGTAAGGGACTCGGGGACCCCTAGCGCGAATGTCGAAGCCCCCCGGTTTGCGCACGCGGTCCGGAGAACTGGCGACCGCGAGGCTGCCATGTAGAATAAGCCAAACTGATGCCCAAGCCGTTTTCTTCTTGACATGTAATACGGCCCGGTGTAATACGTAATACGCGAGCGGTGTAATACAATGAAAACGACGATCAGTTTGAGGGTAGAGGTGGAGGAAGCGGAGAAGTGGAAAGAAAAGGCAGGGTCAGGGAGTTTATCGGAGTGGATTCGGGAGCAGTGTAATTTGACGGCGAGTGGGCAGGCGGTGGTTTTGAAGTCGGGAGTGGAGCAAAGTGGAGAAGTTGATGGAATATCGGAGTTGCCTCGGGGTGGAGAAGTTTCTACGCCTCGGAGACGGAAGTCTGTTTCCGTTGGACCTCTTGCCTCGATCGAGTGTAGTCACTGTGGGCACGGAAAGGCTATGCATCGAGGATTTGGAACGGCGTGCATTCAGGATGATTGTCGGTGTGGAGGATTCAGGTGATAGAGACTCCGGACAAGGGATTGGGGTATTTGCACAAGGAGTACAAGGAGATCGGGGTGCATGAAGCGGCTTCGGTCTGGCAGACGTGCATGTGCCGGTCGTGTCAGGACGTGAGGGAATTACGGCATTACGAGAAGGGGACGGGTTACCGGCATAAGGACGAGAAATACTGACCATGAAGCCGAAGCGCCGGGAGCGGGTGTATACGCAGAGGATTCGGACCGAGATTCGATTGTCGGAGTCGTGTAAGACCGGGAAGCATTTCCATTGTTACAAGCTGAATTGTCCGTGCCGATGCCATGCCCAAGCTAAATAAAGGAGAACCGATGCAAACCACAGAACTTGTACGCATGAAGTTCAAACCAAGACCCGAACCAGCTATTCTGAAGCGAGACGTACTGGCAGCAGCAGCAGTGAAACTCAATTACAAGCCAACCGTCCTTACCGACGAGGAACGGACCGTAGCCATCGCGCTCGAAGAGTTGGGCATTGAGCCTTTGGACCGAAGGTCGGTCGATGCCTACAAGAAATACCAGAAGCAAAAGATCGAGGCCAAAGGATCGAGCCGCTTCGTCCGTTACATGCACTCTGCCCATAGGATTGATTTTTGGGATGGACAAACCGTAGTGGGAGTGATCGGAGTCGGGATTATCGTTTCTGCGGTTCTTACCGGCGCGATTCTGGCCGGGATTGAAGACAAGCCGCCGCTGAAGCATCCAATGTTCTTTGCCGGTTGTGGAATTTGGCTTCTGTCCCTGATGGCCGCTTGGGTGGTGTGCATGGTCGCTCGGCACAAGAACTGTTTCACCATCACCGGCAACTGGTACACCACTCCTATCGAGGGCTATCGACACGCAATTCCGGAATTCGTTCTGGAACGCGCCATGCAAATTAAGATCCGGCTCCCGGAAGCGAACTTCGTGGTCGAATGGCTCGGAGAGGAAACCCATAATGTGCCGACGAGCTACAAGCCGAATCCTCCTGATCCGTTCCTCGCTATGAATTATGGGAGCATCGGCCTCTATCTCGATGTGTGGGATGAACCGAAATTCGAAGGTCGGAGAACGGTGTAACAGGTTTATACTCGGTCCATCTTGCGAAGATGGTGCATTGTCGATGGCAAACGCCGGAGGAAACATCGGTTCGATCCGAAACTCCGGCGTTGCGTCCTCTGTGGAGCCAAGCAGAAGTGAGTGAACGAATCTCGGTTTGTGGTCTCGGCAAAGTCGGACTACCCATCCTGAACCTATTTCGGGAAAAGGGCTATCGAACCATCGGCTACGACCGGGACTGGAAGAGGTCGGAGGCATCTATCGGGGACGCGGTGAATGGTTCCGATGCCTGCATCTTCATCGTCCAAACGCCTTCAAATGAGGATGGTTCCTTCTCGAACGACCATCTAATCGAGGCCCTAACAAAGTTCCATGACGTAGCGCCTGCCGACTACCTGTACATCATCACGAGTACGACGACCCCTGGAAGTTGCGACCGGTTTCGGGCGATTGTCGGCGATAACGTCGTGTACAAGCCGGAGTTTATTCGCTTGGAGTTTGTGGACGCGGACCTTCGAGCGCCGTCGTTTGTGCTGATTGGGGAGCACCGGAAAGAGGCCGGAGACCGGGCCGAAGCGATCTTTCGTGGAATATCCGACGCTCCCGTTAAACGGATGTCTCTCCTAGAGGCGGAGTTGGCGAAAATTACTCTAAATTGTGCGCTCACGATGAAGATTTCTCTCGCCAATCAGTTACACCTCGTGGCCCGAAAACTAGGAGCCGATTCGAATAAAATAATGGACGCAGTTGGAACTGACCCTAGAATTAATCCTCATTATCTCACTCCAGGTTGGCCCTACGCCGGGGTATGCTTACCTCGTGATAATAGAATGTTCCAGTACGTTGCCGAACAGGTGGGAGTTTGTGCGGCGTTGTCGATAGCCGCCGACCAAATCAATGCCGACATCTACCATGAACAAAATTGATTTCGACAATATGAAAGTTTGGGGACCGTACGTCCATAGAACCGAGAAAAATAAGGGACGTAAATTCATTGTCGTTAAAGATGGGCAAAAGACCCGTGCTATGTTTTATAGCCGATGGATTATGACTAAGAAGATATGTCGATGGCTCGATCCGTCAGAGGAAGTTGACCATATCGACGAAGATCGAACGAACGATTCGGAAGATAACCTTCAGATTCTAAACCGTCAGAAAAATGCAGCGAAATCTGCATTCCGGAGAGTAAAGTCAGATTCAAGATTTTGTTTCAATTGTCCTGTGTGCAATAAACCATCGTCAATAGAAATGGCTCGATTGAGGTATCGTAGAAAACGCGGCAGTACTGGACCATTCTGCGGTAAGAGTTGTGCGGTTAAATCAAAATGGAATAGCGACAATCCACCAAAACAAAGAAAGGTTTGGATTGAATCTAATCGAGCGAACGCGTGATTTTTTCGACCGTCAGCCCTGTAACGTAAGGCACGGAGAGGCTCCAGTCGGTACGGCGCTATGGTCCCATCAAGTGACGACCAGACGGTATTGGGTCGAATCGCACATCCCCGACTTCGCCGATTTCCGGCACTGGCAGGGAAAGCGAGTACTCGAACTCGGCTGCGGCATCGGCACGGACACGCTCCAATTCGCCAAGTTTGCCGAGCACGTCGATGCCGTGGACATTTCAAAGGCCAGCCTCGAACTTGCCATGAAGCGAGCGGCCCTCAACAGCTACACGAACATCGGATTCTACGAGGGGAATATCGAAGACCCGCTTCCCTTCACGGCAAACGAGTGGAACACCTACGACCTCGTCTACAGTTTCGGCGTCCTCCATCACACCCCGCATCCCGAAGCAGCCTTACAGAATGCGCACAAGTTACTGAAGCCGAACGGCGAACTTCGGATCATGCTCTACGCCAAATGGAGCTACAAGCGCCTGATGGGGCATCAGCCTGAAGCGCAGTCGAACTGTCCACTCGTTCGGTGGTATTCTGTGGCGGGAGCGAGGCGGCTCGTGGAGACCTGTGGATTCGAAATCGTAAGCATCGAGAAGCGGCACATCTTTCAATGGCGGGTCGATGACTACATCCAACACCGTTATGTGAAAGCGTTCCCGTGGAACATTGTTCCGCACCGTTCGTTTGAATCCATCCTCGGCCATCATCTATTGGTGAAGGCGAGACTGCGGTCCCCGAAAACGTCGGCGACAACTACTGCCTCAGTAGGTACGACCCCACGTCCGACAACGGGGACCTCCAAATTCTGAGGAGTGGCATGGCAAAAGTCATCCTAGCTGGCGGCCCGTCCTTCGCGCTGTTCAATCCGAGCCTGCACGCCTCGCTCGGCCTGCTCTACCTCGCCTCGGCGCTTCGAGAAGCGGGGCATGAAGTCAAAATCATCGACTGCCACAAAATCAGCACCTTCGATGCCGAAGCGAACAAACTCCGCGTCGATCCCGACCAAATGGAACCCTGTGACATCTTGGGCGTTTCCATTGTCACTCCGAATGCCGAGTTTGGAGGGCAACTAGCCGCGCTCTGGCCTGCGAAGGTTAAGGTTGCCGGTGGACCGCATGTGACGTACATCATCGACGGTCCCCATGCGCAGTTCAAGCAGAAGAAGTATTTCGAAGGGTTCGACTTCCTGATGACCGGCGAGTGCGAGGAATCGTTCGTCCAGTTCTGTAATCTATGGCAGGCGGGCGGGGACGTAACCCGAGTACCGGGAGTGACGTGGTTTGATGCCTTCGGAGTGCATCAGCTTTACCCATCGCCGCCACTTCCCGATGTGACGAAACTAAAACTGCCAGCTTATGATCTTTGGGAACATTACTCTTCGGGGGGCCTACAAGTAGAGAGCAAGTCGGGAAAATCCATTGATGCCGAGGAACGGAAGATAGGCTCCCTGTGGTGTTCTAGGGGATGCCCGTATGCGTGCTCTTTTTGCGCTGATGCAAGAACTAAATTGCGAGACGAAACCCTCGATCAAATAGAAGCGGAAGTGAAGGCCTTGGCAGAACTTGGCATTACGGCTCTACGGATTTGGGATGATGTATTGACTATCAAAGCAAAACGGTGTCGGGAATTAGCTGCACTTTTCCATGACTACGGAATGCTCTGGCGCGGTTGGAGTAGAGTTAATTTAATGGACGCCGATCTGTACAAATACCTAGCTACAAAGGGGTGTACGGAGATGGGTTTTGGGGTTGAGCATGGCAGCGCCAGAATGCTAAAAGCGATGCAAAAAGGAACTACTCCAGAAGCAAACGAAAAAGGTATCGGGATTTGCCAAGATGCAGGAATTGTCGCTCGCGCCTATTTGCTTATTGGATTCCCCGGTGAAACCTGGGAATCTATCTATGAAATGCAGACTTGGTTGGATAAAGTGCGACCAGATGCGGCCAGTCTACATATGTTTCAACCATATCCAGGGTGTGAGGTTTGGAATAACCCCAATAAGTTCGGTGTTACTATTTTGCCAGATACATTTTCTGCTATGTGGGAATTAGATGATTCCGATCCTAAAACAATTGTTCTTGATCTTCCGACAATGACAAAAACGGAATTGTTCGATGCTCGCCATATGCTCCACCAATGGATTACAGAAAATATCTCTCTACGACTGGCGAATCGCTAATGCCTCCAAGATCGCACGGATGCAGTCAGAAAAATCCTACCTATGCCACATGGAACAGCATGAGACAGCGGTGTCGTAATCCAAACAATCCTTACTATAAAAATTATGGAGCGCGGGGAATAGCCATCTGTGAGAGATGGGGGAAGTTCGTCAATTTTCTAGAAGATATGGGTAAACAGCCCAAAGGTGGAACATTAGAACGCATCGACAATAATGGGAATTATGAACCTCAGAATTGTAAGTGGGCTAACCGATGGGAACAGACGCGAAATGAGAGGAAGAATATTCGCATCACAGTAGGTAGCGAAACTATGATCTTGCAGGATTGGGCTGACAGGCTTGGCATCCACGAAGAAACTCTTCGCCGCTGGTATCATAAAGGAATTTGGCCCCAAGATTTCAACCGTCGTCCCCGTCCTGGCTATAGGCCAGATTTCACTCCGATACCTAAACAGCTACAACTAGAAGGCAGGAAAGCGGCCATCGCTAGGTGGGTGCGAAAGCATCCCGACAAAGCCAAAGATAAATTGATGCGTGGAATAGTTCCCGAAGAAGATGCAAACGTAATGAGAGTTGCGTTGGGGATTCAGTGAATCTGTCTGTAGTTTTAGCGGGCCGGAACGATCAACACGCCGGAGACTTCATCGACCGGATGAACCGCTCGTTTGAAACGCTTCCCTCCGATGCAGAAATCATCATGGTCGAATGGAACCCTCCCGAGGATCGACCTCCGCTCGCTTCCGAGATCAAGTATCACGGGGTTCGGGTCATCACGGTTCCCCGAGACTTGCACAGCCAAATGCACGGCCACGACTGGCTGCCGTTCTTCGAATATCGGGCTAAAAACGTGGGGATTCGGCGGTCGGCAGGCGAATGGGTGCTGTGCATGAATCCCGACATCCTACTCAGTTCCGAGATTCGGGAATGCCTGTACGGGAACTTGTACGAAACCTCGTTCTACACAGCCCCTCGGCATGACATCCGGGACGGGAATCTGGTACAAATCTGCCACGGTCCGGGAGACTTTATTCTGATGCACAGGAGCCGGTGGTTCGCGTTCGGCGGGTATCTCGACCTTGTGAGCTATTCGCATCTCGATTCCCTGCTCTGCTGGACGCTCGAAAAGTCGGGCATGAACAAGGTCGAACTGCCATTCCCGATCTACCATCAAGAGCACGATCGTTCGGTTCACAAAGGCCGAATGTCGATTCACTCCTCGGACATCCACCGATTCATCGGGCAAACGAATGAACCCGATTGGGGACTTGCCAACATCCATTTGCCAGAGGTAACGACGTGAAAGTGGCTCTCCTCTATCCGACAGTCGGGGCATTGTGCGAGAAGATGGCAACTCTGTTTCCCGGTCTCACCGTCATTGGTCCTCCGTGCGATGATCTCTATAAATGGGACAAGCGGATTCTACCGCTGGCGAAGGCGAATGATCGAGTGAAGGAATGGCAAGAAGTGGGCCTCGACATTCATTTCGAAGAGAAGCCGTACTCGGAGTGTGATTTCTCGAAATTCGACCTGTTGATCGAATCGGTCGAAACTTTCAACTATGCCGCCGACTGGAAGAATCATTGTCATCGAGTCGAATGCCCGATTCTGGTCTTCGTGTGCTGGTTCGATAATCCGTCCTCCCTGCCATCGAACTACCAAGAGAAGATTAAGAGCGTGCCAATCAAGATCGGGATGCCGTCGATTGTTCCAGCCTGGAAGTCGGTCTATCCCCAAGCCGAGTTTGCTCCGGTGCCGGTGGGCGACTGGTGGTTCGAGCGGGAATGGACTGGCATCCGGGAAGAGGCGCTCTTTGTGCTTGCCGGGAAGGACCTGTGGCGACCGGCAGACAAATCGGTCTGTGGGGTTGACCTCTTCGAACGACTCTCGGAACGCTTTCCGGGACGGATGCACCACCACGATGGGGCAATGGAGTTCAAAACCTCGAAGCAAATGGCCGAAATGTTTAGCCAGTATCGGGTGTTCGTGAATCTTGATGGTCATGGCGGTAGGCCCCTCTGTACGTCGTTTACCGAGGCTTTGGCAGCCGGTATGCCGGTGGTGGCTCGGGACCTGCCGGGACTCTCCTATATGGGCTATATCGACGGCAATGGGGTTGCAGCCGACAATCTGAACCAAATCGAAAGATTTCTCGATCAATGTTTCGAAAACATTAATTTTGCTAGGACATGCAGTATGTACAGTCGAGCCATTGCAAGGGCGGCGTTCTCTGTTGCGAATGTTCGGCCCCACTACGAAATCGAGAGGTCGGCATGAGTATCAGTCTGCTTCTCCCGACTCGGAAACGCCCGAAGGAATTACGGCGAATGGTCGAATCGGTGCGTAAAACTGCCGATAGCGAAGTGGAGGTTGTGGTCTATATCGACACGGATGATGAACTGAGTGTTCCGGTCGCTCAAGAACTGGGGCTTCGATATAAAGTTGGTCCACGGATTCGGAAAATTACACAAGCATGGAATGAGATTTTACTCCTAGCCACGGGGGACATTTTTCAGCAAACCAATGACGACATTGTGTTCACTACAAAGGGATGGGACGCGATTATCGAAAAAGCGTTCTCTGAAGTTCCCGACAAGATTATGCTGGCGCACGGGTCGGATGTCTTCGGTCACGGCAGCAACTTCGGTCCTCATGCTTTCGTACACCGTAAATGGGTTGAAACTTTAGGATATTTCATCCCGCCCTATTTCTCATCTGATTTCGGCGATGCTTGGATTTGTGAAATAGCGAACATCCTCGGTCGCCGGAGATTCCTGCCTTTCAACGTAGAACACTATCATTTCTCTCAGGGCATGGTCGAGGTGGACGAAAACACAAAGGAGCGGCTCCAGCGGCATCAAGAGGACAATCCCGAGGTTTTGTATTACAGTTCCGAAATGGCATCCGAGCGGTACCGGGACGCCATGAAACTCGCAAAGCTGATGGACAAGACTCTCAGCACGAAGGGTTGGTGCCCGCCGCACAACAATATTCGGAGCGCCGGGATGTGTCCGAAGTGCGAGAGTCTATCGACGGTCACGGTTGGACTCGGAAAGTTTTTCTGCAATGCTTGCGGCCAAGAATTTATACGATGAAACTTCAACTCCTCTGCCTGACCATGCCGACGCGCATGGAATTTCTGAAGCGCCTGTACAAAACACTCGACCGGCAACTCGATCATCGAGACGCCAGTGTGCTGATTCGGATGTGTGACCCGGCCTACACGCTCGGCGAGAACCGGGACATGCTGCGTCGAGCCTCGGAAGGGCAATACATCTGCTTTGTCGATGATGACGATTTGGTTCCGGACGACTATGTGGACACCATCCTGCCTCTACTGGTACGAGGCGTGGACTACGTTGGATTCGACGTGCAGTGCTATATCGACGGGAAGAAGCTCGGCAAGCTGACCCATCACTCACTTCGATACGAGGGCTGGTATGAAGACGAAACAGGCTTCTACCGTGACATTTCGCATATCAACCCGATTCGACGGGACTTAGCTCTCCTCGAACCAATGGAAGGCGGGCACGGAGAGGACGTTCGTTGGGCTGATCGAATGCGTGCCCGTAATGTTCTGAAAACGGAACGCTACGTCGGGAAGGTGCTTTACCACTACTTTTTCCGGACCCGAAAGAACATGGGCAAACCGTGCCCGAAGTGTGGCAGTACGTCCACGGTGCTTGTCGGCGAAGGGACGGCCTGTAATGGCTGCGGGGAGGAATTTGACCGGCATCCGGAGCAAAAATCTTGTCTTTGGACTTGACTTGGGCATCGAGATTTGCGAGTATGCGGGCTGCGGGATCGGTTGCTCCGGTTGAGCGAGGGCGGGTGGGTAGCGAGTGGACCAACGTGGAGGGTATGCGACCATTACCCTTCGGCGGGTCGGACAAGGCTTAGGCCGCCCTCGTTTTTAAGCCTTCCAAGCGATATAACCCAAAAGTAGAAGTTCGAGGATCATCGAGGCGAGCATAATTGCGTGGTAGTGCCGATCCACCCAACTTACTTCAGAATCCACGCTACGAACAGAAGGAATCCCGCGATTGATAGTGTCACCCATGCCGATTGTTGCCTCCCAGTACCCCGCATTACTCCTCCAATAACGGAAACTCTTCTCCATCGACTGTATGGAAGTCACAGACATATTCCGGTTCGACCGACGCATCATCCTTCGGCCTGAAGATTTCGCACGTATGGAACTTGTCGATCACCCGTTCGAAAAAATGCTGGCAGGTTCGGCAGATTTCTTCGCCTTCTCCGTCACGGTAATTGACTTCATCCTCTGAAAATTTATAGGGACGATCCTTCAGAAGCCGTTCGTAGGAATCTTTGGAAATCATCTAATGAACCTCGGTAGGCGGCACTTCGACATCGGACGGTCTCATGCGAGCCTTCGATTCGATAGCCGCAATTTCCTCTTCGGAGAGTTCGAGTGCCGGAAGGGGCGGTAAGCCGAACTTCGCCCCGCAACTCCCACAGTATACGTCATCCGGCGCTCCCGGTTTCCCGCAATTGCAGGTCTTCCCGAGCCGAGTACCATCGTTTCGGCAGAAGGAGTCCCCGGCCTTCGGTACGCGGTCACAGGTTGGGCATACGAGGTTCCCAATCCCGGCAGGTTTCTGTGGGACGGGAGCCGTCTTTACGAGTTGCTGTGCCCACGGGTGACACAGGCACCGGCAGTCCCGGTTTGCGCACTGTTCGTGGTGCCCCGACATGCAAAATTCATACAGGCCCGGAATTGTCGATCTCCTTCCGGCCCCATCGCTTCATGGCAGCATGACGAGCCTTGAGCCGATTGGCAGCCGACTTCTTCGGGCTGGACACCCTCCCGCCCTTGGCTCCCCGGCAACAGATACACGGGAAGGGTCGATTGTGCAGGTCGCAGATTCCGTTCGTTTCAGTGCCACGCATCGCCGGAACCATACCACAATCTGTAGCGTATACGCTATGCCCAAGCACAATTTGGTTGTATTTCGATTCGGCTTGGGAATATATTCCGAACGTGCCTGAACTTCCAACGTGCGGAAACTTCCTAGCAGGAACTTGCGAACGCTCCGACGTTTACGTGTCCCGAGAAACAGACTCCGTATTTGTAATGACCTGCCGAACCTGCTCCTCCCATAACGTATGGCCGAAAGACAAAGACGAATCGGCGGGTAAGTATCAATCATTTCTGAAGCACAAAGCAGCCCGAGAAGCACAGCAACGGTACGAGTCAAGCCGACCAGCGTACTCGTTGCCGACCAGTGGAGGAAAATGACCGTGATGTCGCCCGAAGCACGCGCTTTACAATCCGCAAAAATGAAGGAGAGTTGGATTAAGCGGAAGGCCGAAAAGGGGCAAGCCGCCGCCGATCCTGCTCTGCGGGAAGCTCAAGCCAAAGTTCCGATGAATGCTCCCATCGAACGCGGAACGATGGTTGCCGAAGTGAAGGACGAAGCGATTCCGACCGAAGCCCTACCGGTACGTCCCGTCTATTTCGCCGACAATCACATCACCGTCGAAGTCGATTGGGAGCACCTTCCGATGACCGAAGCGCAATCCTTCTACGCCTACCTCAGATCGGCATTCGAGAACGCCGGTAAAATCCTGAATGCGCGGTCGATGGAACGCACTGCCGGATATACGTGTTTCATGTGTCATAAACATTTCAATGGGAATCCCGGCTTCACCGATCACAGTTACCAAGACCCGGCAACCGGCCTATTCCCCCGAGTGGATTGTTGCGGCGAACTCTGCGTCATCAACTACAACGCATTCCGAATCAATCAACGGCACCAACGAGAATTAGCGAAGGCTGCCTCCGAACGGGACAATGCCTAAAGCGAACGATCCGAGTTGGATGGATCGGTCTCGCGTATTACTGTCTCGCCTCCCGATCAAAGACCGCGAACACAATCAAATGACCCCGTTTCACTTCTTTCCTAGCCAGGAGAAGCGGTTCCAGCGGATGCGGGAGCAATGGCGTAAAGAGGGGCATATCCGGATCATCGACCTCAAAAGTCGCCGTGTGGGATTCTCGTCTCAAACCGAAGGTATTTTTTGGAGTCGGGGCCTCGGGTTCGCAAATATGAACATGAAGATCGTCGCCCACCTTGCGACGAGCGCCGAGGAATTGTTTCGTGTTCCGGGCGATCTATCCCGAGGATTCCCGAACTTTCCGCTCGAAGACATCCAGCAAAAGAAGATTTACTTCCGCCATCCGAGTGGAGACAGCCATTTGACGGTTGCGACCGCTGGCACTCCATCGGCGGGGCGCGGAGGTACGCTCTCCGCACTCCATCTGTCCGAGGCCGCTTCGTACCCTGATGACGAGATTTTTACGGCCATGATCTCTTCGGTATCGAAGGGTCCGGGAAGCATGATAATCATTGAATCGACGGCCAATGGCCGGGAAGGGCCAGGAGCCGCGTTTGCCGAGTATTGGGATGAAGCGGTAGCGGGCCGAAACGGATACATCCCGAACTTCGCATCGTGGCTCGAAGACCCGGCCTTCATTCGTCCGGAAGAAGAGGCGGAAGACGCGCCTCGGGATGACCTCGAAAAGGAGCTAATGAAGGCTCCGTTCAATGCGACCAGGGAACAAATTGCCTGGATGCGCCGAACGAAAGCTGATGACTGTCGGAACATCGAATCGAAATTCCTACAAGACTTTCCGCACACACCCTCGGTAGCCTTCCAAGTATCGGGCTACCCGGCTTTCCCGAGGGAAGAACTGGCCTATGCGGAAAGCACGGTCAAACCTCCACTCTGCCGAGGGTCTTTTCAGCGTGTGGCTGGAGGTGCGTCTTTTAAGTTCGTCGAGGATGATAATGGTCCTGTCCATGTTTGGAAGAGACCCGTCAACGAAAAAGGTCGTCCGGATGGACTGCACTACTACATCGGAGCGGATGCTGCTCTTGGAACTGAGGAGGGCGACTTCTGTGCTTATGCGTGTCTGTGCGGAGAGACCGGTGAACTTGCTTGCCGCTTTGCAGAACGCATTGCCCCCGAAGTTCTGGCGAATCAACTCGATATGTGCGGACACTACTACAATCGAGCTATGGTAAACCCGGAACTGACCGGAAACCTGGGCCGGTGGGCGCTCGTCAAGCTTCGAGACGAGTACCGGTACCCCAACATCTACACCTGGAAGGGCCGAGACGACCGAAAGAAGGGCAAGAGCCGGAGCATAGCCCTCGGATTTGAAATGACGCAGGCGACGCGACGATTGATCGTCGATGCAGCGAGAAGTGGAATCCGGATGGGACTTCGAGCCGATCCAGGGGCACTCGTCATCAATGATCGAGCCTTAATGGATCAACTCGGGATGATGACGGTGAAGGAATGGCGGTGGGACATTCTTCGGGGACACGACGACATTGCTGTCGCTTGGATGATAGCGTGTTTAACGCGTGAGCAATACCCTCCAGCCCGGATGAAGTACGCCCCCAAAAACACGATGGACCCGCAGAATCCGAAACAGGTCCTCGAAATGCCGATCAAGGAAGAAATCGGGCCAATGATCCAACGGGAAATGAAGATGTTTATGAAGGCCGCGAAAACGAAGGTGAGGGACCGTCTTGTCGGCATATAACCGAGGAGAACTTAGCCTAGAGGCGTACTTGGTCCGGATTCTGGCGGCGCTGTGCCGTCAGAGTGGGGGAGAACTTCGGATCAAAGGGGAACTCGTCGATGCGATCAATGAACCGACCACACTCCTGAAAGATTGGGATTCCCGGACACAGGAACTCGTCCTGCGAACTCATATGGGAAGTTTTGGAGAAGTTTTCCGAGTTGTTCCGGAGAAGCAGCCAACGAAAGAAGTGATTGCCGCCGATCCGATACGGAAGGCCGAAGACCAACCAAATCTATTTGCTCCGAAGGGTAGCACTTTGGACGACGAGAAGCTGAAAAAGATAGAAACGGATTTGACACGTCGCAGGATCGCATCTTTAATATCGGAAGACTTGAAGAAACGACGGCAGCAGCCGGAGGCACAGTGAATAATCCAACCATGATAATCACGTTTGACCGGGAGAGCCTGGAAATCTCGATTGATGCCCCGGAAATCTCCCTCGATTTCGGTATTTCGCTCTTGGACCGGGCGAAGCGGGTACTCGAAGCGCAGGAAAAGATCGTGCTGATGCAGAAGGCGGCTGCGCAGAGCCGAATTGACGCCATGAACGAAGCTAAGACCGGCAGAATCCTAGATCGGGTCAAACTGCAATGAGCAACGAAGAGAACGCCAAAGCCATATTCGACCGAATCTGGAAGCAGTTCTCAGAGGATCGGAAAGAGGGTCGAGCGAACGCCGCCGCGAAGCTCCAACGGTCGCTGGCCGAACACGCTTCCGACCTCGTTCCCGCCTACGCTACGGCGAAGGAATTTATGTCAATGGTCTTTGATTGCGAAAACTTCACGAAAGAGGACAAACAGTCGAATTCCGGCGATCCGATGACCAATATGTCGGACTGGCTTTCGGGGAAGGTAGACCTTTCTCGAATCTCGATGATAAAGGAGCGTACACATTGATTCCAACGTGTGTATACTGCCATCGGCCCATGCAATTGAACACGGCGCTCAGTACGGAGACGGTCAAGCAGTACATTTGCGGTTGCCGAGGATTCGTGTACTACCACAACATTCCGACTTGGAAGCCGCCGCTCGAATTGAAGGGGAGGCGTCGTGGAGCGTAGAAAGCTACTTCAGATGCTCGGATTCACCCCTACTCTCGCTCTGTCTCTTCAGGGGATCAAACTCCACGAAACAAAAGACACGCAATACAAGGGCTGGACGATCAAGTGGAGTGATTGGATTCCCTGTATGAACCAGCACCTACTCGTAGGACGGTGGGTCGCTATGAAAGAGGGCGAATCTATAGGCGTATATTCTTCCGTTCCGGGGGCTTGTGGATGGTTCCTTCCAGGACAAATGTTTGATATTTCCATCCATGAAGGTCAAATGTTCATTACACCGGAAATTACGGTAGTGGCGGCAGAAAAACAGAAGGAAATGGGACTCATTCGGCTGCTAAAGTTTTTGGACAATCCCGATCCTCTGCCGCGATATTGGAGATAAATAGTGTCCGTCACCTACTTCCCGGCGATTCTGACTGACGAGAAGAAAACCACCGCCGTCCCCGGCGACAAGAAGATTTCGAAGCAAATTGACGAACTCGTTCGGATGTCCACGCAGGAACGGGAGCAGAAGCAGGGCGGCAATCACATTGCCGACATGAAGAATTTTTACAACTTGACGTACTACCCGAGCGCATCAACCCCTTCCTTCCGTCCCCGTGTTACCCTCCCCGAAGCGCAGTTTCTTGCTCTCTGCGAAGCCACGGATTTAACGAACGATACCCCGAAAATCTACATTTCGGTCGATGGCAAGGCCGATGAGCAGCGGGAGAAGGCGTTTTCAGCGGCATGGCGGCTCGGGATGTTCAATAACCGTATCTTCGATGCTGTGTTTTGGGCGCAGTTGACGAATCCAAGTTGGCTTTGGCTTGGGTATAACCCCGACGCTCGAAACGGCAAGGGCATGGTTTGGCTCGATGCAGTGGACCCTTCGACAATCTTCCCCGACCCTCACGCCAAGGATGACCGAACCTGGGGTTACGTCGTCGCCGAGAGGTACTTCTACGTCGATGAAATCCGGCGCATGTTCCCGGACAAAGGGAAATACGTAAAGATCGGCGGAGGGTACGATGACTACGAAGACGACGAAACACAAGGTTCCCGGTTCGACCTTTCGATGGAACTTCCTCCGGGACCTCTTCGGGTCGATGCCCCGGAAGGTTTCGAGCATCAAAGGAACGGACCTCGTGTGCGTGTACGGTACGCTTGGGTTAAGGATTATGCCCGAGATCGAGTGGAAGAAATTGCAGGGGTTAAGGCTGGAGAGGGATTCGAACTCATAGTCCAGCCGAAGTTTAAGTGGAGATTTCCAAATGGCCGATTCATCGTCGAGTGCAACGGGATCATCCTCGCCGATGGGCCGAATTTCATTCCTCGGCTGCCTGAAGATGATTTCGGAACTTTTCCTTTTGTCGGTATTTGGTCTATGCCTCACCTTGACAGTATTTACGGTCCTCCTCCCGTTCGTTACGTTAAGTCTCCCCAGGATATTGCGGAACGCATGTACACGCAGTTGATCGAAAACATGATCCGCACGAACAATGTGCAGTGCTGGATTCCTCGGGATTCGAACATCGACATTGATGCCTACGGCGGGTTGCCGGGAGAAGTGCAGGTGTACGACGGGGACAAGCCTCCGACCATGAGTTCCCCACCGGCCATTCCGCAGCACATGACGCAGATACCCGAAGTTCTGCTTCAGAAGGTTGCGCGGTACTCGGGAAGCACAGCCGAGCGGCAAGGGCAAGCGGGAGGGGGAAACATTTCTCCGGAACTGTTTGATGCCGCTGTCTTTCAGGGGCAGACATTCGTTCGGATGAAGGCCCGCTTGCTCGCCGAATCATATCAGCGGCTTGCTCGAATGGTTTTCTACACGATGGCGAAGTTCAAGCGGCAAGAAGACACGATGATGCCGCAACGCGGGAAGCAGAAATCGTGTTCGTGGCTGCCGGTTCCCGATGCGGCGGAGTGTGACTTGGAACTTGATGCGGTTACGCTCCAAGCGGTGTCTTCGTCCATGATGAAGAATCTGGTCATGGCGCTCTCGAAGACTGGAGCATTGCCTCCGAAGTTCATCTTCGAGACTCTTGGACTCCCGCAAGCAGAACAACTAGCCGAGGATGCGCAACACGCCCAGGAACTTGCTGCCGTGGCGAAACTTAAAAGGCCCCGATGATGTCAGAATGGGTTCCAGTTTCAGAAATCGCCCGTCGATACGGTAAGCATTCCGTAACCATTAAGCGATGGTGCAAGGATGGATTTATATTGCATTTGGGTTTTCGCATTCGAAAAGACCCAAAAGGCCAATGGTTTCTGTGCGAAACAAGCAACGAACAAAGTGAACAGAGTAAACCCAACGGATTGACCAAGTAAGCAGCATACCCCAATCTGTCCTGCGTGCAACAAAAGTTTGAACTGATTCACCTCTCCGAACACACACACCCTGGGTATCACACCCCCGTCTATCTCGTTCAATTTGCCGTCGATGGACAGGTGTGCCCGCCGTTCTGGTCCACGAAGCAATCGAGGATCGAACTTGGTGAGGATATGTGGATGGAGAACCTGAAGCTCGAAGCGCAGGGTGCCCTTGACGAGTGTGGACCTTCGAAGGCTTTGACGAATTAGCAATTCTTGGTGAAGGAGATCGTTTATGGCAAAGCGGGGCAAGAAAAGCTCCATGAACACAAAAATGGCGGGACGCCATCCAGGGAGTCGGAAAGCTGGCCGGTATTAATCTCGGTGAGGCCTATGTTCAGCAGCATGGCACATAACACAAAGCCACACGACATCGAGTTTGAAGGCATAGCCGCGATAGTGATGGCCATGCGGTTTGCATTCTATACAGCATTTGGAGCATTTTGTTGGCCTTACGAGTTTACCGACACGAATAGCATAGTGAACAGCATTTTGAGCTTTGATTTTTTCAGGGTGCTCTCTCCATGCTTTACGTTTCTTCTCCAGGATTTTTTCTGGATGATTTTTGCTCCATTCTCTGTGTTGTTCAGCAGCCTTTCCAGGATGAAGCAATCTTTGTCGCTCGTAATATTCGCGTGTTTTTCCTGGATTTATTTTTCGCCAATCTCGTTGCGATTCAGCAGCTTGTGGCATGGGCTGATTTTACTACAAAGCACGTAAATTATCCTGGGGGTCTCTCCGTAAATTCGGATGCCTAGGACAGAAAAGGAGACACCAATATGGCTCGAAAGCGCGGTAGACACTCGAAGCGTAAGTAAGATATGCGCTGAGAGTACAAAAAGTGCGTGGAAGGCACTGCCGGGGGCGGGACTCCCTTTCTGCTTGTTCCGCCCTTCGCACTCTAGGAGAAGCAAATGCCCGATACACGGAATGGTCGAAACAATCGGATTGACGTAGAGCAGATCGACCGGAACATCCAAACCACCGAGGATTCGTACCTGGAATCCCCGTTCAACGAAGAGATTATGGCCGGAGACGCGGATTACGGCGATGTTCTCTTCAATAGCCTCCCGGAAGATCGGGTTGGGTTTATGAAGAACGGACATAAACGGAGTTAGCGCTTCCGATGCTCAATGCCATGACAGGTCGAACAGAGCCACACAACATCAAGTGGGAAGTCGTATCCACGGTGATGATGGCCTTGCGGTCTACATTTCTTGCCGCATTTAGAGCAGTGATCGGGGCGAGTGAGCGCTCCGCCTGCGAGTGTATGATTGACGGCGTTCCTGGCGCTGAATTTCTCAGGGGATTCTTTTCTTCTAATTTTTTGACGCTCAGAAACCCTCTGGAAATTCTCTCGATACCAGTTTTTCCAGTTCCGTTTTTTGGTTGCTTTTCTATGCGGTTGAGCGGCCATCTCTCTCCGCCGTTGATACGATTTCCTTTCATATTCAGCCACTTTAGCGGGATTTCTGCGCCTCCATTCTCTCTGGTATTCGGGCGTGGAGTGTGAATTGGGCACGATGAATTTTACAACGGAGGTAAGGAAAAATCATGGCAAAAGGCGACCACTTTTCAGTTTTTGATTCGCCCTATGAAGTTCAGCCACCCAAGGGCGCTGCCGAGGGTCCGATTGATTACGGCGGCGTTGCCGAAGCGGACATGCGCACCGATCCGATGGGCGTTCTACCGAAGGATGCGAAACCTCGGAACATTGGTCCGAGTTCGAAAGAGTAATGTTTGGCGACTCCTACAAATCCGTTAATGGGCGGCGGTGCCCCTCCGGGCGCTCCGGGCGGTGCTCCGGGTGGAGGGATGCTCTCGACTATCCTCGGGGCGCTTTCCAATCGAGCCTCGACGAATCCAGGGCAGGACTTTTCGCAGCAATCGGCAGCGTTACAAGGTGCCGACCCTTCGATGGTTTTACGTCAACTCGAAGCGGTAAACCAAGTTCTCGGCGTTTTGTTCGTCAAGACGTTCCAAACGCTCCCGAACATGGCGAATCAGATCAGCGCGACGATGAAAGCACTCTCTAGGGCCATTAAAGAGGGGCAGCAAGCCTCGAATGTAACCGAGGCGGTCAGTAAGAACGAAGAGGGTTCAGGGCAAGGGCCGATCAATTTCAGCCCGGTAAGTCAAGGAGCGGTTCCTGGTGCCGACCAGGGTGCAACAACGTAAAGGAGAAAGGATTTTATGTCCGTCGATCAGATCAAAAAGTTTCTCGAATCCGCCAAGGAATATCCCGACGCCACACCGATTCGCATCGGGGATACGGAAATTCCATTGGGGTCCCTCCGGCAACTAAACTCTGCCGAGCGGCAGTCACTTTCCGAACGAATGCAGGGGGTTGAAGCGAAGGAAAAGGACCTCCAAACGAGGCAACAGTCCGTTGTCGAACTGGCGCAGAAGGCGCAGCAGGCGTATGACGCCGCCGAAGAAGCCCGAAAGAAGGCGACTACGCGGCAGGCCGATCCCGGAAGTGACCCATTTGCCGATCCGTGGCTTGCTCCGGTCAAGACGGCTCTCGGAGAGCGCGACAAGAAGTTCGAAGAATTGACTAATCTGGTCAAAACACAGCAAATGACGCTCGCGCAAGCGGCTCAGGTCTTCATGCGCCGGGAATGGGACCGCGAATACAGCGGCCTGAACTTCGGCAAGCGTGAGAAGAAACCCACCCGTGACGAAATCCTGAAATACGCCCAAGAAAACAAGATTGTCGATACGGACGGAATGCCGTCTGTGCGGCTGGCGTGGGACAAGATGTCGGAAACCGACCGGCTCGAAAGCCTGAAGCAGGAAGCTCTCGAAAAGGGCCGGGAAGAGGGTCGGATGGAAGCGATGGCGGCTCGCGTTACGGCTCCCGGAGTCTCGGGAATGGGACAGGGGCCACAGCCAACGAATCGGAAGATCACTCCCGACACCGACGTTCTCGGAGATTTGTACACCGAAGCCCTCAAAGACCCTGATTTGAGAGCACTTATCGAGCAGACGGGTGTGGTATAAAAGCGCATCCCTTGGAGGGGATGCCGATGAGTGGACCGTACAACGAAGAAAAGAAACAATATATGCGCGAATACTACAAAAAACACAGTGAGCGCATAAAGGCCCGAGTGCAGAGGCATTACGAAGCCACTCGGGATGACCAGATTGCGTATCGCAAGCAGTATTACCGGGACAACAAAGAAATCATGCTTGCGAACATGGCGAAGTATCGGGAAGCACACAAAGATGATCCCGCCTTTTGGACCGCTCGAAGGGATGCCAAGAATCGCTATCAGGCTGCCCTGAAAGCAAAGGTATTTTCCGCTTACGGCAATAAGTGTACGTGTTGCGGAGAAACCGAAGAACAATTTCTAACCATTGACCATATCCACGGAGACGGGAAACAACATCGTGCCGAAGTCGGAATCCGTGGTGTGTACAAGTCAATCAGGGACCAAGGTTTTCCGAAGGACAGGTACCAACTTCTGTGTTGTAACTGCAATTGGGCAAAGGGTATTTTTGGCATCTGTCCCCACGAATCCAAGCGGTTGCAGAAGAAAATCTCAATTGTCGAGGACGACGGTCTGCGAGCTATCGCGGGCTAATAGGAGAGTCAGATGGCGCTCACAGTCGGAACTGGTATTAACCAACCTTCTGCATTACTGGTTAATACACTTTCGTCGATTGCTCAGAAATTGGTCTTTCCGAAAATCGCAGATTTGGTTTTTCAGCCGAGTCCGACATTTTCGTTCCTGAACCAGTACGCGAAGAAATACAACGCCGGAGCGGAAATCGTCTATCCGCTCTTGACGACCAAGATCACGACTCGCGGCTCCTATTGGGGCGATCAGCTTTTGCCGACCTCGGCAATCGACGCGATTCAGCCTGCCGATCAGGTGTGGCGCGGTTACTTCCAAGCGACCACGCTGCCGGTCATGGACATCGTGATCGGGCGCGGTGGGCCGGTGGGTCTTGATCTCGTAAAGACCTACGTGCAGGCTGCCGCTGGTTCGATGCTCGACATGCTGGCCGAGGCCGTAGCCGGTAACTCGCCGTTCAACTCCTCGACGGACCTCGACTCGATCAATTCTTGGGTCCTTTCGACCACGAACACGATTGCCGGGATCAACCGCTCGACGAACACCTTCTGGCAGCCACAAGCGAACTCCGCCATCGGCGGTCACTTAACCCCGGCGAAGCTCCTCGTTCCGTACTTCCAGGCGACGTACGGCTATGACGAGCCGAACCTGTTGATCCTGAACAACGCCGATTTTGCGAACTTCGAGTCGGCGTTCACGCAAAATTCCAGTTCTGCGGCTTCGACGACCATCATCCGCGCTTCGGACAATTACGCGGATACGGCCCCGATCCAGACTTCGTTCCGCTACCACATGCGGTTCAAGAACGCGGTCGTGCTCGCGGACCAGCACTTCCCGGCAGGCACGGGGTATTTACTTAATACTAAGTATATCTGGATGGTGTATAACATGGGTTCATATTTCAGAATGACCCCTTGGATTATGCCCTCTAACCAAGATGTCATCACTTCGCGCATTCATCTCATTTGTCAGCTTGGATGCAATAGACCAATCGGTCAAATAGCTCTTACTACACTATCGTAACAGTGGTGGTTGTTGGTAAAATGGAATGATGGAACCTACGCAAATTGATTGGGCACGACTCGCGGCCTTTATTGATGGCGAGGGAACAATCGTCATCAAGTCATATAAGGTCAAATACACCCAACTCTTCATTCGCATCGCCAACACTGACCCGCGCCTTCCAATTTGGTGCAAGGATGTTTTCGGTGGACAGTTGTATGCGAGCGACAGTAATGCAATTCGGAAGAATGGTCGAAGGGTTTACACGTGGGTTTTACAATCTAAAAAGGCTGAGCTAATCCTACGTGGATGCCTACCATATTTCCTATTGAAGAAAGAGCAGGCGGAAATAGCCCTCGTCTATCGCAAGACATTCGATCACGTTAAGGGGCGAACTCCGCTACAGGACCTTACGAATGAAACGAGCCTGCTCCGCCGTCATTACCAAGGAGAATTAAAGCGGCTAAAAAGAGAACTTCCAGAGGAAGCATTTGTCGGAGCACCACTTCCTCCGAACCCAAAGGAAACGATTCAGTAGGACAAGGAGAGTTTCATGGCGATTACAGTATCGGTTCAGCGCACGTTCCCCGGATTTGGGGTATCGAGCCTTCAGTCGATCCAACAGGCGACTGGTATTGCGGTCACTTCCGGCAACACGTATTACGTTCCGGGAACGTCACTCAACAGCGTGGCCGGACTCCTTGTGCCGACCATCACAGCGGGGCGCTTTCGGGTCAAGATTTACAATGGCACCGGCACGACGCCGACCTTGACGAAGCTACAGGTGATGTCCTACGACGGGACGAACTCGGTTGTGATTGCGGACTGGAACTTCGGAACGGCAGTCACGCTTTCCTCGACGAGTTGGTTTGACGCGATGATGGATTTCATCACTGACACGGCTCCCTCGACGACCTCGGGCGGCGCGGTTGGATACCTGATCGGCGGCGCGAGCGCAACTTCCGGAAATGGCGGTATTCAAACGCTCAAGTTCATTCCAACGCTCGGCGGAACGGGACCGGGTTGCACGATGGATATAGAAGTGTTTGGCTTAATTTGATGATAACATAGGGTTTATGAGCGAACTGAAACGCTGCACCCTATGTGAAGAAGAAAAGCCTCTGGAAGAATTTGTGACGCGTGTAGATTCCAAAGGCAAGCGATATTTCACCAGTCCGTGTTTGACTTGCAGTAGGCGCATTCTGAAAACTCGGTACGACGCCATCGGAAGAGAGAAAGCCTTGACGCGGTATCGAGAAAATCGGTTGACCATCTTCAAGATTAGAAAATTGGTCTTGGAGGCTTACGGTAACAAATGCGCGTGCTGCGGTGAAATGGACGAAGCGGCTCTTTGTATTGACCATGCCGATAGGTCTGGAATGGAGCATCGGCGCGGGAGAAGTCAATGGGGAGTTTTGCGAGACATAATGAACGAAGGATTCCCTGATAGGTTCCGACTTCTCTGCTGGAATTGTAATCAAGCAACGCGATACGGAAAGCCGTGCTTCCATGAAAAGTTTAACACGGCGTCTGTCATCCGAGGGCTTGCGTGTTGATTTAGCGGTTACAAGGTTTCTCCACTGGTCGGCAACGAGCCGGGGCAAGGACATAAATACGAATGTCCGGTTCCGGCTCGTACCAGTTTTAGGAGTATGATGGCGGCATGGATTTCGATACTTCGTGCATGTGTTGGGGTTGTTCAGCCTGTTCCGAATGGTGTGAGAATGGCGAATGGAAATGTATCTCTCCCGGACCATATCTGACAATGCGAGAGGATAACCCCAACAGGGAAACGCTCTATTTTTGTGAGAAATGCTATTTACAGTTGATGTTTGATTACGGCGGATAAATGGCAACAACTCCCATTGCACTCTTTTCCGGGTCTCTGATCGGGGACGTAATCGTCCAGGCTCGTGAAACCGTACCAGACATGCCCGCAAGTCTGCCTGCTCCGGTAGCGGCAGTAGCGGTTACGACTCCCGGCACCGGAACTCTTTCGGCAGGAACTTATTTCGTCGAAGTGACCCAGTGGAACCAGTGGGGAGAAACGCTTCCCTCGACCGAATCGACGCAACAGAATGTCCTAGCGACCAATGGAATCCAAATCACTTCGGCCTTACAGGTCGGAGCGACTAAGATTCGAGCGTATCTGACTCAGGTAAACGGATCGTCGGGAACGGAGTCTCAATACGTCGAATCGACCACTTCTCCGTTCACAATTCTGGCGAATCCAGTGCTCGCCGGGTCTCCTCCGGTACGCGGTACGGCATGGCTGCCGGATTCAGATGGTGGATTCATCTCAGCCGGAGCGATTTATCGGTGGCTCAATGCCGGAATTGAACTCATTGCTCGGGGAACGGGCGGGATTCAGGACTATTCGGCTATCGGATCGACGATCAATCAACCTCTTTACCAAATTCCCGGCACCTGGAACTCCATTACGGCGATTTGGTACGACGGCTACTGGATGCAGGGCGGGGATGCCGGAACATTTTGGCGGCGCAACTCGATTACGAGCCAAGTGCTCTCACAGGCTCATATTTCGATCAATGCCGGTAAGACCGTGCTCGAAGTTTACCCGCAACCTGCTCGAACTTCGGTCAATACGACCTTGGCTTCACCCATGCTCGCTACCGATACGACAGCAACCCTCACGAACGCCGGATTCACGCTGCCGTTCGGGTTCGTCTCCATCGGCTCCGAGATCATGGCCTACGCGACAATTAGCGGGAGTAATTTGACCGGGCTAATTCGTGGACTTGGTGGAACGAGCGCCATTGCGCATAGCTCGATGGAAGCGGCAATTGAATGCAACATTGCCTGGATGGGCAAACGGCAATCGAATCAGGTCTATTCTCCAGGTCAATCGACCACTATTCTTCCACTCACTTCCGGATGGGACCAACTACTCGTCCAGTACATTTCCGGGAGAGCCAAGATCGTCGAGCACGACATGCAGACTTTGCAGGCATTCAACGCCGACATGGAAAAGTCGATCAAGGGATGGGCGAAGACGAATGCGGGAGTCGTTCGAAGAAGGCAGGTAGGAGGTCCGAGTGGACCAGTCGTCTACTACCCCGACATTGCGGGCGGGATTTTGATTAACTAATGGCCTATCAACCACAATCGAGCGGACCGTGGCTCAAAGGTCTAGTGGCCTCGAATCAGCCGCTCGCGCAGCCGAAGGGATCATTTCCCCGAGGGTCGAATCTTGTCCTGATGGAACGCGGCGCTCTAACTCCGTGCGACGGATCGGGAATCATCAACTGGTTCTCGGCTGCCGTGCAGTCCAATCGTGGCCGGATGATGGACGAATTCCTGTACGAACCGACCGGAGTAAATCCATATTACCTCGTTCTCGCACAGGCGCTTGATGAGCACCTCGGCGCTCCGCATGTGAATTCCGCCACGGCATCTACTGGTGGAAGTCTCATGTCTGGACAGCAGTATTTCTATGAAGTTACAGCCCTTGATGGGGTTGGCGGAGAGACGCTAGTTTCGAACGAAGTCAGTGCCACTCCAGCAGGAGGAAACCTTTCGGTCACGCTCGTTTGGAATAGGGTGCCAAACGCTTTTGGGTACA
>Ga0210394_10002586_pt1 | contig 24527 bp, 31 predicted proteins | sample IncBWC12MmetaG_FD_160121 | JGI IMG/M metagenome (GOLD analysis project Ga0210394, IMG submission 160121) | Forest soil microbial communities from Barre Woods Harvard Forest LTER site, Petersham, Massachusetts, United States - Inc-BW-C-12-M | ecosystem: Environmental > Terrestrial > Soil >... | reverse complement strand
GCTGCGGGAAGCAGACAAGCTCTCTGAGGCATTCGGACTAGAGTTACTCTCTAAGGGTGATAAGCATGGATGGTCGATTTGCGACGATTTCGGCCATCGGCTACGCGCCCTCGACCCATCGGCGGTGAAGGAGACACGAAATGACTGAGCGTGAGTACATTCAATATCACCAAAAGAGGTTGGCTGTTCAATCTGCGCAAGAGCCATATATCAGAGCGCTTGTGGAGATTTATAGTGTTCATGTCCCGACGCTCGTCATTAGGAATGGAAAAATAGTGTCTAGCTCCTACCCTCCTGACGTACAGCGTCAGATAGACGAATTGCACCGCATGGCCACAGATGCGGCGATTGAGTTCGAGTTGAATTGGGCGCTCGCTAGTTCCCGAAGGGAATTATATACTTGACTTCTCTCTACCAAGGCGATTGCTTAGAGGTGATGAAAACGCTGCCAACCAGCAGCGTTGACCTGTTGCTCGCGGATTTGCCCTACGGTGTGACGGCTCGCAATGCTTGGGACGCAGTAATTCCCTTCGCGTCTTTATGGGCGGCCTATGCGCGCATCGTAAAAGAGCACGGTGCAATGGTTTTCACCGCAACACAACCTTTCGCTTCGGCTCTCATCATGTCTAAACCTGAATGGTTTAAGTATGAGTGGATTTGGAAAAAGCAACAGGGTACAGGGTTTCTTAACGCTAAAAAACAACCCCTTCGTAATCACGAACAGATTTTAGTTTTCTATCGAAAACAACCGACCTACAACCCCCAATTTACGGAGGGTAAGCCATACAAGTGTTTGAGCGGCGAAGGCTCTTCGGATTACGGCGAGCAGGTCCGCGTCATTACAGAAAATACGGGAACGCGGCACCCTCTGACCGTCCAAGATTTTAGGTATGATAAGAATAAAGTTCATCCGACACAGAAACCCGTCGCCTTGATGGAATACCTACTCCGAACGTACACGAACGAAGGCGACACGGTTCTTGATAATTGCATGGGTTCGGGAACAACGGGGGTCGCTTGCATCAACACCCATAGAGAGTTTATCGGCATTGAAAAAGACGAAGAGTATTTTCGGATTGCAACCGAGCGAATTAGTGAGGCCGAGAAAAATTCTATCTTCAATTAGTACTTAGTACTAGGACTTACGCACATGGATAACCAAATAGGAAAAATAAATGGAAAAGTTTTCGGAAGTCAAGTATATAATTCCCTTCCCGAATCAAGCGCAACCAGCGCCGAAAGGCAGGTTCAATGAGAAAAATTCACGACATGGGCAACGGCATGTTCGCGTTCCGATGTCCCGGCTGCAACTGCTCCCATTATTTTCTTCACGGCGGCGTCGAGGAACCGGGACGGCCTCAGTGGACTTGGAACGGCTCCTACGATCAGCCCACCGTAACCCCGTCGCTCATGGTGAATCGCGGCACGCCCGAGCAGTGCCATTCGTATCTGAGAGAAGGGAATATTCAATTCCTGGGCGACTCGCACCATGAACTCAAGGGGAAGACTGTCGAGCTTCCGTACTGGGAAGAGGACTGATGAGCTCATTTCCAATCCCGGTCTACATCAAGCCGATCCGCCAGATCATCGGCACAAGTCCGGCTTCACGCGTCGGGCCCCGAGCAAGTATTCAAGGATAAACTAAATGACTGATTGTCTTCATCTTCATCTATCTAAACTAGCCGATCATAGCGAGATTATCACTAGTGGAAAATTGATCTACCGCTGCGTTGAATGCCGTCGAATGTTAAAGGTGACGCTCGAACTATTTCAGATCAAGGTTAGTTATCCCGCGTCAGGGAAAGCGGCAACCTGCCCAAGTTGCGGTCATAGAGTACATTCTGGCGTTAGTTGCTTGGAATCCGACGGTTGGGAGGAGGATGAATGAGCACGGTACAAAAAGAACAGCTTTGGAAAGAACCGGATTGGACTTGTCCGCAATGCGGTTGGACCAATATGGCAATTCGTAGCCACTGCCGAAACTTCGATTGCAACTTTGGGTGGGAAGAATGCGGCGTCTACGTCATGAACGAAAACGGAGTGGCCGTGCCGTGGGAATCGGCCAAGTAGCTCCAGATCACGCGAGCGTCAGACGCTGGTACTGGACGAGGTCGGCACCGCCTGCCGAACGATAAAGGCTAGGCCGAAGGCGGTACTGTTGGCGTCGGCAATACCGGAAGCGGCTCTAAAGTTGGCGCTGGTGACGGATTTGGTACGCCATCCGGGTGCAATGAATTCAAAATATCGGCTACACCGGAAGTTATCTTCTGGCTTCCCTGAATAAACAAAGCTTCATTGGCAATCTTATGTCCTGCTACAAGTTCCGAAGTTTGAACAATTTGGGCGACTAGAGGCGTAGCGGCAGCAAGTTTCTGTACCCCCGAACCGGGAGCCTGAATCATTGCCTCGGCGCTTAGAACCGTTTGACCTATCGCAGTGAGGTCATTCACGGCGGTCCCGACAACCGCTCCGACCTTCGTATTCGATCCAAGGAACCCTTGCAGGATCGGGCCTATTCCTGCGGCCACCGAAGCTATATTCACTACCGTAGCAAGCACTTTGCCCAATCTACTGAGAAATGTTGACATTTTGTCTCCTAAGCTGATATCGAAGTATCGAGTCCCGAATCATTCCAAACCGCATCGATGCCGCCAGATTGAAAGACAGACCGTACCGCATCGTCTGGCGATTCGGGATAGCGCCCCGTCAATTGGAAGTGGGGCCAGTCGGGAAAGGTTCGCCATATTGAACCGGAAACCAAACCAACTGATTCTCCGACCGCAACAATACGTTTCCAGACAGGATGATTCGAGTTCCAATCTGGTATTCCTTCTTCGAAGGTACACACGTCAATGGCTAACCCCAGATTATGATAGCTATATCCAGGTTTCGCATTCGTCACCACCTTCGATTTATCGACCACATTCCCTTCTGTGTCTCGCCCTTCGGCATAGAGTGCTGCTTGTTCGGCCCAGGACCGGAGCGATTGAACGACTCGAATATTGATGTTTTCGAGGGCCAGCATCTCGGCCATTGAACGGACCTTCGCGGCTAGGGCAGGGTGTACCTCGGCAAGTCGAGCCTCAGAGAGTGGGTCGAGCGCGTCCATTTCAGTAGGCTCCCAAGTAGTGCAGGATGATTGCCGATCCTACGCCGATTGCAAGGAGTGTCAAGACCAGCGTTCGGACCTTTTTCTCCTTCACCTTGGCATTAAATTCTCTCTTCGAAGTAAATTGGCGAGCCGGTTCGGGATTCCAGTCGCCGAAATCGCCCCCGCTCATGGCTTTGGCAACTCGGGGACTGGTGTTACTTGCAAGTATTTCGCCAAACTGATTACCGCACTGAATAGGAAGGTCCATCCCATGAGAGCAAATACATTCAAATCGTGGTTTGTGTCGAGTTTCATAGCGGCAAATCCAGAACCAACCGCTCCGGCTCCTCCACTAATGAATGCGCCGACAACTCCTCGTACCCAACCTCCCCAATCGAGCCGCTGAACATTCGTAACGGCTGCTATCATCGAGCCTCCCTTAATCCCAAGAATCGTCACGCAAAAGGGATGCAAATCGTTTCACGTCACTGGGATGTTCGGCATGCGTGTCGATCAACGCCGAAAGAATCTGTTTGTTTCTTCGTTCTTGTTTTGTATCATTCTTTCGCACCAGAATTCCTAAATTATTCGTATCCTGTTTCGCTTTCGCCAACTGCTCCCGAATAGTGGTGAATTCGACCGCCATGAGCCACAGTTTACTAATCCCAACTCCAATCAGGGTGCAAGTTAAACTGAGCAATCCGATCAGGGCCGGTGTCACTTTATTTCTATCCCGAGTTTCTGAATAATCAGGCGCATGAAATCTATTTGAGTCTGTTTATCGCTTTCGATATTCGACCGCAATTGCTCGATGATTGCGTCCTTAATTTCCATGAGCGCCGTGTAGTGATTACAGCAAAACGGTAATTGATTCTGGCTCGCCAAAAAGCAAAAATGAGTTACTGCCCTTTCACATCCTTTTGAAGAGCACCGGAGGTCGTCCATGATTGCGGACATAAAATTTACCCGTTGAATTTAATCATTGCACCGCCTCATTGCGAATATGTAGATTATAATGCATTGCTCCGGCACTATTCGATGCGTAACCAAAACTGTAGGTGATCGAATTGCTTACTCCGTTCGAGTTAATAAGCAAAGGAATGCCGATCATGCCTTTTGTCGTACTGTCGCCCGTATCCGTAGTTTCGATGGTTCCCGAGCGGCTGACCGCTGCTGCCGTGACGGTCTGACTTACTCCATCGGGATCGACGTAGGTAACGGCAAGCGGGCCGAGAGTGGAGGAAACTCCATCGGCAGTAGTGACTTTAGCGTCCCACGAAATACGATATTGGTTCGCCGGTACCGTCAAAAACGGAGTGATGAGTACCGTCCCGCCTGCAATTGCTGCATTCTGCCCGGTGAGATCAATTTCTTGACTACTCCAAGGCGAGTTCCGGTAAACCAGACCGATTGGATTTCCCGATGATGAAAAACCCAGGAACATATTATCCTGCGCCGGAAGATTGGTGGGAAAGACCCAAGCTTTGCCTCCAGCCGTTGCCCCGGTTTGAAGAAGTTGAGCGGCCCCTGAACTTGTATTTTTAAGATTCAAACTCGCTACGACAACGCCGCCCGCTAATGCGCTCAAGTCAATTCCCACAGCGCCTACAGCACCCGATTGCGTGCAGACCAAGTTGACAGGAGGGTTTGTTCCTGCATTCGGAACGGCGCTACAAGTGAAAGTGCTTTGCGCCGAGGCTGTACCTGTCCAATAGTTCGACACGAAGTTTAAGCTTGGCGAAGATTGATTGGCAATACTTGTGGCGGGGGAAGTCGCCAAAAGATCGGCAAGTAGCGATCCTTGATTCCAGGTAAAATTCGGGCTACTGGCCACAACGCCAGGAGAAAGGCCGTAGACTTCTTGCCCTGCATTGACGACACCGCCGATTCCACCGCCACTCGTAGGAAGTAATACCGAAAATGCGCTGATAGCCGAAGAAAGGTCTACGGGGCCTACTCCAGTCACTCCGGTAATGCCGGGAGCAATAAAACTCGTGACTCCATCCTTCCAGGTGATCGCAAACCGATAATTACAGGAACTTTGATCGAGGAATCCGAGATCGTGTAGTTGCAGAGTGAAAAACCCATTGCCATCTAGCCCGGTAATCACATAGTTCCGATTCACTGTGTATCCGTTGTAGGTCGGAGCGGCATTGCCGGGACAGACGAGCGATACACTGCCGGTTCCGAAGCTATAGGGGATCGAATGTGGATCGGTAATCGTGGCCTGAATGTTCGTATTTTGGGCGCGAACTATAGTTGCCATACCGATGAGTGCAATTACGAAAATAAACTGCCTCATTCGTTTCATTGAAGCTCCATCCCAGTTGTTATGAATGCTCCCGTACTGATATACATGCTGGAGGAATTTATAAACGCTCCGAGATTCCATATAGCGGGTTGCGAAAGTAGAACAATTCCACTAGGCCATGTTGAATTAGAAGAAAGAGCGTTTTGGTACGTACCGCCGAGCGTTACACCCGCACCTATCGTGGGTGATCCGGCGTTCACCGTGAAGATATTCCCGCCCGCATTTGTGAACGTCGGATCGGTGCTGATCGAATGGGAATCTTGACTAGAGGCCGTCTTCCACTGGGCGAATGTACCCGCTGTCCCTTGATAGGACATAAAGTTCCCGCCTGCCGCGTGGTAGAAATCATTGTAGTCACTCGTCAGTGTGAATGTAGCAGCGAGGGACATCTCTAATCCGGTAGCCTGTGAAGTGATGTTATTATTGAACGTTAAATTATTCCCGTTGACGAAGACGTTCGCGGTATTCACTCCACCAACGCCATTACCGTAAATCGTATTACCGTAAAATAAAACGGATGGGCTACCCGAGGTTCCCTGTGTGTGGCTATAACCATAGTCGGCGTTGCCATAGATTAGGTTATATTCGACTACCACTCCCGTATGGCCGCCGCCGATCTGCACACCCTGTCCATTACCGGCGCTTGATGTAGAACCGTGGAAGCGGTTATAAGAAATAGTTACACCGGACGCTACTTGACTCGTTGCTGTAGCAGCGAGAGCAAATGCAGAGTTATAGTTATTATAGACATCGTTTTTGGTAATTACGATGCTCGAAGTTCCATTCCCTAATAGTCCTATTTCGATCCCATTATCATCGCCAACTGTACTGAGACCGTTGTTAAAGATCGAACAACCTGAAATCGTGATCCCACTGCTGGCGTATTGGATGTCAACGCCGGAAGTCGAACTATGATCCACTTGACAGCCTGTCAATGATCCCGTGGTAACGTATCTAAATCCGATCCCTGCGTGTCCTGTACCAAAGCCTCCCGCATAGTCCGCTACGCCGTAATAGGAAACCGTGATATTGGACACTGTTACATTACTGACAGTTCCTTCTGCTTGTCCGTCTACGCCTCCAAATCCAACCGACTCCCCGCTATTCCCTATCAGACCGGAACGTAAGTCATTTAATCCATTTATGGTGATATTACTAAGAGTACAGGGACCGGCACATGCTGATGCACTAACGAGACCTTGGAAAGCTCCATTCGTATTGCGAATAGTAGTAATGTTAGTCAGTATGACGTTGCTTACACTCGTTGTCAAAGCGCCGTTTTCTATACCCCACCCGAAGTTTGCATGCTGCACAGTGAGATTCTGATAAGTGATAAAACTGCGATCATCTCCAAATATTCCTACATCTCGATTCCCAAACTGCATCGTATAAGTATTAGGATTTCCTGTGGTGTAGTAATATACCGTTGAAGCGCTATCCCAAAACCATTCACCCTCAGCAATGACTCCTGCTAATGAGCCTACCTGTTGCTGCCATAAACCGTTCTTATAAGCACTGTGAATTACACCCGAGGCGAATACCCAATTCAGATTTCTTGCCGGAACGGTAGCCTGCCATACATTTCCCGAATGGACGGTCCAAGTGGTAATGACATCGGCCCCGTCGATGATAGGAGAGCCTGAATTCGTGTAAGTGATAGGATTTCCACTGGTTCCGCTGGATGGAGGAATCATCACATTGTCTGTGAAAGACCCACCCGTATCGCACATTGTAATGATGTCTCCGGGGCTGAATGTCTGTGAATTGTGTGTACCGATATTCATTGCCGTGGAAGCCGCGCTACATGACGTAGCGGCAGCCTTATTCGCAGCCGTACCGTCACCACGCATGAAGTAGGTGGTCGCTGATAGGGGCACGGATGAAAGCAACATTCCGATAATGGCGAGGAATGGTTTCACAAGATTCCTTCTAAAATGCGAATGCAGTGAATATGATGATATCGTTCTGCACAACAGCACTAGACGTAAGCGTACAAGCGGTAGTGCTATGCGAAGTCTGCTGAAATAAATCCGCCCGCGTGGTTTCATCCTGGACGTAACAGGCCCAACCATTTGCGGCAGTCGATCCGGGAGTGATGATTAGCGTAGCCGCACCGCTTGTCCCAGTGCATTTCCCGGTTCCCGCCCACGTTCCACCTGCTGTGGTGGTAATTGTGGCGCACGTCCCGGTACCCGTCAGTGGGGAGGAACCACCGATAGCTTCTATCCCTCCGCCACTAAGGAAGCGTGCTGATTCCGTAGCGTTTGGGCGGAACGAGATCGGAACCGCATCCTGTGTTGCCAGTATCAATCCCGCACCTGTTTGACCGACAGTGTGACGCTCACGCACGACTGCCCAGGCTGATGAATTTACAGGTAATACATCTACGACGGTATCATTCGTACCGAATAGAGAATTTTGCGAATAAAGAGTCCCACTTCCTCCTGCGGTATTATTCGTAATTCCAAATACACCATTGCCCTCCGACATCACACCTTGACCTACAGCATTAAATATGATTCCCGGACCTATATTGGCGGTATTTCCAATTCCATTTACGGACGGAAGAACCGTTACTCCAGCGGCAGGCGTTTTACTAGCTTGGAGGCCACTTCCTGTCACTATAGCGTTGTTTGTAAGCGCCGCCGCGCTCGTCACACAAGTTGCGCAGGCAATTGTTCCTGTACTGGTGATCGTACCACCCGTAATCGGTGATGTTGTAGCGATGCTCGTAACTGTTCCGCTTCCACCGCAAGATACTTCCGCTACGCCATTGAACGAGCATAGGAATGAGTGCGATGTAGAGTCGGCCCGCATATAATCCTGACCTGCTGTCGGTGTTCCGGTAGTAGATGCTTCCGCAAGAGCCACGCACCCGGTAGAGGTACCGCAAGCTGTAGGGGGGACTGCACCGATCCCGAAAGGTTCCGTAGTAGTGACGGTCGTCCCATTATCTTTAAGAGATGAAGCCGTTAGAAGGCTCTGCGTCGAATTCGTGGCCTTGGGGATGGTGTTCGCCGCAATCGCCGAAGCTTCGGCGGCGGCTAGGCTATCCGCGCTATTGACCCAGAGATGGATATTATTATTTGTCGTGTCGTTTCCGATTGTGCTGTTGACATTCGTGGTGAATCCAGCCCCTTCGGGTACTTCCATCGTAGCGGCTGTAAAATCTTGTAGGAAAGCTCCATAGACGTTCGTTTGGCCGGTTTGGACAAAGGCTGGATTGACGGTTTGAGGATTCAGTAATTCGAAATTCGTTCCATCGTAAATCACACAGGAGATGGCAGTTGTTACTATATCGTTGGCGACAAGTGCAATGCCGCTCGGCTCTTTGATGATCGTATGTGCGCTAAATGTTGATGATCCGGTCCCCGCAAGTGTCGGAGCAGGTCCCGTATTCGCCGCTGCTGGACTCCAGCATATTTGAAGACCTGACCTCATTCCAGCGTCGGTAAGTGGGTTATCGAAGCCTACAACTTGAGCTTGAGCCGTACCTCCACCACCGGCATACCATGGTCCAAACACACCGCCATCGGCCCAACTTGTTTGACAATTTCCACCAGAAGGTGCTTGGCTCGAAGATATCTGGTTAATTGCGGCAGATGTAGTAGGAAGCAATATCGTGCAGGGAGAACCTGCTGCTGCCGCAGTTCCGAGTGCCGCCGATCCGCTTGAACTTCCACTTAAAGTCAGATTGCCTGGGATTGTCAAATTCGGCGAACTGAATATAAAACCTGCGTTCCCACCGATAGTGTTTGCCGCCGTACCGAAGGCCACCTGCGTATTGGCGATAGTGCCCGCAATAGTTCCGCCACCTCCACTGCCCCCGCCATTGGATCGAGCGGAGGCGATGGAAGTGATGATCGAAACGGTCGAAGTGCCGCCCGCTAGGGTTGACATTCGCACTCTAATGAGCGTCAATGCGGCAGTGTTAAATTGCCACCAACCCGTTCCCGTAGTAGAACTTGTTTGAGTTGATGAACTGTTGCTATTTTGGACGCTCGTTATCGACCCCCAACTTTTACCATTGTCGCCACTGGCCTCAAAAACCAAAGAGTTCCCGGAAGCATTTGCAGTCACAGTAATGACTGCCCCTCCCGCCGATTGATCTATTCCATAAATGAGACAAGACGCATTTGTGGATGTGCAGCTAGAAGCTGCCGCACTGAGCACTTGGTTTTGTTGAGCGTGCAGAGAAAGTGAACACGCTACGATTATCACTAAAATTAGAAGCAGTTTTCTCATTTTCCTCTATAACCGCTCTCCTTTCATGTTAGGATCAGCGCCGACGTGACTTTCGACGCACTTCTTTCGACGACCCATTCTGCGAGCCGGAAATCTTCTTATTCCCCCACATCAGCGTCTCCTCGAATGTCGGCCCTTGTGACGTTGCGCGATACGGCGCATATTTTGCGCGAACACGGCTCTCTTGGCCTGTAAACCACCCTCGGCTTTCCCTTCGGCAATCTTCGATGGAGTTGCCTTTCCGAACGCGCCAATGGTCCCTTTTTCCTCCATGCGCTTTTCGGCCTTTTGGATGAACTTTTTGTCCTTCTTTTTTCGGGCCATTACCGCCTCCCGCTTTTTCTCGGACTGCGCTTCGAGTGCTTGACGTGATGCCGCTTACCGGCTACGACTACATCTTTCGCATGGGTCGGAATCCCGTGAATATGGGTGTATGCTCTGTATTTTCTATAGGATTCCTCATCTTTGAAGTGCTCGGTCGGCATTATTTGATCCCCAGTACAATCTTCACGAATGCAGGATTCGAATACAGGCGACTTAGAGCGCGAAAGTACGGAAGCTGCGCCATCTGCCACATGCTCGGGGGCTGCCGTTCGGCCAAGCGCCGCTGGTATTCCTGTAATCTCTGTTTGCGCCAATCGTTCGGATCGAAAGCGGCTGGCGGTTTCGGATAGACCGGCTGTTTCGGCTCTGTCAATTCAGGAACGACCTTCGATGCAGCGGCTTGAAGCGCCCGAACCTTACCGGCTATCTCCGTATCACCTCCAAATCCACGATATTTGTGCAGCGCGTCGATTAGATTCTGGCCTTCTTTTCCAGTAATGATCGCGAGCCGTTCTTCGGGATTCGTGGCATGAATAATTTTGTAGACCGGGGAATCTTTGTCTTTGAATCGCTGTGCGTATTCGCTATAGTCGCTCTGTATTTCCTTCCATGCCGGGCCAGCGTTTTTTGCGTCAGCCGCTTCCTGTAATACACCGTCTACGGCTTTTTTGACGCTCTCGAATGCCCGGTATACGTCCTGTGGAAGATGCATTCCATTCATTTTGTCATTCAATTCCTGGGCGTATCCCCAAGCGTCCTTATGGGGAATCCGTAATCCCTCTGTGATCGTCGCTGGACCCTTCCCAGGCTCAATAGGCACACCCTGGGCCGTAAGCTGTGCTTCGATGCGCCGTTTGGTAGCTTCGTCCATATACCGCGAACGCATCATTTCCTTTAGATTGGCAGCAGCTTCGGTTTTCTGAGAGGTACGAAAAACGGTCGCCTCGTCAAGTTGTGGACCTTCCTCCACGATATTTCGGAACAATTTCAGGCTTTCAGGCGATCCTTGGAGGATATTTTTCTCCGCATCCACGACCGCCTCTTGGACTGGTGTCCAATTGACCTGTGGATTGTCACCAAGGGACCTTCGGAAAGCGTCATATCTCTTATTGAATGAGTCCTTTATAGTAGATTGCGTTTTGTCCGCTATTTGCGAAACGCGATCCGAGAAGTTCATCAATCGCTGCTTCACTGGACCTTGCGCTACCCGGCTGGCCGTTTCCTTATTGACATCGGCAGGCGCTTTGTCGGTCCTGTAGATAGATTCACCGGACTTCGCTCGATCAAATGCCCGCTTTTCGAGATTGTAATTCTGATCGATCTTTTTGACCTCTGCTGCATGGTCCGCTGCGGTCTTATTTACATCCGATACGGCCAATTCTTCCGCCGTGGAGTTAATACCAAGCGGCATTCGAGCGACTGCCCGGACTCCTTTACCAGTCAATTCAGTCGTCTTCTCGGCAGGTTCTTTCATAAGAGCCATCTGCCCAAGGGCCGATGCGACCTGCGTTAATCCCTGCGTAAGCCCGAACTTGTCCCCATTTTTGTACGATTGATAAGCCTTTATACTGCCTTCCTTTAGGCCCTGCTCTACGCCGACAATCCCCTTGCCGAGCATATGTATTGGGGCAAGTGGACCCGCTTTTGCCAATGATTCGAACATCTGTTCGCCCATTTCATTAAAAGCCTGGCCGCCAGCGGATTTCATCGCATCGATGGTACTGTGGGCGTTTTCGACTTGTTCAGTGTCAATCCCAAACGATTGCAAGATCGTGGCTGGAATCGCCCGCAAAGGGTGTTCCTGCTCGAATGCGTTGAGGATTGGACCTCCAGGCTTCGTTTGGATCGATCCAGGAGCAAATGAAGGTGTAGCCGTAGACTGAGGCGGGATGGGAATCCATTGGCCGCTTTTGAACCCGATCATTTGTCCGGTCTTCGGATTACGCCGAACCGATTCGTATTCCGCGAATTGATCTTGGGCCATCTTATTTCACCACATCGGTATAATCGTTCAAATCTACTGGCGCGGAGATAGACTGTCTCAATAGGCCAACAATGTCCTTGTATTCCGAAGGATCGTAGGCTACAGCCCCGTAGGGAGAACGGAGGCCCAAAATCGTTGATCTCTGGCCGCGCTTAATCAAATCCTGCTTATAGGCCGTTCCTCCGAAGACGCGATCCGCCGCATCCGCTAATCTTCGACTCTCTTCCGGGGTCGGATTCTTCGGCATAGGACCGTTTACCAAGGCCAGGACATCCGGTGGAATCGGTTTGGACGGCTTTACTGTCGGATGCGCAGCCCTATATTCCTGTTCTTTTACAAATCGGTCGTAGGCAGCATTCGGATCAACAGGCTCCCTTGGGGGAGGAAATGACGCTCCCGGAGTGGGGATTATTTCGTATTTATTCGTGTCTTTGTTGAATCCCCAAAGCCTGCCCTTCGTGTCTGTCTTGGTATCGGTATATCCGCCCGCAACAGGCGCTCGGCTTCTCGCAATCTCATCGTTGACCTGTTTTAGTTTCTCGAAATCCCCTTTTTGCAGGTAGTATGCCGCTGCCGCTTGGAGTGTCGGGAACTTCGGTTCAGGGGGAGCGCCGGGAGCTAGATTTTGAAGTCCGTAAGTTCCGGTTCTCGGATCGAAGGTTACACCGGAAATGGCTCCGCTCGGCAGTTTCTCGATCCCGGCAGGCTGAACCTGATTCCCCTGTTTTAGCTTTTGCAAAATTTCCTGCACCTGCAAGGGTCCGAGTACGTCGGCAAGCTTCTGCCGAGCGTTTGCAAGCGCCATTTGTTGCAGGCGCTCTTTCCAGCCGAGGTTGATGTCGAATCCCTGCCCAACTTGGGACCCAAAGTCGCCGATTGATCGTCCAAACCACCCCGTATTAGTACCCTCCCCCAATATCAGGCGGTTGCATATCGGGCGGTACGTTGTTTGATTGCCCGAGCCAGTTGATAAACGAATTAGGGTCTGTCCCCGGCTGCATCGGTGTCGCCCCGCCAGTCAATTGCAGGATATTCGGCTGTGTGGCCGGGAATCCCGATGGTGAAGGTGCTGGCGTCGCTCCCGGAGTCCAGAAACTGTGCATCAAGAGAGCCAATAACGGAGCCAATTGTGCGTTCTGTGGGATCGTAGCAGCGTATTCGGCTGGTAGACCAAGTTTCCGAAGCACAAGCTGTAATGCCGTCTGTTGGTTGGCCTGCTGATAGGGTGCTAGTGCTTGCGATGTGGCCGTAGCGATTAATCCAGGAGCCTCGGAAAGTCCCTGCTCGGCAAGAGAGGCGTTGACGTTCCCGGTCACAGCCTGAACCAAGGCCGCATTGAGCGGTTGTTCGGCCCCTGAAACCATCGTTCCGAGTTGCTGTGGGGATAAATTAGCGTTCTTCTTGGCAAGAGCGGCAGCATCGGACCTCTGTTTGTCAGCTAGTAGGTTCCCGACTAGACCGGCTCCCGTAGCGCCGAGACCGCCAATCTCGGAAAGGCCCTTTCCTGCCGGACTGCCGAAGAAACTTCCAATACTCCCGAGGAAATCTGACATTTCACCCTCTACTGTTGACTCAAAAAGTCGGACAAATTGATCTGTGTCCCGTTTATCGCTGCGTTTGTCGGTTGACTATTTGCCGGGGTAAAAGTGCTTTGACCGGTTGCCGCATTCCCTGCTGCCGTCGATCCTGGTTGACCGAGTGTACCTGCTAAAATCTGCGCAATCAAAGAGTTATACTCTGGATTCGCGAGTCCCGACGTAGCGCCGATAACATTCGGTTCTTGCTGGCTAACCGCTGCCCGTTGCTGCAAGAGTTGCTGTGCATTCGGAGGTGTTGGTGCGGGCGTGGTCGGTGTAGGTGGAGTCGGAGGCGCACCGGAATTCGCAATCGTTTCTCCGATGGTCGCTCCTGTCCCCGCAATTCCGACAATCGCCGCAAGAGCCGGTAACCAAGGCATTTAGAACCTCGCCGCTTTTTCGAGTGAACCCACAAGCCCTATTTGAACCGATTGAACCTGTAAACCGCCTGCTTTATGGCATATCGGAATAAAACTGCGTTCCGATTCCCTCGAAGGATCGATGTACGTGAAATAGCCCTTGAATCCACGCTTATTGCAATCTTGAACGCAATGCCGAAACAGGAGTGGAAGAGTCATGCTCGGAGCATTCATTTCGACTCGAACTCGAACGAAAAAGATCAATCCATGACACGGAGAAGCAAGAAGTATGCCGATGATTCGGTCATCCTGCTCAGCGATCCACACAAAATCGTTCATTACCGGCATCTTCTCGAAGCCTGTATCGAGGTATTTCGGCATTGGTTCGCCATCCCGCAATGTCCGTATCGTAATCATTTCAAACCGCTTGTACGGGTACGCCAAAACTTCTTGGCTCTATAGCCCAATCGATCCCATCTATCTCCACATCCACTATTCCGCTGATAATTGCATCGAACCTAAGTCCCGTAAGCCCCACGTCGGCGAACAAGTCAAAATCTCCATTCCCAGGAATCGCATACTTGACCGCCGCTTGCGCTACCGCCGACATTCTCGGTTGGACCGTAATCGTCCCGGCGCTTCCTCCATTTGTTCCACGCACAATCAGTTTACGTGCCCAAATCCGTTGACTCGAACTCTGCGAAGCGATAGTGATGGTCCGAAGCGACCATAAAACCGGGACCTGAGCCGCTCCACCGCCTGTATACCACTGCTCGTCGCCAGTCTGCCAGCGTTGCAAGGCTCCGTCATTGAAACCGCCGATGATTGTCAATGGATTCGAAGTGACCGGCTGAACCTGCGACATCGTTCCAATCGGGAAGGGCAGATCGACTGGCGCGGCCCAACATTTTAGGATCAGATCGTAGAGCATGATCCGGGTCAGTTGACCACCGCTATTGCCAATCGGGATCGCAATGGTGTACATCGGCGGATTCGCCGTCTGCGCTCCCCAGGAAAGCGGGATATAGTTCGCGTCGGCGACCACGATGTCCTGTACGTCGAAATCGTTCACCGGGAAGAAATACGGTCTAACCTGCTCGCTGACAACTTGATCCTTCCATCCATCAAAAACTGAAATTCCGAGATGCGTGTACCGCATTAGCCCGTAACCGGCAACGAATTGAATCGATCTCGGGGCTAGGCAGCCCATATCCGTCGAAACCGGCTGAATCACGAAGTTATTCGCTCCGAAGACGCCAATCAACTGATAAGGAACACGATACTTGAAGGCAATGAGCGAACCTTCGGGCGGAATCCCTTGTGCCGTGATGGTGAACTTCCCTAGCCCCATACCTTCCGCGCCGTCGTCTTTGTCGAGGAACGCCTGATTCACTGGATTCCAGCCGAAAATGTTGTTGGTATTTGACATTCGAAGCGAAGTCGGACCATCTAGGCCATCGGAGCTACCAATGGGATAGGTATTTAAAGCCCATAGCGATCCGGCGTAAACCTCAATGTGCCCTGCTCCATGTGGGGCCGGAGCAGCCAAATACCCTGTTTCCTGCCAAATCGCACTACCGTCTGCAATATTTCCAGTGGGAAACGACTGTCCAGTTGCAGCCACTACTGCCCACGTCGGTTCAGTACTCGCATTCGTCGTCCCTGATTGAATACAAGTGATATAGATATTCGAGGCCCCAGGTTGCGTTTTTGGAACGTAAATATCACCGACTATGACAGGAGTCGATGCTGCCCATGCCGGATAAGCTGGAATGAATGTATTGTCGGCAGTTGTTATCGGAGTCGTAGAAATGGTAAAAGTGCCGGTCGAAGCCCCACCGGATGCGCTCGTATTTCTAATTTTGAATGTAGTATTGCTTGGAACTGAAATTACGACGAAGGTTCCGTTATAGGACGCATCGCTCGCTCCCGAGATTACTACGTTTGCCCCAACCGGCAGGAAACCAGCAGCGAACGGATTTGTGGCACTTAATGTGATCCCCGTTACCGTAACGGTGACTTCATCAGCAGAAACAGCAACCGAAGCGATGGCTCCAGTCGGAGCCGGATTTACCGTTGAACCTGTCGAATCCCAAAAAACCTGTATCGGAAAACCATTCCCCATTGCCATGCAGACCCGGTTTGTAAACTGTTTCATCTGCGGGAGTGGACCTATGAGACCGGCTATTCCACCAGACGGAGTTGAACTTCCTCTTCCGTTAATACCAGGACCAGTCGTTCCTCTTCCCCCACTGCCGCCAGTTGGAATCTGACCAAGCTGATTCAGGGTAGCAGGGAAGAAGGCAACGATATTTGAATTGGAATAGCTAATCGGAATCACTGTTCCACGGGGCATTTGAAAAAGAACTACTTGTTGAGTTGTGTCACTGACGGGCGGTGTACTCTGGAATCCTATACTTCCACCTGTGCCCGATCCAGTCGGAGTCGATCCAGACCGGAAGGCGGTAAAAGATTGCGGTCCATTCTGAACAAAACTAGCATAAGTCATGTTGAAACCGGCAGGAGTAAATCCAGTGGCAATCAGAACTCCTGTAGGGATTCCCGAAACTGGGTTCGTGGTCGTGAAATCCACGTAATTTTGTAGCGGAAACACGTTTCCAAAAGCCGTAGCTGAATACGATGATCCAACAGCGGCGGTTCCGTCATCGATGAACGTAACTGTGGCGGTCAGTGGGTTTGGCTGTACTACTGGTAATTTTGCAGAGTAAAGAAGAACTTCCGTTCCGGTGGTCGTAGACCTATAAACATTATATCCAAAGGCGTTCGGAACGACATTCCAAACAAGCGTAACGGATAGATTTCCACCTGACGGAGTGGCACTTACCTCATTTGAAACTGTAGTTTCTCCACCCACACCATCTATTGCCGTAATTTTGTAGAAATACTGCTGTCCAGAAACAAGGCTTCCACCAGTAGATGCCGTGGCTGATACGGCGTGCGGTGCTCCAAGATGTTCGTCAAGCGCCTGAGCCAGAACCAGATAGTACGGATTGACGCCGGTCGGCTCGTATAGGAACGTACTCATAAACCGGCCACGATTGTTCTGCACCGCCCCGGAAAACCAGTTGATGATCCCCGAGCCATCGCACTCGGTTAGTGCCCCACGCTCCATCAGCACGAGATTCGAGCCACGCGGAAATGAGCCTTTCGGCTGCGCGAGAGGCTGATTCGAGGCCACGAGACCTTTCAAAAATGGTGAGCTAGGTTGTGGTTGATAAGCCATTTTTAGTTAATCAAAATCCCGCCGCTAATGTCTGGAAAATATGTAACAGGTCCGCTCGGATCGCCCACTTGCCGCCTACGCAAAACCCCTCTATTCGTCTGCGCCCATGACTTCACCGACTTTTCCATCTCGGCAGTAAATGCCTGCATCGATTGAATGTCGTGCTCGACGATCTTCGCTCTCCCGGAAATGTACTGGACAAGAAGCTGATCCCATCCCGAAGTGATCGGAAGTGTGGTAGTCGATTGACCGGGAGAGTAGACCTGATTCGATTGCCGCTTCCCCATCCAAGCGATATTGCACTCGACAACCGCTTCACTTGTGGTATGAGCGATAGCCGTTGTCCCGCCGAGACCGCGAATCAGTCCCGTAAGTGAACTGCCGCTGATCGTAGCGTAAGCCATGATCTCCGAACCGACTGAAACGAATCCAAATGGTAGCGTGAAACCGGCGTTCGTAAGAGCCGCTGTCGTATCGGTTGCGGCCATCGGCGAAGAGAGCGTTGTCACTACCGAAGTTCGGGCCGGTTGCGGGTAGACTTCTAGAATCGTCTTTCCGTAACTGACTGAAATGTGGGCCTGGGATAGAACTTGGCTCGTGATCGAGTTGCGACGCCAAAATGTCCCTGCATCCCCGCCCTGCATCCAGTATCCGTCGTACCAGATCGATGTAATTGAGTTCCATGTTCCCGGAATCTGGTAAAGCGGCTGATTGATCGTCGATCCGATAGCCGAATAATCTTGGTATCCACCCGTTCCCCGAGCGATCAATTCGAGACCTGCATTGAGCCAGCGGTAAATCGCTCCCGCCGAAATAAATCCGCCATCCGAATCCGGGAGCCATGCCGTTCCGCGTACCGGAGGAGACCCCGCAAGTACCGGATTAGCAAGAATCGTGAAGGGAGAAACAGTCGATTCGACGTACTGCGATTCCGTGCCCGATGAACCATTAACCTGCGTCAGATACGCTCGAATCTTGGTCGCTCCGACCTGTAAGGCCGATGTGATTTGTAATCCGTTCGTGGCAAGAATTGTTTGTTGCGACGATTCGGTCGATGGAAGAGTCTCCCCCCACTGATTCCACTGCGTCACTTCGACAAAATAGGTTCCAGCCGATAGAGTCCCGGTTCCCGGCGTTGTAACCGCAAATGAAGCGATAGGAGCCGGAAGAGAAGGCGGCATGTCTGGGACAGACTCTCTCCCTTGAATTATTATATCTCCTATTAATGATCCGGTAAACAACGCAATGGGATTCGTTGCCATGTGCTCCTAAAACTGGTACGAGCCGAACCCGGCGTTTTCAGTGCCAAGCCCGGCTCGCTGCCGACCAGTGGAGAAACTCTTTTTAGATCAACATGCCAATCCTTGAATAACAGAAGCTGTGTCGAATTTTTCATGAAAACACGGCTTCCCAAACCTTGTCATTGCATTACAAGTCCAACACAGAAGACGATATTTATCTGGGAATCCTTCGCGAATTATGTCATTGATAATGCCCCAATTTTTCTTCAAAGCTCGGTGCTGCTTCCCGGATAGATCGGCATGATCGATACACAGAGCGGCATCTTCGGCCTCCCCGCAACATGCACATTTGTTTCCGTATGCTTCCAAAACCGTTTTTCTTAGCTTATAAAGAGTCATCCGATTCTCTCGGTATCTCTTTATAGCCGTCTCGCGGCCACTGGAATCGTACCTTTTTTGCGCTATCCTTCTTGCGCATGGAATGCAAGGGCTTGTACGATAGCGTATCCCCTTAGAATTTAGTTTCCATCTAAATTCTTCCAAAGGCTTCTCTTGCTCACAGATCGTGCAAAGCTTTAAATTTTCGTCCATAAACCCAATGTTATCATATAAGTCCGAACACTTCGGCGTCCATCGTTGCGCCCGGTCCAGTTCCGCCGAGTGTCGGAATGATCTTCAAGCACTGAATGCCGCCATTACCGGAAGTCGCGCTCGCACCGCCAATTAATTGCCCGACCGCGCCGCCGCTCGTCGTGCCAGAAGCCGTATCGGTGATGAAATCCATCATCACATCGAGCCAACTGGTCGAGGAGAGTGTAACCGCCGTGCTAAAGTTCCAGTCGGCGACTACCACCGAGTTCGTGCCATCGAATGACATGACCTGAATCTTCGTCACGGTCGGCGATGTGCCGGTCCCATTGTAAATCTTGATGCGCAAACGTCCGATAGTGACAGTCGGAACGAGGAGTCCGGCCACAGTATTGAGCGTGGTACCCGGAACGTAATACGTGGTACCCGAAGTGACCGCGATGCCGGTGGCTACCTGGATCGATTGGAGTGTCGATACTCCGAATCCAGGGAACGTCCGCGACAAACCGATATTTATGGCCATTCTACTCTCCTCGACTAGCTCAAAGTTGTAAGCGCAATGTGCGAGATGGGACGATTCGATCCAAGCTGGCAAATCAAATGAATGCGGCTTGTGATGACATCCTGGTTTGACGGCATAATCCACGGAGTCATACGGAAAAAGCTTCCCATGTTGTAAATCATCCAAATGTATTTAGTGTTCAACAGATACCCAGTGCCAGCCGGGAAGTGTTGGTCCGCGAGTACCACTGCGTTCTTGAACCGCATGTGATACCGGAACGAAGTCTGGATGGGAGCCGTATCCGCATAATTGTCCGAAGCCCGGATGATGGTTGTCGAAGCCGCCGAGTTCGAATTCGCGGTGAACGCCGACTCGAAGTTCGCGAAGTCCGTGTTGTTCAGAATCAGCAGGTTCGGCTCATCGTAGCCATAGGTCGCCTGGAAGTACGGAATGAGCAACTTTTGCGGCGTCAAGTGACCGCCGATGGCCGAGTTCGGCTGCGGCTGCCAGAACGTGTTGGTGGTTCGATTGATTCCGGCAATCGTGTTGGTCGTGGACAGAACCCAAGAGCTAATCGAATCGAGGTCGGTCGAAGAGTTGAACGGCGAATTCCCGGCCACTGCCTCGGCGAGCATGTCGAGCATCGAACCAGCGGCGGCCTGCACGTAAGTCTTCACAAGATCGAGACCCACCGGCCCACCGCGCCCGATCACAATGTCCATCACCGGCAATGTGGTCGCCTGGAAATAGCCGCGCCACACCTGATCGGCGGGCTGAATCGCATCGATTGCCGAAGTCGGCAAAAGCTGGTCGCCCCAGTACGAGCCGCGTGTCGTTATCTTAGTAGTCAATAACGGATACACTATCTCCGCACCTGCCGAATACTTCTTGGCGTACTGATTAAGAAAGCTAAAAGTAGGACTCGGCTGAAAAACCAAATCAGAAATTTTCGGAAATATTAGTTTCTGCGCGATGGAACTTAATGTATTAACAAGTAAAGCAGAAGGTTGGTTAATACCAGTTCCGACTGTAAGCGCCATCTGACTCTCCTATTAGCCTGCGATAGCTCGCAGACCATCGTCCTCGACAATTGAGATTTTCTTCTGTAACCGCTTGGATTCGTGGGGGCAGATTCCAAAAATGCCCTTCGCCCAATTACAGTTACAACACAGAAGTTGGTACTTATCCTTCGGAAATCCTTGATCTCTGATTGATTTATACACACCACGGATTCCTACTTCGGCACGATGTTGCTTTCCGTCGCCGTGGATATGGTCAATCGTTAGGAATCGGGGTTCCGTTTCTCCGCAGCAGGTACATTTGTCTCCGTAGGCTGAGAAGACTTCGGCCTTTAATGCCACTTCGTATTTATTTTTCGCAGCGCGTCTCGAATTAATAAAAACAGGATCGTTCTTGTGCGCGTCTCGGTACTTCGCCATGCTCACAAGTAGCACTTCTTTATTTTCTTTGTAGTATTTACGGCGATACGCAATCTGCGCCGGGCGTGTTGCTTCGTAATGATTTTTGACACGCGCCTTAATGCGCTCTTTGTTCCGCTGATAGTAGTCGCGCATATACTGCTTCTCTTCTTCGCCGTATGGTCTAATTCGCTTGGACATCGAATTCCGCCTCCACGCGGAATCTCGATTCTACATCACGAAACTCCCGTCGCTTCAATCAGCGCCTTAAGTTCCGGGTCCTTCAATGCGTCCACGTACAAATCGCCGAGCACATCCGTATCGGGGGTAATCCTTCGAGCGCCCGGCTGCGGTCCCTGTCCGATTCCCGAGACTCCGGGAGCCGTCACCCGAGCCGCCATCGCTTCCATCCGACCTTCTTCCCGGCCCCTTTCGAGAGCTTCCTTCTTCAAATCTTCGAGGCGGTCGGTTTCCGACATCTTGTCCCATGCCAGCCGGACGGACGGCATGCCATCGGTATCGACGATCTTGTTTTCTTGGGCGTATTTCAGGATTTCATCCCGAGTCGGCCTCTTTTCGCGCTTGCCGAAATTCAGCCCGTCGTATTCGCGCTGCCATTCCCGGCGCATGAACACGGTCGCAGCCTGTCCGAGCGTCGCCTGCAAATTCTTGAGGAGAACGGCGTTCTCTTCGAGCTTCTTGTCTCTCGCTTCGAGGGCTGATTTCACCGGAGCGAGCCAAGGATCGGCGAATGGATCGGAATTCGGATCGGCTTGCCGCGTAGTCGCCTTTTTTCGGGCTTCTTCTGCCGCGTCGTATGCCGCTTGCGCCTTCTGCGCGAGTTCCACAACGGTTTGCTGCCGAGTGTTAAGTTCTGTTTCCTTCGCCTCGACACCCTTGAGCCGTTCGGAAAGCGTATTTCGTTCCGCAGCATTCAATGCTCGAAGCGAGCCGAGCGGAATCTCAGTTTCCCCGATTTTAATAGCTGTGTTATCGGGGTAATCTTTGGCATCATCTAGGAATTTCTTGATCTGATCGACGGACATTCATTTTCTCCTTTACGTTGTTGCACCCTGGTCGGCCCCAGGAACTTGCCCTTGGCTTACCGCACTGAAATTGATCGGCGGCTGACTCGATCCCTCTTCGTTCTTGCTAACCGCCTCGGTTACATTCGAAGCTTGTTGGCCTTCCTTAATTGCGCGAGACAAGCTTTTCATCGTGGCACTAATCTGATTCGCCACGTTCGGCAAGCTCTGAAACGTCTTCACGAATAGGACCCCCAGAATCTGGTTGACCTGTTCGAGTTGACGCAAAACCATCGAAGGGTCGGCACCTTGTAATGCTGCCGACTGTTGAGCGAAATCCTGCCCTGGATTCGTCGAGGCTCGATTCGAGAGCGCCCCGAGGATGGTCGAGAGCATCCCTCCACCCGGAGGGGCACCACCGCCCATTAACGGATTTGGAGGACTCGCCACGACGCATTACTCTTTCGAACTCGGCCCGATATTCCGAGGCTTCGCGTCTTTCGGAAGGACCCCCATCGGATCGTTGCGATGATCGTCGGCAACATCTGCTACTCCGCCGTAGTCAATCGGACCTTCGGCTGAACTCTTAGGTGGTTGTGTCTCTAGCGGAGTGTCGAACACATCGAAATGGTTACCCTTAGCCATTGTTTTTGATTCTCCTTCCATTCGTCATCAGACCAATTCGATCTTCCGGCATGCTGTTGAACAGCACATCGCCATAGTCGGCGTCACCGGCCATAATCTCTTCGTTGAATGGCGATTCGAGATACGAATCCTCGGTCGTCTGGATGTTCCGGTTGATCTGCTCCACGTCAATCTGGTTGTCTCTTCCATTACGCGTATCCGGCATTTTTTCTCCTTGTGCGAAAGGCGGGGCATGCGTGGGGCATTACCCCGCCTCCGGCAGTACCTTCCGCGCCTACATCCGTTACTTGCGCTTGCTGTGACGCCCTCTGCGCCTAGCCATGTGGTTGTCTCCTTTCATTTCCGGGCACCCGCAATTACGGGGAGACCCCCGGATAGGATTTACGTACTTTGTGATAAAATCAGCCCATGCCACAAGCCGCTAAACAGCAACGGGAATGGCGAAAACGAAACCCTACGAAAGGGCGTGAATATTACGACCGCTGGAAAATCGCCCATCCTGGAAGAGCCGCCGAACAGCATAGAAATTGGAACAAAAACCATCCTGAAAAAGCTCTGGAGAAAAAGCGCAGGACATGGAAAGAGCATCCTGAAAAACTCAAAGCCCAAAATGCTGTTCACTATGCCGTTCGTGTCGGTAAACTGATAAGGCCAAATAAATGCTCGAATTGCGGTATTGAATGCAAACCGCATGGACATCACTATCGCGGTTACACCTTCAAACTCGATGTAATATGGCTTTGCGTTATGTGCCATGCTGCGGAACATAGACCTCACCGAACTTAATACCGACCGGCTTTTCGCATGCCGTGTTTGTGACCGGCCATTTTTGTATTCATCGAACCGCGTCCCTTTTTTCGCGCCATAAAATCGATCTCCTCTTAGTTCGTCAATGCCTTCGAAGGCCCACATTCGGCAAGGGCACCTTCGGCGTTCTGTTTCAGACTCTCGAACCACATATCCTCGCCCATATCGACCCGATCCTGTTTCGTGGACCAAAAAGGCGGACAGACCTGCCCGTTAATGGCGAATTGCACGAGATAGACTGGGGTTTGATAGCCCGGATGCGTGTGTTCGGAGAGGTGAATTAATTCAAACTTTTGTTGCACCTTCGGAGGATGGGGGTAAACCTATCGGTGAGGCAAGAGGGTGAGTTCGAAATGTTCGATATGTCTAGTTTATTTTCAACAACATCCAACGACCTTTGGGATCGCGCTTGATACGAAATCCAAGCCGCAGAATGAAACCGGAAGAACACCACCGCTTAATTGTAACGGAATGTTTGTTGTATTCCAGTGCTACTTTCGAAACTGGGACCCATTCGCTCATTGTAATCGTACCCACTTGCACCCGCCAGCCGTATTGCTCGTCAGTATGGAACTGAGGATAGCCACGGCGTTCGTTGTAACGGTTGTGCTTCCAACGAATGTTTCGGAGTTGAACGCAACAAGCGTGCCGGACGACCCGTTGATGTTCCACAGATTCACGTTTCGCCCCACCCAATCGAGACAACTTGAAAGCAGGAAATTACCGCCGCTATTAAGAATAGCGTAATTATCGGCTTGTTGAAGCTGTTCGCCCTGGCAGGTTCCGTTGCCTGTGATGACGCCGAGGCCCGTGGTTCCGTTATAGGCGGTTACAGTCGTTCCTCCGTTAGAAAGTATTTGCCAGACGCCATTGTACCCGGACGGCGTAATTCCCGCACAAACCATTCGAGTTCCGACGACAAAGGTCGCCGCAGTCCATCCCGCCGAAGTGAATGTCATCGTGTTCGTGGATTCCGATCCTGCTGTCGTTGCGATGGCCGCAGCACCCGCAGAGGAATATGTGTTTGCGGTTCCGAAGTTCCAATTTCCGTACAGGCTATTGATTGCGGCCTGCACCATCACCGATACGTTGTTGTAGGAGCACGCCGTCGTGTAGTGCGTCTGATCTCCGAGGAAGCAAGTCCCTGTCGCCGCATTGCCCGGGGC
>Ga0210394_10002585_pt1 | contig 24537 bp, 21 predicted proteins | sample IncBWC12MmetaG_FD_160121 | JGI IMG/M metagenome (GOLD analysis project Ga0210394, IMG submission 160121) | Forest soil microbial communities from Barre Woods Harvard Forest LTER site, Petersham, Massachusetts, United States - Inc-BW-C-12-M | ecosystem: Environmental > Terrestrial > Soil >... | reverse complement strand
ATCTCGGCCTTCTCCGACCAGCGCCGGACGAAATCCACGACTAGATCCCGCACATCATGCGGCGCCCAGATACCGGTTAGAGTTCCCCAAGACTTTTTTTTAGCGCGATGTGCTCCGCCATCAGCTCAGCCAAGACCTCGTCCTTGGTCCGCACCTTCTTCTCCAAGAACTCGATCCGTTTCTGCTTCTCCTCCACTTGGCGATGGGGACGCTCCTGAGACTGAAAAGCGGCGGCTCCGTTCTCGAACAGTTCTTTTTGCCAGCGGTAGAACACCGTTGGCCGCAGGCTCAGTTCTTCACACAGCTCCGAGACGGGCACTTTGTCCACAAGATGCCGCCTCAGGATGGCTACTTTTTCTTCTGGGGTGAAATGCTTCCGTTCCTTCCTCATACGTTCGCTCCGCTATCTTAACGGACGAACGCTTTCTCCATTTCCAACTGAGGCAGGACGCCATCATTGATCGCTTCACTTGGACCAGGGAGGGACGACACCGGTCATGCGCGCGTAGGCGACGAGCTGTCCCATGTGCTCGTTGGCGTGAACGATGATGCGCAGATACATCCCGTCCACCGTCGCATCTCTATCGGCGATGTGCACTTTCCTCTGGAGATCTTTCGACGTTTCTGCCAGGTGTGCTTCCTTGACAGCGACCAGCGAACGCTTCAGCCAGTCAATGACCTCCGCTTTTGAGGTGACTGTCTTCCCCATCCCCTCTTTCAAGTCGGCCGGCATTTTTGGACCCGTGACGCTCAGGAGGTAAAAGTTGGCGTCTACGATGTGCATGTAGACTTCGCTGGTGGAGCGCACTCCCGGCGCGGGTCGCCAGGAGAATTTCTCCTCGGGCGTGGCCTCGGCCAGCGCGATCAATTGGCTCGATACGTGGCGCCATTCTCCGTCATAACCCTGCCATATTCCTTCCGGCGCCGCTTGCGCGAGCACCGGGCGCACACTGAATAAGACCAGCAGGAAGAGTAGCTTTTTCATAATTTACTTCCTTTTCGACTCTCTGCTCCGCGGCTAGCGGATGGCCTCAAGTGTGATTTATTTCTCGAAACGACCTCGAGAGCAATAGCCGGCGACTCCTACTGCGCAATGCCGTTCCCGTCCAGCACTTTCTGGGCGTAGAAATTTTCTACTTTGGCCTGATCGCGGAGGACCTCATAGTATGCCGCCTTCAGCAGTTGCTCGCGCCGGTCGCGAAGCTGGGAGCGGATGGCCTCCTGCACCCGGGGGTCGGCCAACTCCCGCTGTCCGGCGGGCTCCTTGGCCACCAGCTTTACGAGGCGGAAACCGATGAACTGCTTGTTCAGGGGATTGACCACGCTGATGACCGCGCTATATTGTCCCGGCTTGAGCTTCAGCACAATGTCACGCGTAGCCGGATCGGTATTTTTCAGCGCCGACTCCGGGGTGAAGCCGAGATCGCCGCCGTTGCCAGAGGTTTCCGGATCCTCGGAAAAATTCATGGCCAGGGTGCCGAAGTCGTCGCCGCTATCCAGGCGGTTGACCAGCATCTGGATCTTCTTGCGCGCGTCGGCCTCGTTCTGCGCCTTGTCGTTCTTAAGATTGCGAACCTGCGAATTGGGCGAGGTGGTTACGAAGATTTGCGCCAGATGATATTGCGGTTCAACCAGGTTGAACTCTGCCTTGTGCGCAGCATAGTAGCTCGTGACGTCCTGATCGGTTACGTTGATCTTGGAGGTTACTTCCTTGTTGAGCACCTTCTCCACGGTGAGGGAGCGCCGCAGATCGCGCTTGAAGTCATCGAGCGTGATCTTCTTCTCCTTCAGTCTGGCGTCGAACTCTTCTTTGGTGTAGGGCGACTTGATCTCGTTGAGTTTGCGGTCCACTTCTTCATCGGTCGCCAGCAGTCCCAGTTTTTCGGCGCGGCGCATGAGGATTTCGTTTTCAATCAGCTCGCGCAGGATGCTGAGCCGCAGACTGGTGGCCTGTTCGCCCTGGGGATGCTGGTCCGATCCGGAAGTCTGGTTTTCGTAGTACTTATCCAAATCGGTGCGCGAAATGCTGCGGCCATCAACCGTGGCTACGGCGTCGCCGCCGCCGGGCTTGCTGGTGCAGCCAATTGCGGCGGCCAGGATTCCCGCGGCACACGCCACGCCCAGGACAAAACGATAAAGCGGATGACCTTTCAAACCAACCTCCCCACCCAATGATGTACCGCCAAATGCTGGTACGGTCTGGAATGCCTTTCTACCGCACGCTTGGGAGTTTCATTTTCCCGGCGCTTGCGGCCCGCCGCCCGCCGGCGGCGCGGGATGAGCGGGCGCCGGCACGCCAGCCTGCTGGAGGGCGCGGTCGAGCGTCGCCCTCATGTCGGCCGGCGAAATCGCTCCATCAAGCTCCTGCCCATTGACAAACAGAGTGGGCGTCGCGGCCACCCCGATCGCATCTCCCTCGTGAATCGAGGCCTTGACTGCGTCATCATTCTGCGCTTTGATGCAGGACTGCAGCTTGACCACGTCCACGTTGTGCTTTTGCCCCTGCTCGGTCGTCAGCTTGTCGAGCTGGGCGAATTGGGCCTCGTGATCCTTCTGGGAAGACACTTCATGCTGATTGGCATGAATGTAGTCGGCGAAATCCCAGTAAGCATCGCTACTTTGTCCTGCCAGGCAGTTGGCGTCCACCGCGGCGTGCGTTGCCCAGGGATGAATCTCCACCAGAGGATAATCCTTGTACACGAACTCCACCCGGTCGCCATATTCCTTGAGCACATCCGGAAACAGCGTCTGGTGCATTCTGGAGCAGTAAGGACATTCGAAATCGTCGAAATTCACCACCACCACTTTGGCATCTTTATTGCCGCGAATGGGACGGCCACTGGTGTTGATCTTTTTCATCGTCTCCGCATAGGGATCCTTGCTGAGATCCATCCTGGTCATGCGGATCAGCATTTTGTCGTCTTTGGAGAGCAGGAAATCGTAATCCTGTTTCTTGTCGCCGCCTTGTATGGTAATGGTGACAGCATCGTAACCGGGAAATTCACTGGGCCGCAGCGAACCAATCACCAGGTTTACGCTGGGGGGAAGATTGTAATAATGGCGCACCTGGCGATCAATACGCTGGTTGAGCTCGGTGCTCACCGATTGCGCGGCGCAGCCCAGACAGACCAGCGCCAGCACCAGAAACGAACGCCGCAAAAGCATCACTAGAAACCGCCTGTACATTGAGGGTAAAGGGAGATTATCTCATAGCGAGAGCCGCTTCTGAGGCAAGGGCGGCGCGGCGCTTGTGCCCTAATTAACCACGAAGGGCACAAAGGAACACGAAGGAGGCCTTCCGGATTCACGGCTTTGTGGACCTTTGTGCCCTTGGTTGTTGATGACCTTGGGACACTACCTGCGCGGATGCTCTGCGACTTAAGCTTAGGAATCTTTTTGCCGCAATTGTTCGAGGGGAAGCAGAGCATTCATGGAGCCGGAGCGGAAGCCTTCGAGATCAAGGGTCACAAACTTGAACCCCAGAGCTTTGAAGATGCGCGTGAACTCGGCTGCCATTTTCGGATTGAGGGCGCGTGGAAGCTCATCCGGGGCGATCTCAATCCGCACCATCTCCCCATGATGGCGGACCCGGCATTGGCGGAATCCCAGCGCGCGCAAAGCGTCTTCGCCCCGTTCGACCACGCTGAGCGCCTCGCGCGTCACTGGACGCCCATACTCGATGCGCGATGAAAGGCACGCGGAAGCGGGTTTATCCCATACCCGCAAGCCGGCAGCGCGCGCCAGTTCGCGAATGTCCTGCTTGCTTAGCCCGGCATCGAGAAGAGGCGCGGCGACATGATGTTGTTTTGCCGCGGCCTGGCCCGGCCGAAAATCGCCCTGATCGTCCAGATTGACGCCGTAGGCGATGGAGTCGAAGCCGCGCTGGATGCGGAAGGCTTCCATTACGGTGAACAGCTCATCCTTGCAATGGAAGCAGCGGGCAGCGTCGTTGCGGATATATTCGGGATGCTCGAGTTCACTGGTAGGGATGATTTCGAGCGGAATGTTCTGCTCGCCGGCGAAAGAAATCGCGTCGGCAAGTTGTGCGCGGGCCAGGCTGGGAGAATCGGCGATGACCGCGAGCATGTCCGCGCCGAGCACTTGGTGCGCAGCCCAGGCGAGGAATGCGGAATCCACGCCGCCGGAATAAGCGATCAGGGTGCGGCCGAGGCGTCGCAGGTGGGAATCGAGGCGGGAACGCTTTTGGGAGAGGTCGGCGGTCGGCACGTAGGTATCTTAATATGCTTTGAGACTCGATGCAGACACAGGCCGCACTCAATTCTAAGGAATCTGACAGTTACCGTTTGTGGCTCCGCGTGGATACGCGCGAGATCCCTCGCCCCGCTGGTGAAAGCGCGGGGCGTCGGGATGACCCCCTAGGAGTAGGGGCTCAGAACAGTTTCTGCGCCCAGCGCAAATTCCCAAACGCCCCGATATTGGCGAGCGCGAAGGTAAAGCGGTACTGGTCTTCGGTTTGCACGACGTTCAAATCGGAGCGGCGAAATTCGACGGTCAGCCCGCAGCAATCCCAGTTATAAGTGCCTTGCACGGCGGCATACTGCAAAGAGTTGAGATCGGCGTCGAATCCGATGTTGGTGGCTACGCTCAGCCCGCGCTTGTTGGGATGGCCGTATCCTGCCACCAATCGGAACTGGTTAAAGGAATTCGTCGGCGGCAGCGAATTCGAAAGCGCGGTTTCTCCCGGCGTCCGCAGCAAAGCGTCGCCGCCGCCGAAAGTGAACCCGCCGAAGTGATAGTTCACCAGGACGGTGCTGGCGGTCATTTCACCCAGTTTGAAGTCATAATCCACGTCCCATTCCACATCGGTGCGGGCAGTGGTCTGGATGCGCAGACGCGAAATCAGCGGCGACAAGTGGGCGGGTTCGGTCAAGAAGGCGACGCCGGTCAGATCAACTGTGTTGCTGAACACATTTCTGGTGCCGGGCTGCAGGGCTCCTCCAAAAGTTGGATCAATGTAGTATTTCTGGGCCAATTCCCAGGTCACGATCTCTTTGACTTGCGGCCCGGCGTTGCACGAGGCCTGTCCCGGAGGCGCTTGCCGCTCCCAGGGTATGCGATGCACCGGCGGCGCGCCGCCAACGAACAGCGTCGGCATTCCCGGTTGCCCGCAGTCCTCCGGCTGGTCCGATACACGCTTGGCGTATAGACGGTTGACCACCGCGTACTCCACTTCGTTGGTGTCACTCAGAATGTCGCGTTCGTCAAAGCGCAGAATGTTGTCAAAATTGTTGACTCCGGTCACGTAGTTGTAAACCACGCGCGGCTCGATCACGTGCTTCCATTTGCGTCCCAGGAATTCACGCTCGAAAACACGGTGCAACGCCGGGGGCCTCAGCTCGACCGAGCCTTCGAGGGCCTTGCGGCTGATGGCGTCGGATGCCGCCGTCCCCACGGTGCTCGACATCACAGACGCGTGGCTCCCGGGAATAAGTTCCTGCGTATAGAGCGTGTCGCGCAGCGACAGCTCGGGCAGAAAAGACCAGCCGTGCAGTTGAAAGGGCAGAGAGAGGCTGGGGTTCAAGTCGAAACGGCCCAGCAAAGGAGCGGTGGCGAAGCCGGGCTCGCTGCGGGACAGGCCCTCGAATGCGGCATCATACGACCAGTAGAATGGCGAATGCCAAAGCGGGCGATCCACACTCGAATATTCGAAACTAGGGGTGTGCAGAATGAGGATGTCGTCGCCGGGCGTGATGCTCTCAAAATTCTGATAGCGCTCCATGGAGGCGCTATTGAAAAAGCCGTCGGTGGACTTGGACAAGAAGGCCTGCGACTTCACTTCTGAATTGGCTGCCTGGGTGAAGATGTCGCTGAAGGCCAGACGGAAGACATAGGAACTCAGATAATCCACATTCGCGACCGCCCGGAAGTCGTGGAATGTGCCGTCGGCCAGCAGATGCACGTCGGTTCCGCCTTGATTCTGGGTTCCGGGGAGACGGTCCAGCACGGTGTATGAATTAAGGTCAATGAACGAGGTGTCGCTGAGGCGGGCGCGAAACTCGCCTTGCGGCGCCCAACCGCGCTTGGAATAGAGTTCGGCTCCGAGGTGCGCATCCATGCTGCGGCTGATCGCCCAGAAAAACGACTCCCCGACGATGGTTCCCCGGATCGAAGACGTGCCGAAGGCCGGTATCAGGAACCCGGATTGCCGGGGAAGGCGCTGTGCCGGCATGGTGGCGAAGGGGAAATACAAAATCGAAAGCCCATACAGGTCGAAGCTGCTGCGATAGATTTTGGCATTTCCGCCCACCTCGACATCAGCTCTGTGGGCATTGAAATCCCATTTAGGCTTGGGCATCTCGCAAGTGGTGATGGTGCCGTCGTAAACCAGATAATGGTCGGGTCCGGTTTTCACCACCACTTTTCCGGTGAAGGCAAAAGGATTCGCGGTGGTCAGGATCATGCGGGTTCCGCGCGGGCGCATTCCGATGGTGCCTGCCACAATCTCAAACCGCCCGGCCTCGGAGCGGAGGTTGTAGGCGCCATTGCTGGCGCGGATGTGCTCGTCGTTGGGCCCGCCATCGAGCACCACGTGGCCGTCTTCGGTGGAGTCACCGGTATCTGAGTTGTAAGTGATTTCGTCGGCGTAGAGGATGTAGGTGCCGTAGTGAATCTCAGCCTTCCCACGCAGCTTATAGATCACGCCATCTTTTTCCTGTTCGAGGGCGCTGAGGGTGACATCCTCCTGGCTTCGTGCCGACCGTGTGTCAGGCAAACTTTGCGGAGTGGGAGGCTGGTTGGGAACAGGAAGCAACTGGCTGGTAACTATGGCAGGGGCGAGTAGCAGATGACAGCCGAACGCCGCCGTGATAAGACATCGGGTGCGGGGATTCATCGCAAACGCACGAACTCCCCGCGTGGGAACGCCGCGCGCGGGTATCGAGACCTTAGCATGCCGCTGGCCCGGCAAGCAAAATTTGCCGGCAACGGTGATGGTGCAGTTTGATAAGGAAGCGAGCCAAGCGCGCGATTATTGGGTCGCAAAGAACACGACCCATCGCGCGGCTCGCCCAGATCCTTCGCGGCGCAAAGAGCGCTTGCTCAGGATGACAGTCAAAGGGCCGCGCAAGAACCGGATTCGGAGAAATGTTGTCTCAACATGAAACCAAGATTTGAACCCGACTCCGATTCCGGCAGCGGTCTCCAGAGTTCTCGCCTGATTGATCCTGAAGCATACGATGCCAGCGAACAGGAATTTGCCGCCAGCCTCGACCGGAAATCTGCGCCCCGCTTCGTGGTGGAACCGCCGGAGAATCTTCGCCATGCAGGCGATGAACCTGATGCGGCAGATTCGCAAGTCGAAAATGCGGGGGTATCTTCCGGCGTTGCGTTGCCGGCTCCAGAAAGGTTTGCGGAGACTCCCGTCGGCACGCAGTCCGATCCTGCGGGAGAGCCGCCAACCGATTCCTGGAGGCAGGAGGTAGCCGCCCGCGTCAATGGCTACCGCGCCCGCCGCCGTCCGCGCGCTCCGCGCTATCCGTCATTGCTGCTGAAGTTCGACTTTCCGGAGAGCGTTGAGGAAAAGCCCTGTCTGACCTCAGGCGCTAAAGCGCGCAATGAGAACGAAGCGGGTATCGCAGCGCTGAAGCGCAGCGCCACCCAAAATCAGAGTTTGTCCGCCGGCCATGAAGTCGCGCCGACCGGTCGTGGCAACCAGGCGCGCGCTTTAGCGCCGGAGGTTCTGAGGGCGGGCACGGATGACGAGCCTGGTTTCTCCGCAGCCATGGCGTCGTCGCCGGTTGTCGAATCTTCAGCCCTTGTGGAATCTTCCGCTCGCATTCTGGAATTCCCCCGCTCCGCCCTGGCTTCGCCACCTGTTCTGGATGAGCTGGCCGAGCCGATGTTCGACCGCCCACGCATTCTCGACGTTCCCGAGCTTTTGCTGCCTCCGCCGGCACTGGGCGGCATTTCCTTCGAGCCGGGAGAGCAACCGGAAACCGGGAAGCGGCGGGGCTTCGAACTGCCCTTGCAACCCGCTCCCCGGGGGCGACGGCTGCTGGCGGCATTTATTGACGTGATGCTGGTGCTTGCGGCCTTCGCAGTTTTTGCGGCAATTTTCTTTAAGATCACTTCCATCGTACCTCCCTTGCGGACGGCGGTGGAGTTTTCGCTCATCTTTATGGGAGTCCTGTGGGCTGCCTACCAGTATGGTTTGCTGGTTTATTGCGGCACAACTCCGGGCTTGCGGGCAGCCAGGCTGCGCCTGAGCGAATTTGATGGCAGCCCGGTGCCGCGCAGGTTGCGCCGCTGGCGGGTGATTGCCTCAATCCTGTCCGGGGCATCGCTGGCTTTGGGATATGCCTGGTATTTTCTCGACGAAGACCATCTGTGCTGGCACGACCGCATTACCCACACCTATATGGCTCCCCAATAACTGCCGTCATCCCCTGTAGTGGGGTCATAGCCTGGAGATGGGCGGTATCCTAGATCAAGCCATGCTTTGCGGCACACTCTTGAATTCCGAAGAAGCGCACCATCTTGCGGATATGGCCGAGTTCAATTTGGGCGTGTTTAGGCAGGGTAGGAAAGACGCGCCCCATGAACGTCACCATTCGGAAATGATTTGTTAGCCGAAGGGTGTGTCCAGGGGCACAGTCCGTTAACATGCGCTGAACATCAGCAAAGGCTTTTGATGCCGACATTTATGCAACTTGTCTGTCAGCTACGTAAATAGTGTCGGATACGTTCTCGCTCGCTGCGAATGGCCTTATCTTCCCATCCAACCGTTCAACCTCGATCCGGGGTGGTCTGGAATCGGGCGATTGTCGCGGCAGGTTCGAGAATGGCTGAGGAGGCGCGGCATGAGCGTCCCGAACAGCCTTGAGGGCATTGTCCCATGCTTGCTCATCTGAATCACCTTCGTTGAAGAAGCGTTCCACTTTGGTACGCAATTCATCGAAGTCCTTACTGTCTTGTGCAATATCGAACAGAACCTCTTTGTGTGCCTGACGGAAACGCAAGAATGCTTCCTCGATGGTGGAGCCGGACTCCGCGATTGCGGCTGGACGGACACCATACATCCACCATTTGCCGTCATCCTCGTAGCGCATCAAGGTGCGCCCAGAGAGGGTGATTTGTGCCAAGAAACCATTTCCAGATATGGTGTCTTGCAGGGTTATCATTATCGGGTGGTCTTTTAGTTCGACCTTCGTTTTGTTCATCCCGTCTCCCTTACTGCGTCCCACGCAGTGTTTATCGGCAGTAGCCAGTTTGCGATCAGCAGATGGATCGCTCAAGGTTACGAAGGAATTTACGGGGATAGCACCCACGCATACTCAATAATTTAGATGCCATTGATGGGGAAAAAGGTACGAAAGTGCATGTACCTTTGTTACGCAGGTTGAATAGTATATCAGGCAGGATCGCTGAATCAAGTGCAAAGATCACACGTCTGATGTCTATTTCGATTCGCAGAGAAGTTCCGAAATGTCTGGAAGAAGTTGAGAAGCCGCTGGTACAGCCGCAGCTTTCCATCCCGGCAATTGCGCAGGAGGGCATGAAAATGCAGACGGATGTAATCGCCATCGGGGGGAACAGCATCACCATTCAGATTCAGTGGCCCACTGAAATCACCCAAGAGGCCTACGACGACTTGGTAGATTACCTTGCGTTATGGCAGAAGCGTGCAAAGAGAGCAATCAAGGCCACTTCAGTAGTCGATCCACCAGTATGAAGAATTCGGGAGCTAGCTACCTCGCTAGCTCCATCTCCACGCTAAAGCACCACTACCTCATCCCCGGTGTACCAGCTTCCTCCGGGGTGTCTGTGATAGATTTCTAAGCTTGCGTCCCATTTGGGATGCGAGTGCTAATGTCTTCATCACCCCTTCAGGGCAGCCATCGTCCCGCCGTCAAAGTCTTCGTCGCCACCACGGTGATGCTGACGTTCATCTCTTTTTGGCGGGCGTCCGCGATTGTTCTCTCCGACCTGGCATCTTCTGCTTACTACGCGGGCGGCGACGCCGAGAAGGTCATCGGCAAAAGCGCGCCCTGGTTCATTCTGGCGGTGATGCTGTTCAGTTACGCCGTGCGCGCGCTTTATATCGAATCCAGCAGCATGTTCGTGCGCGGCGGGGTGTACCGGGTGGTCAAAGAAGCCATGGGCGGCACTCTGGCCAAGTTCTCCGTCTCGGCACTTCTGTTCGATTACGTTCTAACGGGGCCGATCAGCGCCGTTTCGGCTGGTCAATACCTTGGCGGGTTTATCCAGGATATCGGGCAATATCTTCACCATCCCCTATCGTTTTCTCAGGATCACTTTGCGGCCGGCTTTGCCGTCATCGTGGTGCTGTATTTCTGGTGGAAGAATACCCAGGGGATCCACGAATCGAGCGAAAAAGCGCTGCAGATCATGATCATCACTACAGTGATGGTGGTGATTCTGATTGTGTGGTGCACGATTACCGTGCTGCGCGTGCCCATTCAGATGCCTCCCAACCCGCTGCACGCGGGAGTAATACCGCTCAACAAGGAATCGCTGGGCTGGCTGAATGGCACCTGGCTCAGCCACCTGACCTGGATCATCTTGTTCGTAGGTTTTGGCCACTCCGTGCTGGCGATGAGTGGCGAGGAGACGCTCGCTCAGGTGAACCGCGAGATCGAGCATCCCAAGCTGAAGAATTTGGAAAAAACCGGACTGGTGATTTTTATCTACAGCCTGCTGTTCACCTCGCTGGTTTCGTTCTTTGCGGTGATGATTATTCCGGACAAGGTACGCCCCGATTTCTTCGCCAACCTGATCGGCGGCATCGCCATGTACCTGGTAGGTCCGCTCGCGCTGAGGCTGGCCTTCCACGGCTTTGTGGTGCTGGTGGGGGTGCTGATTCTCGCAGGTGCCCAGAATACTTCGATCGTGGGCGCAAACGGCGTGTTGAACCGGGTGGCGGAAGACGGCGTTCTGACTGATTGGTTCCAGAAACCCCACACGCGCTTCGGAACCAGCTACCGCATCATCAATCTGATCGTCGGCATGCAGCTGCTCACCATCATTCTCAGCAAGGGCAACGTGTATGTGCTGGCGGGTCTTTATGCCTTCGGCGTGATTTGGAGTTTCGCGTTGAAGTCGCTGGCGGTGCTGGTGCTGCGCTACACCGAGCCGGCCAATCGCCAGTGGAAGGTGCCGGGGAACATTCACATCGGCGGTCAGGAGGTTCCGCTTGGCCTGATCGCGATATCCGCCGTGCTGCTGCTAACGGCGCTGGTGAACTTGTTTACAAAATCGGAGGCGACAATCGCGGGCGTGACTTTCAGCGCCGTCTTTTTCGCCGTCTTCAGCTATTCCGAGCACCGGGTAGCCAGAGAACGCCACGGCAAGCCTGAGAATCTGGATCAGTTCCGCGTCTATGGAAATCAGGAACTGGGCAGCGGGGCGCTGGGCGTGCGGCCGGGCAGCCTTCTGGTCGCCGTGCGCGATCCCAGAAATCTCTACTATCTACGCGACATTCTAAGAACGGTGGACACCGTCCGCCAGGATGTGGTGGTCATGACGGCGCGGCTCTATCATCGCGAACACTCCTTCAGCGGCAGTGCCACGGTTGAAGCGTCCCAGGTGTTTGACCATTACGAGCAGGAGCTGTTCACCGCCGCGGTTGCCGTGGCCGAGAAAGAAGGCAAACCGGTGTCGCTGCTGGTGGTTCCGGCCACCGACGTTTTCGAGGCAATCGTGGTCACCGCCCAGCGCCTGGATTCAAGCCGCATTGTCTGCGGTCTCTCCAACAAGCTGAGCACCGATGAACAAGCCAAGCTGACCGGCGACGCCTGGGAGCGTTTGCCCGAGCCGAGGCCACGGCTTACGTTGGAGGTGCACGAGCCTAGTGGGAAAGTCCGGGAATACGCTCTCGGCCCTCACACCCCGCGCTTGCGGGCGCAGGACCTGGAGCTCTTACACACGCTTTGGCTGAATATCACTTCCGACCCCAAGTACGCCGGGGCACACCATTACCACATTATCGGACTGGCCCTGGCGGAACTGAAGCGTGAGCTGGACAGCGATCAACGCGGTGAGGCGCTGGCAAAACTGCTCGACGAAATGCACAGCGACGAGCCTCCGAAGCCCAGCTAAAAATCGATCTCCTGTTAACATCATTTTGTGACTGCGAACACTCCAGTTCGAGCGCGTTTTGCGCCCTCGCCCACCGGACATCTCCACGTCGGCAATGCGCGGACAGCGCTGTTCAACTGGCTTTTTGTCCGGCAGAAGCAAGGAACGATGGTGCTGCGCATCGAAGACACCGATGTGGAGCGCAGCCAGGCCCGCTTTGAAGACCAGCTCATTGCCGACCTGAAATGGCTGGGGTTGGACTGGGATGAAGGCCCGGATGTGGGCGGACCGTATGCACCGTATCGCCAATCCGATCGCCTCGAAATCTATCGAGAACACGCGGAGCGGCTGCTCAGCGAACGCAAGGCGTACTTATGTTTCTGTACGGAAGAAGAACTACAAACGGAACGGGAACGGGCTCAGGCCGAGGGTGGGCAGCCGATCTACTCCGGCAAGTGCAGGAGGATTGATCCGGATGAGGCGCGGCGACGCCGTTCCGCGGGCGAGCCGTGCGCGATTCGTTTGCAGATTCCCGAACATCCCATCCGATTTCACGACATCGTTCACGGCGACGTCGAGTTCTCGAACGAAGTGGTCAGCGACCCGATCATTCTGCGTTCCAGCGGAATGCCGGTTTACAACTACGTGGTGGTGATTGATGATGCGCTGATGAAGATCACACACGTGATCCGCGGGGACGATCATCTTTCAAATACCCCCAAACAAGTCGCGCTGTACGAGGCGCTGGGCTGGCCGGTGCCGGAATTCGCCCATCTTTCGACGATTCTGGGCAGCGATCGCGAACGGCTTTCGAAGCGGCACGGCGCGACCTCGATTGCGAACTTCCGCGAGATGGGAGTGCTCCCGGAAGCGCTGTCCAATTACCTCGCGCTGCTGGGATGGGCACCGACCGGTGGCACGCGCGAAATTTTCACTCCGGCGGAGTTGGTCAAAGAATTTTCTCTGGAGCGAGTTACGCCTTCGCCAGCCGTGTTCGACATGGAGAAGCTGTACTGGTTGAACCGGCATTACATCAAACAGGCCGTTCCCGACCGAATCAACAAACTTGCGCTGGCATATTACGCGCGGGCGATCCTGGGAGACGTGGCGGCGAGCCATGGATTTGGGGCGAGCACCGATGAGGCGAGCACCGCGCGGTGGATTCCGCCGCAACCGGTTCTGGACTGGCTGGCAAAAATAACCCAACTGCTTGCGCCCTATGTGGATCGGCTGGAGCAACTCCCGGAGAAAGCATCTTTCATCTTCAATTACGACGCGCGGAAAGCACTGGCCGATCTGGATAATGCCGAAGTGCTTGGTTGGCCGCACACGAACGCCGTCTTTGCCGGGTTCACAGCCAGAATTCTGGAAGATGAATCAGCGCGCCGAGCGCAACTGGGTGCCGAGCAGTTCAAGAAGATCGTCAATGCCGTGAAAACGGAAACGGGAACGAAAGGCAAGGAATTATTTCATCCCATTCGCCTATTGGTCACCGGCTCTCATTCCGGACCCGACTTCGACAAAGTGATCCCGATTCTTGAAGAAGGAAGCCACTTGACTCTGCCCAAGCACGTGCTCAGCGTGCGGGAGCGGGTGGAGGAGTTTGGGAGGGTTCGGTCCTGATGCAACCGGCCATGGCAGTTCAGCTGCGCGCGAGATCCCTCGCCCCGCTGGTGAGAGCGCGGGCTTCGGGATGACTAGTCTTTCTTTGGGGGATGAAGGCGGCCGCCGACTTCTAGCCCTTCAATATCGCTTCCAGGCTCTGCCTTAGATCTGGCCTCTGGAAAACATAGCCACTCGCCAACAGCTGGGCCGGTTCGACGCGCTGGCTGGCCAGCAGAAGCTCATCCGCCATTTGGCCGAAGGCCAAGCGGGCGGCGAAAGCCGGCATGGGAAAGATCGCCGGACGCGACAGCACCGAGGCCAATGTTTTCGTGAACTCTGAATTCTTCACTGGAGTCGGCGCAACCATGTTCACCGGCCCGCGGAGTGACTCGGTTTTCATGATGTGATGAACTGCGCCGACCAGGTCTTCAACATCAATCCAGCTCCACCACTGCCGGCCGCTACCCATATTTCCGCCGAGGCCCAGGCGGAACGGCGGCAGCATCTTCTGCAAGGCGCCGCCGGCGGCGCTCAATACCACTCCGATGCGAATTTGAGCGGTACGAATTCCCGCTTGAGTGGCGGGTTCGGCGGCAGATTCCCATTCGCGGCACACCCCAGCGAGAAATCCCTCGCCTGGGGGGCTGTCCTCGCGCAAGACTTGTTCGCCGCGGTCGCCGTAGTAACCGACGGCCGAGGCAGAGATCAGGACTCCCGGAGGTTGGGTTGCCTTGGCAAGCGCTTGCGCCAAGTTGCGCGTTCCCTGCACCCGACTATCACGAATGGAAGTCTTCTTTGCGGCAGTCCAGCGGCCGACGACGGACTCACCCGCGAGGTGGACCACCGCATCGAAGCCAGACACCGATTCCGGAGACAATGGCTGCGCGGGATTCCAGGCAATCTGGTTCGCTCCGGACGCGCTACCGCGAACGAGGTGCGTGACTTGATAGCTGCTTGTGGTTAACGAGGAAACGAGGGCGGAGCCGAGGAGGCCGGAGGATCCGCTGACCAAGACTCTGCTCGGCGTGGTATTCACAAGGTCAAATCTAGCAGCTTGTGGGGCCCGGCGCCGACTCAACATATAAAACCTAAGCGTTTAGGAATTGTGATAAAATTGGAAATGCCGACAAATGACAATTTGGAGCGAGCACACCAGCGTGCCGGGGGCTTGCAGGCAGACATTCCGCGGGCGCTTTCGGCTTATTACGATGCGAAGAGCGGGCACGTCGTGATCAATCTCAGTTCAAAGGTGACTCTCGGCTTTTCACCACGAGATGCTCAAGGCTTGGAACATGCCAGACCCTCCCAGTTGGATGAGATTGAGATCAGCCCGTCGGGCTTCGGAATTTACTTCCCCAAGCTGGACGCGGATCTTTATTTGCCGGGCCTCTTGGAGGGTTTCCTCGGCTCAAAGAAGTGGATGGCAGCCCGACTGGGTCAAATCGGGGGCCAATCCCAAAGCAAGGCCAAGAGAGCGGCTTCCAGGGCCAATGGGAAATTGGGAGGCAGACCGCGCGCGGTTGCGCGTGCTTCGAGGCGTGCGGCCTCGTCCCGGGAGCTATAATCCGTCATGGCGACGCTGCGCGAACAGATCGCGACCACCGCGCTCACGGTCACCAAGTTCCGTGAGCTGTTGCGCACGATGCGCGCCAACCGGCCCGCCGACGATCTGGAGCTGGTTCGCAAAGCCTACGAATTTTCCCAGAAGAATCATGCCGGCCAGGCCCGGGCCTCAGGCGAGCCGTACCTCGTTCATCCTCTCGGAGTCGCGCTGGTTCTCGCCGAAATGAAGATGGACCCGGTCGCCGTGGCGGCCGGGCTGCTGCACGATTCGGTGGAAGATACCTCGGTCACGATTGTTGACATCCGCAAGGAATTTGGCGAGCAGGTGGCGCACATCGTCGAGGGCGTTACCAAGATCAGCCAGATTGATTTTGCCACCCGCGAGGAACAGCAGGCGGAAAATCTGCGCAAGATGATGCTTGCCATGGTGGATGACATCCGCGTGGTACTCATCAAGCTGGCTGACCGCCTGCACAACATGCGAACCCTCGAGCATCTTGACCCCGAGCGCCAGCAAAAAATCGCCAAAGAGACGCTGGAGATTTACGGACCCATCGCACACCGGCTGGGCATGGGCAAGATTCGCGGAGAGCTTGAGGACCTGGGATTCCGCTATCTCGATCCCATTACCCACCAGCAGGTCCACGACGCGGTGGAATCGCGGCGCAAGAAAGGCGAGCAATTTCTCGCCCGCGTGGAGCAGGTGCTGCGCGACAAGCTGAAAGAGGCGGGGATCACGGCGAAAGTCGAAAGCCGCATCAAGCGGTTGTTCAGCATCCACAAGAAACTCGTGAGGCAAAAAATCAATATTGAGCAGGTGTACGACCTGTACGCCATGCGTGTGGTTACGCAGTCTTTGCAGGATTGCTATGCGGTGCTGGGCATCGTACACAACGTGTGGCGGCCGGTTCCGGGCAGAATCAAAGATTTCATCGCCATGCCCCGGCCGAATTTTTACCAGTCGCTGCACACTTCAGTCATCACCGAAGACGGCACGCCGTTTGAAATTCAGATCCGCACCGAAGAAATGCACCGCATGGCCGAAGAAGGGATTGCGGCGCACTGGAAATATAAAGACGGCCCGGTCTCGGCTCAGGATGAGCAGCGGCTGGCGTGGCTGCGCCAGGTAGTCGAATGGCAGCGCGACGTTTCCGATCCCACGGAATTTCTCTCCACACTGAAAATCGATCTTTATCCCGAAGAGGTTTACACCTTCACGCCCAAGGGCAAGGTGGTGGTGCTGCCGCGCGATGCCACCCCCATTGATTTTGCCTATTCCATCCACACCGAAGTCGGCCACGGTTGCGTGGGCGCCAAGGTGAACGGGCGCATGGTGCCGCTGCGGCACAAGCTGCACAGCGGCGACATCGTGGAAATCCTCACCCAGCCGGGGCACCGGCCGAGCCGCGACTGGCTGGGCATCGTCAAGTCGTCGCGTTCGCGGAACAAGATCAAGCACTGGCTCAATATTCACCAGCGCGAGCGCGCCATCGAGATTGGCCGCAAGCTGGTGGAAAAAGAAGCGCGCAAGTACCGCGTGCCGCTGAAAGAAATCAAGCCGGAAGAGTTGCAGAAAATCGCTTCCGACTATGGCCTCGGCCAGCCCGACGATCTGATGGCTGGCATCGGCTATGGAAAGTTTTCTGCGCGCCAGATTCTGGCCCGGCTTGCTCCGGCCGCCACCGAGCCAGTGCCGACCGGCGAAGGCGAGAAATCCAGCGGAATTGCCAGCGTGGTTCGCCGGGTGTTTGGCGGAGACAACCACAACAACGCCATCCGGGTAAAAGGCCACGGCGATCTGCTGGTTTACCGGGCGCGGTGTTGCAACCCCATCCGCGGCGAAGCCATCGTCGGCTATGTGACTCGCGGCAAGGGCGTGGCGGTGCATGCGCAGAACTGTCCCAACGTGGTGAACCTGCTCTATGAACCGGAGCGCCGGATTGACGTGGAGTGGGCGCGGGACGAGGGTGCGCCCGACGCTTATCCGGTGAAGATCACGGTTTATTGCGACGACCGCTTTGGCATGTTGAAGCAGATCACCGAGGTGATCACCGAGGCCAAGACCAATATCCGCAACATCGAAGCGCGAACCTCGAACGGGCAGGGCAATATTGATGTCATCCTCGAGATCGTCGATTTGAAGCACCTGGAGAATCTGATCAACGGGGTGAGGAAGATTCCCGGGGTGCATGATGTGCAGAGATTGCAGAAGATCTAGGGTTAGGGGAATTGTGGATTAGTCATGAAAGATGTCACCGAGGTTAGACGAGTTCCAGCCGGACCTGGCGACCGACAACTGCTGCGGCTTTTTGAAGAGTGCCCAGGGTCACGGCACCGTTCTCGGGATCAAGAAGCCGGTCAAGCGCGGCCCGGCTCGTATGCATCCGCCGCGCCATCTCGACCTTGGTCAGGCCTTTTTGGCGCATGGCAGCCTCAACCTGGCGGGCAACCACCCGTTTGATCGCGGTGGCGCCAACTTTTTCATAGAGGCCTTCCTCGCGAAGCCAACTATCGAAGGTCGATCCGATATTCTTCCTTTTCATGATTCCGTCCGCTTCTTCCGCTTCAGGGCTAGGTCGATTTCCTGCTTAGGTGTTTTCTGCGTTTTCTTTATGAAGCCATGCAAAAGCACCATACAATCCGTCTCAACGCAGAAAATCACGCGGGCGATACGACCGTGCGGCAACCTGCTTCGGACTTCCCACAGCTCACGGCCGAGCGAGCGCACCAGGGGCATGCCAATGGGCCACGAAAACTCGACATCCTTGATGTCTTCGCCGATGATCCTCCGATCCTCAGCACCCAGGCTTTTAAGCCAGTCTCGCACTGGCTCCCGTCCGCTATCGTAGCGATAAAACCGTGCCGGCAGTCGCTTTAGGTCGCGTCCATCCATAGGTAGTGTATCATTTGTGATACATCAAATTCAAGTGATGAAAACGCGCGTCAGTCCCATGGCATAAGGACAATCTTGTTTTGTTCGCTAGACTAAAGTCTGTGACGTGTGAACATCCCGGCTTCCTAGCCAAAGCCGGGCTTGAGTCGGCGACCGACCAAAATGTTCCACGTGGAACACATCGTCATCACCGCCAGGGCTGTACAATACTGTGATGACATCCAAGCCCAAGAGAGCAAAGGCTAAAAAGACCGGTTTGCGAAGGGGGAGGATCGCGCGGCTACGCGCATCGGTCTCGGTTGAGGATGAGCTGTTGCGGCTGGCGGAGGGGGGTAAGGTATCTGAGGCGCGATGGAACCGTCCGCGCAAGCAAAGAATCTCCCTGCGCGTGGATTGCGAGGTGGTGGACTGGTTCAAGTCCAAGGGACCGGGTTACCAGACGCGTATCAACCGGATACTGCGGACAGTGATGGAGGAAGGCAAGAAAATAGGGGGAGGGGGGTAGCGGCGGTGTAGGGCTTTAACAGTTTTCCCTCGGCAGGAGGGAATCTTTCTGAAACCAGGTTTAGCTTTGGACAGCTCAAACACCCCCACTCTAAATTTCGCAAAGAATGCGAAATTTAGAATGGGCCACCCGCGAAATGAGGCAGAAACGGGGTGTGCCCCGGCTGTGCCCAGGTTTTCTTAAACTTTTCGAAAATCTGGACCGACCCACACTCGTCGGCAACACTGTGAAGGTCGAGTTGGTCCAGAAGGTCGATCGTAATGGGCCTTTTTGCGTCCCAGAAGATGAACGCGCCGTAGAAATCCCGAGCCACCGCCGAATTCAAGAGCCCCGCGATGTACTCCGCCTCTTCTTGGCTTTCACACGACACGAGCGAAGCCGTGTCGTCGAGGACAATCGGCTTGCCACTAACACCGCCGAGCACACGAAAATCAAGCTTCTTGTACAATGCCGAAATCGCAACTTTCCATCCCGAGAACGAATACTCTCCCACGCCGAAGATTGAGAACTCAGGCTTGTCTTTGTAGATCGAACTCCCCCGGCGACCTAGTTCCTCCGCGTGCGCCCGCAGATACTTCCACGTCATTGGTGCCTCTTGAGCAATCGTACTCGTGTCCTGACCGACAAACCTTTGTGTCACGAGCATCCAACGCTCAGGCGCTTTTCCTCCGTTCGCGAGCTCCGAGCTCTTCAGCATTGGAAACAGATAGTCGTCTTCCAATTCCACCCGTTCTCCGTGCCCATTGACGTACACCGCGCCATCTCTCCGAAACTCCATCACTTTGGAGCAATCATGCTTGATCCCCGACCGCCACTTATAAGGGGATTGACCCAAAAGGTGCCGCCATCGTTCAAATTTCGCGGTATCGGCAATCAGCCGTCCGTCCCTGAATCCGAAGCTCCCCGTCGAGCCGCTACCGAGATTCTTGTGGACCGAGCATTCCCGTGCCATCCCACCCGCCGACAGTTTGCAAACCATCAAGCACGCTTCAACGCTCGCTGAGAAATGCTCGATGGCGTCTATGGAATACACATCGGCCTTCTCGACACGCAAGCCCTTCTTCCACGCGTGAAGCAAGACCTTCCGCGCAACCGCAGCCTTCGTGAGCATCGCTATCGTAGCGTCGTCGCCGTCAAGCGACTCGAAGAGCCGGATCAACATCCACTCCGAAATGTCAAAATTGCTCTTCCCCGTCTTCGCCGCGAATCCGCCGTGATTCTGGAAATTTGATTTCTCCGGGAGGTTTCCACTGCCGAGCGCAGCGAGAGCCGAATTCGTGACCCATGGCGGATTGCCGATCACGAGTAGCGGCCGGGGCAACCCGTCCACGATCTTTTTCCAGTCGAGGTCAAAGAAATTGCCCTCTTTGATGACCACGCTTTGACCCGGATGCTCTCTCGCCGTCTCCTCGCGAGCCTTTGCAACGTATACCCGATTAATGTCAAATCCTAGGAACCGCTGTGCTTGAGGGAAAGCATGCATGGCCTCGCATATAAAGTTCCCCAAGCCGCACGTCGGCTCCAACACCGCCGCTGGAGAAATCCCTCGAGCCGACAGCAATCGACACACCCCTTCGGCCAATGCACGAGGGGTTTGAAAATCCCCGTACTCCGTCACGCACTTCGTCGCTTCATCCACTAGCTCACTCTCCAAATCCCGTCCACCTTGCCGGCCTCAGCGATCACTCTGCCGTATTAGAGCCGCCATTGCAGCGCATTTGAAATCGTGAGATACCCCTGCTCGGTCCTCGCACCGCCGAGGAGCTCCGTCGCGATGTTCCGCGCCTCAATGTCATCAATCGGCAGCATCTTGTCATGCATGAAGGCAACGAGGTCATCGGCATTGCCCTTGTTGTCTAAAATCGCCTTGACGCCCAGCGTCATCTGATAATCGCCTGTTCTCTGCTTTTCGACAAATACCGTATGGTCGATCCTCAACGTGCCAGTTTTCGTCTGCTCATCATCAGTTTTCGTGTATACAAAGACGATGAGTGAATAGCCGAGTCCGAAGATCTTTTGCCGCGCCGATTTAAACGGACACGACGACTGAGGCTGCGTAATACTCGTCACCTTCATGTCCACTTCGAGACCAGGAAAGTCAATGCCACTCGCAGAATTGCCGACCGTGTACGTATACCGCCTTTCCAGATACGCCTGAAACTTGTGCTCAAGGTACGTCCCAACAGCCTTCCCGTCGGTTACGCCGAAGAGCGCCGGCTCAGGGTATTTCGATTCCTCTGTCGCAAAATCCTTGGCTTCTCTACGTAGCAAATCCACCGTAAGATCGGGCTTAGGCATTGGCCTCATCCTTTTGGGGAACCAGCGATTATATAGCCGGGAAACCTGGACGGGTGGCCCAGGTTCGCGAGCGGGGTCAGCGAGCTAACCTGGGGTCGAGCGAAGTCGGTTCCCTCGGGCCGGGTCCCACCCTTCGGCTTCCCCCTCGGCTTCGCTCAGGGCAGGCTCTCGCCCCGCTGGTGAAGGCGCGGGGCTTCGGAATGACGCCCTTTCGAGATAAGGCCAAACTGATCCGAGCGAGCTGATGTCCCGGCGAACATCCCCACCCCTTCGACAGGCTCAGGGCAGGTTCTAAATTTCGCAAATAACGCGAAAATTTAGAATGGGCCACCCGGCCGGCTGTCCACACCCGGCTGGCTGTTAGCCACAAAGGCGCTCTGAGCCTATCCAGAGTTGGGCCAGATCTCTGAGGTTGTGCTTGTAGGTATGGGTTACCAGGTATTCCATCCCACCTCTTACACGCAGCCTGTACTCTCCCGTCGGTAATGGTTGGATCTGCTCCACGGCCGAAATATTCACGACGACCGAGCGGTGGATGCGAATAAAGCCATAGGGCCTGAGCTTTTCCGCCATGGACGAGAGGGACTCACGCAGCAAATAGGGGTTGGGTTGGTGTCGCAAGGAAACGTAATTACCTTCGGCTTGCACTGCCACGATCTCGGCTAAATCCAAGAACAGGATTCTGCCCTTTGCCTTGAAGGCGATTCGTGGCGCCTGTCGTTTGGCCACAGCCTCCAACTGCCGCAAGACCCGGATGAGGTTTGCAGCATCAATTCGGGTTACAGGAAGCAACGATGTGGGTTCGTAGAACCGGTCTTCTGCCGTCGATTCAAGAGTGTAATCCCGGCTACTCTTGATGGAGCAAATCGTATCCCGCCGCAGCGGGCTCGCCGAAACGTCCGCATTAGCGTGAGCAGCTGGTTGAACAAACATCTCGCGTGCAATGGCCTTCTGCTCCTGAATCTCGCGGATGTTCATGATGGAACCCCTGGCATTGCTCTCTGGTTTCGACTTTTTGCTGCCCGAAGTGAGATTGACGAGTGCACTGCTGCTAAATGAAATGGCCTACATAAGCGGAGCAGCGGATCCGTCTGACCACGTGCCCGCGGGAAGCATGAATACGTTGATTGGTTCCGGATGGCCATGGAACTGTGGATTCAGGATGACGGGAGAGTTGGGCACATCAGCACCCCAAACGGCACCGTCCATGAGTGGAGTGTAAAACATCAGGTGAGCCATCCAGTTGTGGGGGTCGTCATCGCTGAGGTACTGTTCTTTCGACAGCATGTAGGACATGGCTCCAGGCTCCAGGGGCGGCAGACCTCGCTTTACGAATGCCTTCATGCCGTCGATGATCTGAGCTTTGGATTGACCGGCCAATACCATCTCCGTTCTCTTATAGGTCATCGGTAAGATGGAGCGGGCAGCCGGCGGATTGAAGCAGACCGGACCTCGAATTTTGGGGTTCCAAAAATTAACAGCCAATCGACCATCGAATGGGCCCATCCACCCTCGCTCCACGGCGCATACCCAACCGTTCTTGCCTTTGACGGCGGTTTCGTAGCCGCTCCGCCCGAGGACCAGGACCTCGGCATCGCTGGATATCGCCGCAGGCGCAGCGCTGCGCGCCAGAGCAATCTCGGCATTGCGATCCGGCATTAAGTACTGGTCCAACGGGGCCATGCCCGGATAGGGCACTTTAGCTTCCTGTGGCTGCGCTTGCCAGGCGGCCAGCGCGAAGGCAGCCAATGCGATCGTCTTAATTACCGGTGGATTCATCGAGTTTCCCTTCGATGCGGATTTAACTACACTGCGGCCTTCAAACCTGTGATGCGGCAGTCATTGTTGATAGTTGCCTGTTGATAGTTGCCTGCTGATAGTTGCCTTATAGTACCAACTGGTATGTATGTTTGCATTGCAAGACAGCCGCGTCAGGGCAAAGAACCATCTGTCGCTTATGGGCCTGCCGCTCGCCTCCGGCCTCGGGCCGGGCGTAGCGACTCGAGGTGGCCGCTGACCCTTCTCTGGCCGGATCGCATCATCCGGGCATCCTGCGAATTCTTTGTTAAAACGACGTAACCCTCGTAGGCCGCGATCAGGAACGTAGCGGTTTCATTGGCGTCAATATCGCTCCGCACTACCCTGCGTTTCTGTCCTTTACGCAGTGCCTCGGCGATGGCGTCGTGCCAGTTCTTAAAAAGTTTCGCCGTCCTTCTGCGGAATCCCTCATCAAGACCTGACATCTCTTGAGACAAGTTAAGCAAGGGGCAGCCACGCTGAACGTCTTCTCTTTTCAGCGATTCGGACTGAACAATGCGGACCAGAGTGTCGATGGGGTTCCTGGCGTTCCGTAAAGGCTGCACCCACTTCTGGTGAACGCTGCTGGCGATGACCTCGTCCACCACTGCATGCCCGAGGGCCTCCTTGTCGTCAAAGTGGTAGTACAGCGCGCCTTTGGTGACGCCCGCTGCGGCCAGAATCGCGTCCAGGTCAGCGCCGCGATAGCCAGAGCGGTATATCTCTTCGAAGGCAGCTCGTAACAGACGGGCTCGCGTGCGCTCTGGATCGCGTGGCCTGGCTGCCCGGCGAGTCGGCCTTCGTTTAACCTGTAACATACCGACCAGTATGCATGTTCGAATAACCAGAATCAAGCTCGAATATGGAATCGCGAAGTCCGATTCGGCCGTGTCTATTGAATTGCGTAGAAAGCCGAGCGATTGGTGACAGAAATGCGCGGCGGATGCACCCCATCACCGGGTGATTTCGTGTCTGCAGCCAACTGTTTCGCCCCTCACCAACAGTCATTCGCCACAAAGAACACCGATTCCAGGTTTTTCGGATGACTGCGTGCTCAAACGAACTGTTGGCGCCGAGTGGTACCTGACGTAAATCGCCAGTCAACTCGGCACCACGACTTTATCGGAGGAAAAGAGAAGATATGAGCACGCTTAGACGGTTGCGGAATTTCTGGATACCGTGGGTTACGACGATTGTTCTGGCCTGCTTCAGCAATGCAGCGGCTCAAGCGAGCTACAGAGTTACCGATTTGGGCTCTGAGGGGAACGACAATCTGGGTTGTGCCATGTCCCTCAATGACGAAGGCTGGACGGAGATCATGGCTGGGAACGTGGAAGCGGGGCAGGTGGATAATATATTCGGGAAACTTCTAAACGGACGCGCACTGATAGACGTCGCCGGATTCAAGCTCGACCTCGGCACGCTCGGAGGAACGAACAGTTGGATGAACTGGGGCGAGATCAACGACTTCGGGCAGGTGGTAGGTTTTTCCGAAACGAGTGTCCCAGACCCGAACGGCGAAGACGTTTGCGGCTTCGGCACACACCTTACGTGCCTCCCGTTTCTTTGGCAATACTTCCACATGGGCGCTCTCCCGCTGCTCGGCGGAAATAACGGGCAGGCGAGCGCGATCAATAAGTGGGGACAAATCGCAGGATTTGCGGAAACCAGTACCGTGGACTCCGGATGCCCGCCCGATCTGATTAGAATGCCGGTGTTGTGGGAAAACGGCAGAGTCCGACCTCTTCCTACGGTGGGAAGCGATACAGACGGGGTCGCATTCGGGATCAACGATCACGGCCAGGCCGTAGGCGACTCG
>Ga0210394_10002584_pt1 | contig 24537 bp, 21 predicted proteins | sample IncBWC12MmetaG_FD_160121 | JGI IMG/M metagenome (GOLD analysis project Ga0210394, IMG submission 160121) | Forest soil microbial communities from Barre Woods Harvard Forest LTER site, Petersham, Massachusetts, United States - Inc-BW-C-12-M | ecosystem: Environmental > Terrestrial > Soil >... | reverse complement strand
ACCTTCGGACGCTATGGCCGCATGCTGTTCAATCAGAACCTGATCGCCAGCGTCGAACTGTTCAAAGGCGACACCACCTTCAAGCCGCCCGACATCGAATTCCGTTTCACGCCGGTCTTCAATTACAACCATCTTGATGTCGGCGAGGTCGGCGTCGTCCGGATCAACCCGGCGAAAGGACAGACGCGCAACGACGCCTTTCTCGGCATTCAGGAAGGGTTTATCGACTATCACATCCGCAATGTGTCGCAGTATTACGATTTCGACTCGATCCGCGTCGGCATCCAGCCGTTCAACGCGGATTTCCGGGGTTTTCTTTTTCAGGACAACCAATTAGGTGTCAGGCTGTTTGGCAATCGCGAAGCCAACCGCTGGCAGTACAACGCGGCTTTCTTCCAGCTTCTCGAGAAGGACACCAATAGCGGCCTCAACGCGGTCACTCAGGCTCTCAGGCGAGACTATGTCTTCACCGCCAATTTGTTTCACCAGGACTTTCCGATCGAAGGCTTTACGTCGCAGGTGATCTATCTGCGCAATGACAACGACGAGGGAGACGAGTTTCATTACGACAAAAACGGCTTTCTGGTGCGACCGGCGCAGATCGGTGACGGCCGCGGATACAACTACCATGTCAATTATTTCGGCGTGAACGGCGACGGCCATCTCGGACGCATCAACCTGACGACCTCGGGCTATTGGGTGACGGGCAGCATCAGCCACAACCAGCTCAACCCGAACCCGAGCAACGGCGGCGCGCGGGTCAACGGCTTTTTCGCTGCGGCGGAGCCCTCCATCGACTTCGATTGGGTGCGGCTGCGCCTCTCCGGCCTCTACGCCAGCGGCGCGCGCAACCCGCAAAGCGGCCATGTCGGCGGCTTCGACGCCGTGTTCGAGAACCCTCAGTTCGCCGGCGCCGACACCAGCTTCTGGATCCGCCAGTCGATCCCGCTGATCGGCGGCGGCGGCGTCGCACTCAATACCGAAAACGGCATCCTTGCCGACCTGCGCTCATCGAAAGGCGAGGGGCAGTCGAACTTCGACAATCCCGGCCTCATGCTGGCCGGGATCGGAACCGATCTCGATCTGCTGCCGGAACTGCGCCTCTCGACCAATTTCAACTACCTGCGCTTCGCCGACACCGCATCGCTCGAGTTTCTGAGGCACCAGTCGAACATTCCGAAATCGATCGGCTACGACGTGTCGACGGCGCTGACCTATCGCCCGCTGTTCACGCAGAATGTGATCCTGCGCCTGTCGGGTGGCGTGCTGCTGCCAGGCGACGGGCTGCGCGCGCTCTTTAACACCGAGGGCGGAGCGAAATTGTTCGGCAGCGGCAATTTCCTGTTCACGGTGCTCGCCAACGTCATCCTGACGTACTGAAAATGCCGCGCCGGCCGATCCTTGCCGCCCTCTTCTGCTTCCTGGGGCTGTGCGTTGCCGGCGCGGGGGCGGCCGAGGTGGCGAATGCGCCGACCGGCGCGTCGCACGAGCGGGTGACGACCGCGCCGGCGGCGCCACAGAAGGAAACGGCCGAGGAAGCGCGGCGTCAGAGCGCCGGCTGCATGAGCTGTCATACGACGACCGACTCGTTGACGATGCACACGAGCCCCGGCGTCATCCTCGGCTGCGCCGATTGCCACGGCGGCAACGCCACGGTCTTTGTCGCCGCCGGGGCACAGAGGGGCAGCCCGGAATACCGCGGTGCGCTGGATGCGGCACATGTCCATCCGCGCCACCCGGAAGCCTGGAACTATCCGTCGAGCGCCAAGCCGCCGCGCACCTACACGCTGCTCAATGCGGAATCGCCCGATTTCGTCCGGTTCCTGAACCCGAGCGATTACCGGGTCGCGCGCGACGCCTGCGGCGCCTGCCATATGCCGGTGGTTGCCGCCGCCGAGCGCAGCCTGATGGCGACGACCACGATGTTCTGGGCCGCGGCGGCCTACAACAACGGCATCCTGCCGTTCAAGCACAGCATCGTGGGCGAGGCGTACACGCCGGACGGCCGCGCCGCCGAGCTGCTGGCACCGCAGCAGCCGTCGCCTGCGATGACCAAATATCACGGGTTGCTCGGCAAGATCGATCCGCTGCCGGCCTGGGAAACCGTACCGCCGGGCGACGTGTTCCGCGTCTTCGAGCGCGGCGGACGGGTCATCAACCCGCAATTCCCCGAGATCGGCAACCCGAACTCGACCGGCGAAATCCAGCGGCTCGACGAGCCCGGACGGCCCGATTTGCGCCAATCCAACCGTGGCCTTGCGACCGGGCTGCGCATCTCGATTCCGATCCTCAACATCACCAAGACGCGGCTCAACGACCCGACGATGTGGTTCCTCGGGACTAACGACAACCCCGGAGATTACCGCCAATCCGGCTGCGCCGGGTGTCATGTGGTCTATGCCAACGATCGCGATGTGCAGGAGGGCGGTCCCTACGCGGCGTTCGGCAACCGCGGCACCAGCCTCGGCACCGATCCGACAATCCGCCAGGGCGAGAGCGGCCATCCGCTGCGCCATCAGATGACGACGGCGATCCCGACCAGCCAATGCATGATCTGCCATATGCACCAGCCGAACCTGTTTGTGAACAGCATGCTCGGCTACACGATGTGGGATTACGAGACCGCAGCGCCGCAAATGTGGCCGCGCAAGCAGAAATACCCGACCGATACCGAAATGCGCGCGGCGCTTGAGCGCAACCCCGAAGGGGCGGTGGTGCGCGGCAATTGGGGCGATCCGGAATTCAGCGCCGAGGTAAGCCAGCTAAACCCGAAACTGAAAGACACGCAGTTCGCCGACTACCACGGCCACGGCTGGAATTTCCGCGCCATCTTTAAGCGCGACCGCAAAGGCGATCTGCTCGACGACGCCAACAACGTCATCCCCCCCGACGACCCGGAGAAGTTCAAGAAGGCGGTGCATCTCGACTCGATCCATGTCGATTTCGGCATGCAATGCGTCGATTGCCATTTCTCGCAGGACGCTCACGGCAGCGGCCATCTCTTCGGCGAGGTGCAGGCGGCGATCGAGATAACCTGCGCCGATTGCCACGGCACCGCGACGCGGCGCCCGGACCTCAAGACGCACGGCCCGGCGGCACCGCCGCGGGGACACGACATGTCGCTATTGCGCACCGCCGACGGCAGCTCCCGCTTCGAGTGGCGCGGCGACAAATTGTTCCAGCGCTCGGCCGTCTACTCCGGCCTCGAATGGGAGGTGACGCAGGTCTTCGACACGGTCACGCCGGGTAATCCGAAATACAACCCGCGCGCGGCGCGCGCCAAGCTGATGTCGAAGGGCTCCTCGATGAAGTGGGGGCCGGGGGTGCCGGCCGGCGAACTCGCGCATCCGAACGACGACATGGCCTGCTACACCTGCCATCTGTCGTGGACGACGAGCTGCGGAGGCTGCCACCTGCCGATCGAAGCCAACCAGATGACCGAGCGCCACCTTTATGAGGGCGGCGTCACCCGCAATTACGCGACCTACAACCCGCAGGTCGCGCGCGAGGACATGTTCCAGCTCGGCCGCCACAGCACGGTCAAAGGCAACGTCATCGCGCCGATCGCCTCGCGGTCGGCGCTGGTGCTATCATCGACCAACATCAACCGCGAGCACATCTACGTGCAGCAGCCGCCGGTATCGTCGGCCGGTTTTTCGAGCCAGGCCTTCTCGGCCCACTACCCGCATACCGAGCGCCGCACCGAAACCAAGACGTGCACCGACTGCCATTTGTCGGAAGCCAACGACAACAATGCAATCATGGCGCAATTGCTGCTGCTCGGGACCAATTTCGTCAATTTCGTCGGCTATAATGCCTGGGTCGGCGAGGAACACGACATTGAGGCGGTGCACGTCACCGAATGGGACGAGCCGCAGGCCGTGATCGGCAGCTATCTGCACCGCTATGCCTATCCGGACTACTATAAGAAGCATCTCGATAACGGGCGGCGGCTTGCCGAGGCGCATGGCCACAGCTCGAACATCGCGCGATGCATCCAGCTGCGCGGCGAGTATCTCTACGTCGCCGAGGGCAAAGACGGCATGCGCGTCTACGATGTCGCGAGCATCGCCAATAAGGGTTTTTCGGAGCGCATCATCACCGCGCCATTCTCGCCGCTCGGCCAGGACACGCACGTCGCCTCGCAGAATGCGACCTGCGTCGCGCTGCCGACCAATCAGCCGATCAACCCCCTGCGCAATGCCGGCCAGAACCAGCCGTTCGCCCCCGACAAGGATTTCGGCACGGTGATGCACGGCGAGAACGAGGAGCAGGTGCTCCACCCGATCTACACTTACGCCTACATTACCGACGCGGTCGAAGGCCTGATCCTGACCAACGTCAACACGCTGCAGGACCAGGAGCCGCGCAACAATTTCCTGAGCCGGGCGCTGACCTGGAACGAGAACGGCATTCTCAACGGCGCGCGCTATCTGACGATCGCCGGCACCCGGTTTTTCGTGACCGCCGATGCCGGCATCGTCGAGCTGAACATGGACGACCCGCTGCACCCGAAGGTGATGGCGGTGATCCCGATCGGCGATGCGCGCTCGACCGTGGTGCAGTTCCGCTATCTGTTCGTCGTCGGAGCCGGCGGGCTCGACGTCGTCGACATCACGCAGCCGACGCGGCCGATGGTATTGCCGCAGGCGCACCTGGCGCTCAGCGACCCGAGCCGCATCTTCATCGCGCGCACCTATGCCTATATCGCCAACGGCCGCTACGGGCTGGCGATCGTCGATGTCGAAAAGCCCGACCGGCCGCGCCTTTACATGAACTATAACGCCGAGGGACAGATCGCCGATGCGCGCGACGTCGTGATCGGCGCGACCAACGCCTCGCTGTTCGCCTATGTCGCCGACGGGGTGAACGGGTTGAAGGTCATCCAGTTGATGTCGCCGGCGAGCCAACCGAATTTCTACGGGTTCTCGCCGGACCCGAAGCCAGAGCTGATCGCCTGGCGGCCGACCCGCTCGCCGGCCCTGGCGCTGTCGCGCGGCCTCGAACGCGACCGCGCGGTTGACGAAACCGGCCACCAGATCGCCGTGTTCGGGCGCATCGGCTCGCGCCCGTTCTCCGAAAACGAGATGAAATCTCTGTATATGGGCCAGAACGGCAAACCGTTCTTTGCGACCGACCGGGTCAAGATTGAGGATTTCGTGCCGGCCGGGCGGTAGTTCTGTGGCACCGGCTTTACGCGGCGACCTCATTGCCGCTTAATGCGGCAATGAACCGGCGGCGTTTTCTTGTTTTGGCCGGCGGCGCGCTGGCCACAGCGCGTCCGGCGTGCGCCGCGATCGTGCCGGGTTCGCCGTACCGGTTGCGGTTGTCGAATGCGCATACCGGCGAAATCTTCGATGGCCCCTATCGCAACGAGGCCGGCCCGTTCGCGTCGGCGATGGACGAATTGTCGTATTTCCTGCGTGATCGTTCCGGGCAGCGCACTCACATGGATGCAGACGTGATCGATTTCCTCGCGGCGGTGATGGACGCGGTCGGGGTGACCAGCGCGACGGTGCTGTCCGCCTACCGCACCCCCGAGACCAACCGGATGCTGGCCCGCACCACCTTCGGCGTCGCCGACAACAGTCAGCACCTTTATGGCCGCGCCCTTGACATCAACCTCGGCGTCCGGCTCGAAGAGGCGATGAGCACTGCGCGGTCGATGCAACGCGGCGGCGTCGGCTGGTACCCGCGTTCGCACTTTTTCCACATCGACAGCGGCCCGGTGCGCAACTGGACGCTCGACACTACCGGCATAGACCGCATTCTGATCGAGGTCGAGCACCTGCTCGCGAAAGGCGGCCTCACCGTCTCCGGCAAAGGCGAACTGCTGCTCGGCCAGGCGCAGCAACCACCAAGCGTGGCGCAACGTCTCGCCCTGCATCGCGCTATCGCCAGGGAAACACTGACCTCGCTGCCTTGAGGACCGGGCCGAGGTCATCGCCCGTTTGGCGAAGGCGCGGCAGCGGGGCGCTCCATGCGCAGGGAGGCTTCACCCTCGGGCGATGTCAGGACGACGCGGTCGGGCTCGATGCGCAGCACCGTCCAGGTGTCGAGCACGCTGCCTTCGCCGATTTCGAGGCGGCGGCTGCCGTCGGCGATCAGGGCATGACGGGCGCCGCCGGCGGTAACCAGACCGAGCAGGCGATAGCGTGCCACACCGCTATCGCTGACGACCGGCGCGTTCGGCGCCGGCCGACGTGTCGGCGAAAACAAGGGCCGCTCGGCGATGGCGGAATAGGCTTTGGGCGGCAGCAAGGGCGGGATCGCGGGGTCGGGCGAAGGTGGGGGCTGGCCTGCGGGCGCCAGCGCCGGGATCGGAGCGAGCCACGGCCACACGGCGATCAGCCCGAATACCAGCGCCGCGGCGGCGAGCAGGTGGTTGATGCCGAGGTGTTGCAAGATCGGACGTGTCACGAGGCGCCGCCGCTGCGGAAACCGGTCACGTCGAGCTGAAAATCGAGCGGTGCGGCGGGTGGCGCGATGATCTGCAGATTGTCCGGGTAGAGCGCCGGCTGCGCGCTTTCGACCGCGTACAGCAGGCGTCCCAGGCTGGCGACATCCCCAACCGCCCGAACGCGCACGCCGATCCGGCCGGTATCGGCTACGGCATCGTTGCGCAAGACCTGGAGGCTGCGGACCTCGATATGGTTGGCGGCGGCGGCGGCCTTGATGGTTTCCTGCAACATCGCGACCGCCTGCGCCTCCGGAACCGCGGGGAACAGGTCCGGCGATTTTGCCGGCGGCGGTGTCTCCGGCGGCGGGGCGCGCGCTAGCGCCTCGTAGCGCTTTAACAGCGCTCCGCGCTGCGCCAGTTGCTCCGCGCCGCCGCAGACCATCTCCAGATAGAGCGATACCGGGCCGAGCCAGAGCAACGCCAATAGAAGCGCCAGCACGGCGAGCGCCACCGCTCGGCTGCCGCGGGAGGCCGCGAACGTCATTTCGCGCCCTTGGCCACGGTGGCGCCCAGCTGGAAATGCTCCAGCCCGGTCGCTGCGTCGTGCGAAATCGGCGAGCGAAACACGATGCCGGTGAATTGCGGATCGTGCTGCAAGGCCAGCGCGATCGTCGCGGCGGACGGCGCGAGGCCGTCGAGCACTAGGTCGCGGCCGGCCAGCGACAGCGACAGGAGCCAAGCGCCGTCCGGGAGATCACGGCTGATCCGGTCGAGCACCGCGACGAGCGGCGGCCGGTCAGTCCGCAGTCGGGCGATGGCGGCGGCCTGGTCGGCTTCGCGCTGGAACTCGGTGCGGGCGCGCAATGCGGTTTCGGCAGCCGGTTTCAGTGCCGCGATGTCCCGCTCAATGTCGGCGAGCCGCACCTGCTGGGCCACCGGCCAGGAGATGACCGCCAGCACGGTCAGGACCAGTGCCGCGATCAGCAGATCGCGCCGTGGTGCGACCCGGGCCGCGATTGGCAGCATCGGGTGGGGCGCCAGAAATAGGGGTTCGGCGCCCGGCCCCGGGATCACGGCAATGGCGTCGGCCTGCAGGCCCGCCGCGGTCAACGCCTCGGCAATGGCAAAGACGATTTCGCGGGGCACTGCAGCGATTTCCACTTCGAGCGGAGCGATGACTGGTGCTCCCGATGGCGCAGGCCGGGTGACGACGCGATAGCCGTAGAAGACGCGCTCGGCCGCAAACGGAAAATGCCGCGGCATTTCGAAGGGCAGGATGCGGTCGAGTTGGGATTGCGCGCCGGCGGGCAATACGATGCTTTTGCCGAGCACGCGTTCCGGCGGGATTTGGACGGTAATGCGGTCGCCTTCGACACCGGCTAAGCTTGCCAGACCGGTGGCATCGATGTCGCGGGCCGGCTGCCTGCCGCGGCGCATCCGCCATTGCCGCTCGCCGGCCTCGATCGTGATCGTGTTGCCCCGGTGGTCGCGCAGCCAGCGCGCCAGATCGGCGCAAGCGGCGCGCAATTCGCCGATCCACCAGCGGAACGCGCCCTCGGCCCAGGCGCGCATCCCTTCGATCGGGCGATTGGCGACAATGCTCATCGGGTTGGTCGGCGGCCCCCAGCCGGCGGGCCGCGATCATAGCATATCGGACGGCCGCTAAGGTACCCGCCGGGCCGTCGGGGTGTTGGCGGCGGTGCCGCGGTCGGCGGGTGGCGCGCGCGCGGCGATGAATTCGTACGGGTGGGCGGGCAGGTCGGTCAGCCGTACCTGCAAATCGGCGCGGTAACGGGCTTTCCATGCGTCGGTCGCGACGGCCTTGATCGTGAAGTCGCGGGCCGGGCTGGTCATCACGTCGGGGATACTGCGCAAGAAATCGTCGCCGGCCTCGCCGGCGGCAAGCTCGTGCCGGCGCGCCCGCTGTTCGAGATAGAAGTCGACCAGCGCCGGTGTCGCGCCGGGGATCGCCAGCAGGACGGGCCGCGCCGCGACGCTGGGGTCGATCGCCGAGGCGCGGGTCGCAACGGTGACGTAATCCGCCACAGCGTCGTATAGCGCGTCGCCGATGCCCGGCACCTGCGCCAACTCCTCCGGCACGAGAAACAGGCGGGGGCGCGGGCGCGCCGCGCCGCCGAAGCCGAAATCGAGCGGCTCGGGGCAGGACGCGCCGGTATCGCCGCGCCGGTCGAGGATGTTGCACGCAATCAAGAGCGCCTCGTCCCGGCTCCGGCCAACCGCAACAAACAGCCCTTGCAACAATTCGAGCGGCGCCAGGTTGAGGTCGATTTTACCCGCTTCGTCGACGATCGCGATATCGACCGCCGCCGAGCCGTCTTGCCAGTGTTCCGGAATGCCATCGAACACCAGCGTGCCCTCGGTGCGGCGCTGCAACAGGCGGGAGAGGCCAAGCTGCGTTCCGGCCTCGGCGGCGAGGCGGGCGCGGCTCAGGGCGAGCCAGTTCTGGGTCTCGCGGATCTCGATCCGGGTGGTGCGGGCCATGGCGGCGAGCAATACCGCGATGATCGCGAGGCTCCACAGCGCAATGATCGCAATCGAGCCGGCCTCGTCCCCCTGCCGCGTCACGGGCTTTGCCACAGGCGCACGACAATCGGCGGGTGGGGAAGGCCGTCGCCGTCGTCGAGCGAGAGGCGCACCAGGCTCGGCGGGATGCTGGATGCCTGCCAGCGCGACTGCCATGCGGGCTTGGCGTCGCTGGTCGCCGCACCGAAATAGGCCAGGCTGAAGCTGCTCACGTTGCGGGCGAGGATGCCCTCGGTACGGCGCGGCGCGGCGCCGCCGACCAGTTGGCGGGTCAGGATTAGCGGCCGGTCGGGCCGCTGCGCGTCGAGCGCCAACCCGATGCGATAGAGGCCGGGGCCGCCATCTTCGGCGATGCTGAGGAAACTCAGGCTGTCAGCCTTTCCGACAAAGCCCGGCTGCCCCTCGAATACCGGGATCGCGGCGGTCGAGCCGAGGGCGCCGCGCAGCAGTGCCTCAAGCGCCCGCCATCGGTCGAGCCGCTCGACCCGGTCGGACAGCCGATCGACACCGTGCACGCTCAGCCCGACGCCGTGCATCAGGATCAGGCTGACCAGGCCGGCCAGCGCCAGCGCCACGACAAGCTCGATCAGCGTGAACCCGGACGGGTGAGGAGGCGCCGCGGCGGCTCTCATGGCGGCGAAGGGCCGAGCCGCAATGTCGACAGGTCGAGCTGGCGCTGGCGCAGACCGTCGCGCCAGTCGACGGCGACCGTGACGCGGTAGAGGACCAGCGCCGCTGCCGGGTTGCTGATGCCAGTGGCCGCATCGCGGGCGGATTTGTCGTCGTAGCGGCTGATGCTGAGGTGCCAGTGGAAGCGGCTGGCGAAGAGGCCCTCGCTGTCGCCGGGCAATAAGGGCGCAGCGCTGCCGGCGGTGGCGAACTCGGTTTCGGCGAGCGACAGGGCGGTGGTCGCCGCCTCACTCGTCTGATGCCCGAGGAGGCCGGTGCCGAACACGTCAGCGACGGCCGCCATGGCGAGACCGGTGATCGCTAACGCCACCAACGTCTCGATCAGCGAGAATCCGGCGGACGACGGGCGCCGCGGGTCACGGGCGAAGGATCGCACGGCCGGTCACCGTATCGACATCGATATCGCGCCGGTCTTGCCCCGTCGCGATCCGGATCCGGCCGCCGGAGGAGCCGCCCCACGGGTAGAAGGCGATCGAGCCGGCACCAGCCACCGTCACCCGGAGCGGTGTGCGATCGCCAAGGTGGTAATGGCGCTGGTCGAGCCAAAAACCACCGCCGGGGTCGCCGCGGAATTTGACGGTGCGGGATTGGGCGACCGCATCCGAGCTGGCGGCCTGCAAGCTCGCGCGCAACTCGGCGCCCGCGGCGCGCAACTCGGCGCCGGCGGTTGCCCGGCCGAGAAAGGGCAGGGCGAGGGTCGCCATCAGCGCCATGATCGCGAGCACGACCAGCAGCTCGATTAGCGTAAAACCGCCGCTTGGCGGGGTGTGGACACGGCTAGAGGGCAAGGTCGTAGACCTGCATCACCGTGCCGAGGATCGCCGCGGCAATGCCGCCGATCAGCAAACCGAGCAGCACGATCGCCAGCGGCGTCACGATGCCGATCAACTCGCTGCTGGTCGCCTCGAACTCGCGGCGCAGCAGATCACCGGCCTTTAGCAGCATTGGCGCGAGGTCACCGGTTTCCTCGCCGATCCGCACGAGTTCGCCGGCGAGCGGCGGCAATACCCCGGCGGCATCAAGCGACGCGGCGATGCCGTCGCCGCGCTCGATGCCGCGTGCGGTCAGGGCGAGACCGGCGCGGAAGACCTCGCTAGTCATTGCTGCGCGCGTCACCGCGAGGGCTTCCGGCAAATCGACCCCGGCCGCGACGAGGTTGCCGAGCAGATGCAGCAGCTTTTCGGCTTCGAGCTTGCCAATCAGCGGGCCGAGCACCGGCAGGCCCAAAAGCCGCCGGTGCAACGCCAGGTGGAACGCCGGATCGCGATAGCGCACGGCAACGAAGATCAGGCTGGCGGCGACCACCGCGGCGAGCGGCAGCGCGGCGTTCTGAAATATTACCGACAGCATCAGCAGGATGCGCATCGCGAAAGGCGGCGCACGCTGAAAGCTGGTCAGCAACACCTCGAAGCGCGGCACGACAAAGTCGAGCAGGAACGCCACCGAAGCCAGGGCCACGACGAACACGCTGGCCGGGTAGATCAGTGCGTCGAGCAGGGCGCGTGTCGTGGCGCGGCTGCGTTCCAATACATCAGCGAGGCGGTCGAGGGCGCCGCCGATGTCGCCGCGTGCCTCGCCGGCCGCGACGATCATCGCGTAATGGCGCGGCAATCGCGGCAGGTCGGCGCAGGCCTGCGACAGGCTTTCGCCGCGAATGATCGCGGCCAGCAACTCGGCCGCCAGGTGGCGGCCGGCGGCGCGACTGCGACCATCTGCGATCAGCCTGAGGGCGCGGTCGAGCGCAACGCCGGCCTTGATCAGCGCGGCGAGCTGGCGCGTGAACAGGATCAGGTCGCGCTGCGCGATCAGCCTTCTTCCAACAAGCGGCTGGTGCGGGCGAGCGGGTGCCGCCGTCCCGGTCGGCTCGGTGATCTCGAGCGGGTAGCTGCCGAGCGCCTGCAATCGGGCGGCGGCGTCGCACTGGTCGGCCGCGACCAACTCACCGGCGATTTCGCCGCCGGTCGCGCGCAGCGCGCGGTAGTGGAAGCGCGGCACGCTACGCCCCGGTCGCGCGCAACACGTCGTCGAGTGAGGTGATGCCAGCCGCGGCCTTGGCGAGACCGTCACTGTGCAGATTGACCAGCCCGCCGGCCCGCGCCTCGGCCAGGAGGGCCGCGGCGTCGGCGTGCGCGACGACAGATCGCGCCAGCCGCTCGTCGAACACCAACAATTCGCCGATCGCGGTGCGGCCGCGATAGCCGGTGCCACCGCAGGTCGCGCAGCCAACCGGGCGGAAAAAGATCGCCTCCTCAAAACCGGCAAAGTGCGGCTGCTCGCCGGGCGGCAGCGGCTCGCAGCAGGCAGGGCACAGGCAGCGCACCAAGCGCTGAGCCAGCACGCCTTTCAGCACCGCGGCGACCAGGTAATCCTCCAGCCCCATGTCGATCAGCCGGATCACCGCGCCGACCGAATCGTTGGTGTGCAGGGTCGAGAGCAGCAGATGCCCGGTCAGCGCCGCCTGTGCCGCGATGCGGGCGGTTTCGAGGTCGCGGATTTCGCCGACCAGCATGATGTCGGGGTCCTGCCGCAGCAGTGAGCGCAGCAGCGTCGCAAAGTTCAGCCCGATTTCCGGGCGGACCGGGATCTGGTTGATGCCGCCGAGCTGGTATTCGACCGGGTCCTCGATCGTCAGGATTTTCCGCTCGCGGCTGTTGAGCAGCTGCAATGCCGCGTAAAGCGTCGAGGTCTTGCCGCTGCCGGTCGGCCCGGTCACCAGCAGCATGCCGCTTGGCAGGTCCAGGAGCCGGGTCAGCCGCTCGCGCAGCGCGTCGCCAAAGCCCAGTTCGGCGAGGTCGAGCTGCGCGTTGATGCGGTCGAGCAGGCGCAATACGACGCTTTCCCCGTGCAAGGTTGGGACGATCGAGACGCGGAGGTCGATTTCGCGACCCTCGATGACGATGCGGAAGCGACCGTCCTGCGGTAGCCGTCGCTCGGCAATGTTGAGGCCGGCCATGATCTTGAGCCGGCTGACGATGTTGTCGTGCAATCCGGCCGGCGGCGGCGCGATGTCGCGCAGCGCGCCGTCGATCCGCAGGCGCTGGACGACGCGGTCGGAGCTCGCCTCGATATGGATGTCGGAAGCGCGCAGCGCGGCGGCGTGGCCGACTAGCCAGTTGACGTAGCGGATGACCGGCTCGCCGCTGGCGAGGTCGTCGAGCCGCCGCAGATCCTCTCGCGCCGCTGCCGACGAGGCCGCCGCGATGCCGTTGCCGGCGCGATGGCCTTCGACGCCGTAAAGCCGCGCCAGGGCGGCGGCGATCTCGCTCGGCACCGCCGCCCAGGGCAGCACCGCCCGGCCGGCCGCGAGGCCCACCGCCTTTATCGTCTCTCGGTTGGTCGGATCGGCCATTGCCAGGGCGAGACCCTCCGCCGTGTCGTGCAGCGGCACGATCCGGGCGCGGGAGAGGAACTCCGCGCTGAGTTCGCCGGGCCGCATCGGCGCCGGCGGGTAATCGGCCGGCCGGGCCAGCGGGATCGTCAGGAATTCGGCAAGCAACTCGGCCATGTCGCGCTCGTCGACCATGCCGAGCCGAGTGACGATCGTGCTTTCGCTTTCGCCACGCTCGCGACGCAAGGCCCGCACCCGGTCGCGCTGCACCTCGTCGATCCGCCGGCGGTCCAACAGGAAATCGATGAGGTCCATGCCCGATGGCCAATGGCTTCGAAAGACCCAAACGGTGAGACGAACGAACTTAGGGACAACCGCGCGACGCCAGCAACGACAAAATTGTGACGAACTGGTTGAGCCATTTATGCCCTCTTCCTGCACCGCGGGAGAGGGCATCCCTACCGACCTATCTCGCGGCGGTTAGCTTTTCGGCGAATTGTTCTAGGGCCTGGGCGAATTTGTCAGGGCGGTAGCTCTGGTCGCTGGCGACCGCGTCGTAGAGGGTGTCGAGGGCGTCGTTCAAGCGCTTGACCTGTGCGTCGTCGATGAAGCCCTGCAGCTTCATCGCGGCGAGGATCGAGCCCAGTGCCATCGTTTCCTGCTGCGCGGCGCTGTAGTCGAGGTCGTCCCCGGAGGTGCCGATCGCGATGACGCCATGCGCCAGGGCACGCGCGTCTTCGCGGTCGAATTTGCGCTGCGTCAGCTGCGGGATCAGCTCATCGGCCGCTCGGCGCACCGCCGCCGCCTCGCGCGTTACCGCCGCCCAGTCCGCGGTCGTCGCCTGATGCAGGGCCAGCATGTGCTCGCGCAGTCGCGTGGCGGTCTGGGGCGCGACGCGTTCGGCGATGACGCGCAGCATCGCCGCCGTCGCGTCGTAAAAGCGCAGGCGGCCAGGGTCCAGGCCGGTCGAGGCGCGCGCGCGCCATTGCAGCTGGTTCGTCGCGTGATGGCAGGATTGGCAGTCGAACAGGGCCAGTTCGGGCTGCAACCCTTTGGGTGCGTTCTCCGGGTCGAGCAGGGCATCCATGCGGCCTTTCAGGTCGCGCGCCTCGCCGACCGCCCAGAACTGGATGTCGTCGGGGAGGCCTTTGCGTTTGATGTAATCGTCGTCGACCCGGAAATGCGCCGGTTGGGCCGCGGTGTAGGTGTCGAGCTCAAAGCCGAGCGGCGGGTGCCCGGCGCCCATGATCCGATGCGTCACATACCGCTTGGCGTCGCCGAGGTGGCAGCCGAGGCAGAGTTCGGCGCGGGCCGAGGGCTGGTCGGTCGGGTACATGCCGGCCGCCAGATTGGCGGCGTGCCCGACGCCGGAAATATGCGTGCCGAGCCAGGGCTTCGCGCCGCCGTGGCAAGCCTCGCAGCCGACGCCGTCGCTCAGTTTGAATTGCGGGCCGCGGCGAGCCAGCGGCACGTTGTCGGCATGGCAGCCGAGGCACAATTCGGCGTGCTCGGCGTCAGGCAGGCCGAGATTGGCCGCGATGCGTTTGCCGCGCTCCTCGCGCAATACCGCGAACGCGCCGCTGTGCTTGTCCTTCTGCGACCAGATCAGGTACTCGTTCTGGGCAACGTGGGAGGTTTTGAACCGTTCGACCGCGCCGTGGCAATTGTTCCCGGCGCAGGACGCCACGCCAAGGTGCATGCCGTCGGTTGCCGGGAGCGGCGCCTGCGCCTGCACCGCGCCGCGGCAGATCAGCGCGAGCAGCGCGGCGATGAAGGCACCGCGCCGGATCCCCCTCACGGCTTGATCATCCGCTGGAAGTCACGCAGCGCGGCAGCAAAGGCATCGGATCGGAAGCTGGCCTCATTGGCAAAGCTGGCGTACAGCGCATCGAGCGATTTGCGCACCGTCGCGTCCTGGGCATCGCCTAGCGCGCCCGCTGATTTGAGCGCGGTGGCGATCGCCTCCAGCGCCATCGTCGTCTGCTCCGCATGCGAGAAGCGCCAACCATCGGGCCCGTTGCCAAGCGCGATGACGGCGTCGGCCATCGCGCGAATTTCACCGCCGGTAAAATCGTGGGTTGCCAACGGCGCGACCAGCGATTGGGCGGCGGCGCGCACCGCTTCAGCTTCGCGACGCACCGCGCCCGGGTCGTTATTGGTCGCGCGGTGCAAGGCGAGCATGTGCGTGCGCAGCGCGTCTGCCGCGGCCGGCGCGGTCCGCGCCGCGGCGACCTGCAGCATCGCCGCATTGGCGTCGTTGAGCTTCACGGTGCCCGGACCGAGGCCACTGCTCGACGGCTGCGGCGCCAGCAGCGGCTCATAGGCGTGGTGGCAGCCCTGGCAGTCGTACAGGGAGAGTTCGGGGAAGAGACCGTGTTGCGCGTGCTTCGGGTCGAGTAGGGCGGTCATCCGGTTGGCCAATGCCTTGGCCTGTCCGGTGGCCCAGACCTGCATGTCCGTGATCCGGCCCTTGCGCTCGACATAGCGCGAATCGACCGTGAAATGCGCCGGCTCGATCGCGGTGAAGGTGTCCAGCTCGAAGGGGAGCCGCGGGTGGCCGGCGCCGATCAGCCGGTGGTCGACAAACCGGGTCGCGTCGCCGAAATGGCAGCCCAGGCATTTCTCGGCGCGGGTGACCGGCTGTTCCGTCGGGTAGAGCCCGGCGTCTAGGTTGTCGCGGTGGCTGGCGCCGGAGATGTGCGTGCCGAGCCAGGTCGACGCACCGCCGTGGCAGGCCTCACAGCCGACGCCGTCGGCAAGCTGGAACTGCCGGCCGCGCTGGTCCGGCGCCACGTTGTCGGTGTGGCAATCGAGGCAGATCTTCTGGTTGGCAGCGTCGGGCAGGCCGATCGCGCGGGCAATGCGGATGGCGCGGTCGCCGAGTAGCACGGTATAGGCGCGCCGGTGCTTATCGCGCTTTGCCCAGATTGTGTATTCGTCTCCGGCGACCGACGAGTTGGGCTGGCGCTCGCTGGCGCCGTGGCAGTTGCTGCCGGCGCAGGTCGCAACGCCGAGATGGACAGCCTGGGATTGCTCGGCGGCCAGGGCCGGCATCATCCGCAAGCAGCAAATGCCGGCGAGGAGCAGAGTTACGAGCAAGGCGGCGGCATATTTGCGCATCGCCGCCATTACCAGGTTCCCCCCAAGCGCCGAGCCTGTTCCGCCCGCGCGCAAAGCTATCCGTGCGGTCGGGATTATTCAACGTGCTGCATCGGGGCAGGCCATGGTGCTGTCAGTGACGGCGGTCACCGACAACGTTGCCCGGTTGCAGATCGCCGTCCAGCATTGCATAAGGCTGAGTGCCGATACCGGCGATGCGCGGCCCCCAGACATGGACCACGGCGCAGATCTTCCCGGCGGCAAGATCGAGGCACAGCCGGTTGTCGATCAGCGACCAGCGGGCTTGCGCCGGGGCGCTGTAACTGTTGCGCTCGGGTGCCCACTGTCGCATGACGGCACCGCCGTCGGCGTCGAGATAGGCCTGCAGCATGATCCGTTGCAACGCGCCGCCCCCGGCAGCGCCAGGCGGGCGTGGCACGTAGACGTCCGCGCTCAGCGTTTTCCCGGCGAGCTGCGCCGGCAAAACGGACGGGGCCTCGCCAGCGGCCGCGACGCCGGCCGTCAGCATCACCGCCACTGTGACTCCGGAGCGGGCCATCCTGCGTCGCTGATACAGAGGCATGCGATGGTCGAGCCGCCATGACCAAATGTCCACGCCAGGCTTTATCATCCGATCGGCGAATGCAAGAGGTGCCGCGGTGACCGAGCCCGGCATCGCCGCCAGGGCGTTGGTGGCGGTGGCGCCAGTTGTCGGCGGCTTTCTCGGTGCCCTCGTTTGTCATCCGCCGGATGGCGGGGTCGCCATCCACCCGCGCCGATCATCGGGGCGATCGCGGAAGTCCGCTTTGGCGGGCGATGATCGGTCGCGGCGTCCGGCTCAGCATCGTGCGCCGCCGGCGGATCAACCGCCGGCATCGGGGCGGCGATCAGCTCCCTAGCGCGTGTGATGTTGGCTTTGCTGCCGGCGCTCGCGAGCAGCCCATAGTGGCGGATGCGGTGAAACCCCTTCGGCAGCACGTGGAGCAGGAAGCGCCTGATGAACTCGTCTGCGCTGAGCGTCATTGTGCGATACCGGGCCTGCCCGGGGCGGCGGTAATCCTTGTAGCGGAAGGTCACGCCGTGCTGTCGAGGGCAATGAGCCGGCTGTTCGCGATGGCAACGCGATGGGTGTAGCGAACGAGATAGACAAGCACCGCTTCCGGCCCGGCGAAGGGTGGTTTGGCGTAGACGAACCAGTTCTTCCGCCGCAGCGGCGCGAGATACCTGGCGAAGGGCTCACGACAACAGAGGCCCGCGATCTCGCCGAAGAACCTCAGCCGGCCCGCCGCGTGAGCGTCAGCGAGCGCGGTCAGGAAGAGCCGGCGGAACAGGCGGGAAAGCACCCGCACCGGCAGGAGGAAGGCGGGTCTGCAGTGTACCCAGCGCGTCCCGTCGAGCGAGATCCCGCCGTCCGGCACGATCATGTCGACGTGCGGATGGTGGGTCATTGCCGAGCCCCAGGTGTGGAGCACGGCGGTAGTGCCGATCCGGGCGCCGAGGTGCCGCGGGTCGGCGGCGATGGCGAGCAGCGTCTCGGCGGCTGTGCGGAACAGCAGGTCGTAGACCACTACCTTGTTCTGGTGGGAGATCGGGGCGATCTCGGCGGGCAGCGTGAAGACGACGTGGAAATAGCCGACCGGCAGCAGATCGGCCTCGCGGGCCGCGAGCCAATCCGCCGCCGCCGCGCCCTGACACTTTGGGCAATGGCGGTTACGGCACGAATTGTATGCAATCCGGCTGTGGCCGCAATCCTCGCAGCGCTCGACATGGCCGCCAAGGATAGCTGATCGGCAGTTCTCGATGGCCGACATCACCTGGAGCTGACCCAGGCTCACATGCCCGGCATTGGCTCGCCGCCAGGCGGCTCCATGGCGATGAAAGACGTCTGCGACCTCCAGCCTTGGGCGGCGCACGGCCCCCGGCTACGCCTCGGGCTGCGGCCTCCCGTCGATCAAGGGTGCCAGCCGGTCGAGCGGGCTGGTGACGGCCCGGATCGTCGTGTTGGCGACGCGGGTGTAAAGCGCCGTGGTGTCGAGCTTGGCACGACCCAGGAGCGTCTGGATCACGCGAATGTCGACACCTTGCTCGAGCAGGTGAGTGGCGAAGCTATGCCGCAGCGTGTGCGGCGACACGCGCTTGGTGATCCCCGCGGCCTGTGCGGCGGCGCGGACAACGCGACAGAGCTGGCGGGCCGGCAGCGGCTCGACCGGGTTGCGGCCCGGAAACAGCCAGCCTCCCGGCAGCATCAGGTTGCGCCGCCGGCCCTCGCGCCACCAGGCGCGCAGCAGTTCGAGCAGCTGCGGCGACAGCATTGCGTGGCGGTCCTTCCCCCCTTGCCGCGCTCGACGCGCAGCAGCATGCGCTCGGAATCGATATCGCCGACCTTGAGCGCGACGACTTCCGAGACGCGCAGCCCGGCGCCCCCGGCCTTCGCCGGGGCAGGCTCCGGTGGTGGCGAATGCCGCCTTGTACTTCGGCGCCGATTCCGCCTGCAGCAGCAACGTCACCTCCTCGACGCTGAGCACTGTCGGGATGCGCCGCGGGTACGGCACGACGGTGAGCCGGCGTGCCAGATCCGGCCGGTCGAGCGTCACCGTGAAGAAGAAGCGCAGCGCCGAGACCGCGCTGTTGATGCCCGGCGGCTGCAGGCCGCTCCGCGTCTGGTGCAGTTGGAAGAGGCGCAGCTCTTCCGCCGTCGCGATGTCGGGCGACCGGCCGATGAAGGCCGCGAATGCCCGCACCTGACGGACATAATCGCGCCGCGTCTTCTCGCTGAAGCCGCGCACGCTCATGTCTTCGATCATGCGCGCCCGCAGCGGGCTGATGGGCTGAGGTGACCTATCGCAGGTCATTGGGGCTCTCCCGAGCTGAAGGTTGCTGGACCTTCGATGCTCGGGATCGGATGCCCCGACCGTCACGCGCTACTGCGCATCACCTCGTCGAAATTGCGCCGACCGCGACGCGTGCTCCCCTCCCGCGCGAGCAGGTTCGTTCGTCGGCGCGAAGCGGCCGTTCTCGAGTGCGACCAGCAAGGACCGCTTCGGGGTCGGGAACGGCCGTCCTCTGTGCGAACTGGAACCGGAGCCGGCTCCGGTGCACCTTCGTCATCAAAGCCGTACCGGAGCCGGCTCCGCGAGGACCGAAGGAGCAGCCGAGAAACCGACGCCAGGCGCGACGCCCGATCGTGTCCCGGTTGCTGAGGAGCCGGAGCCGGCTCCGCGACGGCAACCACATCGAGAAAATCAAACATCAAACAATCGAACGTCCCGGCGCCTATGCTTGATTTCCATGACCTTCACCAAGAACAGCGGCAAATTGTGCCATATCGGCCCCGGGTTGCGGTCCGCCGAAGGTCAGAACCAGCTCGTTAACGCCGGCGCGACGGTACCGCGCTGCTTGCGCCAGGCATTCCTCGGCGGTGCCGGCGATCGCGAAGGCGGCGATGAAGCGATCGTCGAGCACCTTATCGGCCGGTTCGCCGCGGCGCAGCCGTTCCAGCACGGCGACGACCTCCGGTTTCGCAATGCCGCTGCATTCGACAATGGTATCGCGTAGCGCCGGCCAGTCGCCGCCGGTCGGCCAAAATGTCGCCAGCATCCCGCCGACGGCGTGTTTGGCAAGGCGCCGCGCCTCGTCGGGGTCCTGCCGCACGACACAGGGCAGGTACTGCACGATGTCGAGCGGTTTGCGGCGCGCATTGCGGGCGCTTTGCTGCACGATGCCGACCGCACGCTCGCTATAGCGGGGCGGGCACATGTTCGACACGATCAGCCCGTCGGCAATTCGACCGCACAGAGCGAGGCTGCGGTCGCCCATCGATGCCACATAGATCGGTGCATCGGGCCGCGGCGGACGAAACCCGAGGCTGACTCCCTGCGCCGAGAAGACGATACCGCGATGGTCGACCACTTCGCCGCGCAACAGCGGCCTGATGATCGCCATCGCGTCCTCGAGCGAGGAGAGCGGGCGCCACTTGTAGCCGAGCCGCAGAACCCGCTGCCCGATGCCCGAGCCGATACCAAGCCGGACGCGACCGCCCGCCAATTCATCGAGCGCGGCAAACTCCGCGGCGATCAGGGTCGGATGATGCTGGTAGAAATTAACGATGCCGAGCCCAATCTTGATCCGTTCAGTCATTGCGGCGCACGCCCCGGCGACCGGCACGATACCGCGGTCGAACGGATTTTCGGCGAACCACAACGAACTAAAACCATTGGCCTCGGCGGCCGCCGCAAGCTCCAGCGATCGTCGCGGATCGAGCGCCTGCGAAAGCCGTACGCCGAAGCGCGGGAGATCGAGCGGCATGGCAGGGTCCCCTCAGATGCCGCCCGGCCGCGGCGCCGTGTTGGCCGGCGAGAAATGTACGTGCACTACCCGCCAGTCACCCATTTCCTTGCGGAACACCATCGTCGAGCGCGAGATGAATTCGGTGCCGTAGGTGCGCGCCGCCGGCGGCGGTTCCCTGCCGACCCATTCCGACTGGGTGTGCCGCTCACACCAAACCACCGCGAGCTCGTCGGAGACGACGCCGCCGATGTCGAACGGCGCCCAGTAGCTGCTCTTTACGTTGGGCTCATAGAATTGCCACAGCAATGTCCAGTGCTCGATGCCCTTGTAGGTGTGGCCGTTCAGGTTGAAGAAAACGGCTTCCGGGGCGGCGCTCCACAGCCCAGGCAAATGGCGCCAGTCGAAACGGGCATTGATGCCGAGGTATTCGTCCATGCGTTCGAGCACGCGTTGCCGGTCGGCTTCCGAGCCGCCGACGAGTTTTGCCGAGTCGAGCTCTGATCCGCCCATCAACGCACTCCTGACGCTCCCGAACGGACATTCCGCCCGATTTTGATTTTGACGCAACGAGACGCAGGCTTATAGCGCCTCAAGTGCAGCGATCACCGCACGGTCTACGAGGATGCCTTCGGCGCGGCGGCGCTCGCGCTCGCGGAAGGCACGCTGCGATGGAATGCGAATCTCCTCGACCCCCGGCCGGCGCGGGGTTGCTTGGATCGCCCGGACGAGCTGCGACATCTGCGCCGCGAACGGGTTGCCGGGCAGCATCGCCCCGGGATCGACGACCAAAAACAGAAACCCGTAATCCTGCACCCGTCCGCGCGGGATTGCCGCGCCGGCGAGGAGGCCCAAAGCCTGGATCCCGAAGGCGAGCCCGTAGCCTTTGTGGCCGCCAAAGGCGGAGACACCTCCCGCCGCCGCGGCCTGTCCGTCGATTGTGGGATTGCCGTCGGCGTCGAAGGCAACCCCCGGCGGCAACTCTTCGCCGGTTTCGGCGGCGAGGAGCACCTCGCCCCACATCAACGAGGCGGTCCCGATGTCGAAGATCACCGGCCCGTCGTCCGACGGAAAGCCGAAGGCGATCGGGTTGGTGCCCAGCGCCGGGCGGGTACCGCCGGGCGGCACGATGTGCGGCGCGCCGCTGGCGGTGTGCAGGCCGACAAATCCGGCTCCGACGATGCGTTCCAGGTAATAGGCGTTCCGCCCGCTGAAATAGCTGTTGTAGACGCCGACCGCGGCGAGGCCACTCTGTTTGGCCTTGGCAATCGCGATCTCAGCCCCCCGATAGACCGCGACGTAGCCGACATTGTTGCCGCCATCGACGAGCGCGGAGACCGGCGTCTCCTGTATGATAGCGACGGGGACGCGGCCGTCTTTGGTCTTCGCCTCACGAGCGATCGCCAGGATGCGCGGCAGCCCGGCAAATCGGTAGCCGCAGAGCGAATTGTCGATGAGCTGGTCGGTGATGATGCGGGCATCGTCTTCGCCGTAGCCGATGCGGGTAAGCGCACCCTCGCCGAGCGCCCGCGCCTCACCCACGCTGAGCCGTACCGCGTCCGACCGATTCGGATCGAGATAATTCGAGCCCTCGCTCATAGAGCGACGATATGCCGTGCTGCCGACAGCGTCAAAACCAGTCCCGCCGTGTCTCGATCAAGTTTTGGCCGACCAGCGCGCCCCTTCCCGAGTCAGGTGCAGATTGAGTCTTGCGCTGGGATTAAATATCGGCGGCCGAGAATGTTGGCAACGTGGATGCCGTCTTCGCCGGGATGACTAGTGGTGTTGATGGCTACTGCGCGATGAAGCCACCGTCGATGACGAGTTCGGCGCCGGTGATGAAGGAGGCTTCGTCGGACGCCAGGAACAACACCCCATTGGCAACCTCGATCGGCTCGCCCAGCCGGTGCAGCGGGGTCAGCGCGATCTTGTCGGCGCGCTCGCCGGCATTGGTCGCGTTCAACATCGGCGGCATGTAGCCGGGATGGACGCTGTTGACCCGCACGCCTCGGGGGCCGTAGCGCACGGCCGCGGCTTTGGTATAGATCCGCACCGCGCCCTTCGAGGCGCAATAGGCCGGATGGCCGCTGGCGCCGCCGACAAACCCCATGATCGAGCTGATGTTGACGATCGAGCCGCCGCCGGTCTTGACCATCTGCTCGGCCGCTAGCTTGGTGCCGAGGAAGACGCTGGTCTGGTTGACCGCGATGATGCGGTCCCACCCGTCGAGCCCGTCCGGGTCGGCGACCGAACTGCCGGAAATCCCGGCATTGTTGACCAAGATGTCGAGCCGGCCGTGGGTCGACAGCGTCTGGTCGATCAGCGTGCCCATGCCGCCTCGCTGGTGACGTCGACCGCCGCGGCGGTCGCCTGGCCGCCGCCGGCGCGAATGTCGGCGGCGACCGTTTCGGCCGCGGGCGGGTTGTCGATCCGGCCTACCCCGCCGGGTAATGCGTCGTGAGCTTCCGGCCGCCTGCCTCGACCGGGTCGGCGTCAATGAGGATGAAGGCGAAGACGGCCGGCGCCGGGCCGGTCGGGACCCAGGCGTGCATGGTGCCGCGCTGGACGCAGATATCGCCCGCTTTCATGCGCACGGTCTTGCCGTCGTCGAGTTCGAGGTCGCATTCGCCGGATAAGAGGATCGCATAGTCGAGCGTCTCGGTGCGGTGCATGAATTTCGTCCCGCCCGGCGCGAACTCGACGACACGGCACACGTGGCCCTCACCCGAGCCGACGTAATTGTGGCGGACGACGAAGCCCTTCTTCTGCGCCGCCGCGGCGCCTTCGGAATTGTCGACCGGCATCGTGTCGGCCGACCACAGCTCAACGCGCGAAATGCCGGGCCGGGCGGGGGCGCTCGCGCCGGTCATCCGCTCATCGCTCGCGACGATGGCCTTGCCGCCCGAATCGTGCCCGGTGACGATGCGGCGAATGTTGACTGTCATGGTTGTCCTCCCCTTCTTCGGTTGCGTAGCGAAACTCGTTACGGCTGTACCTCTCTGATCGCGCGCCACAGCTTTTCCGCCGTGGCCGGCAGCGTGACGGACGGCGCGCCGATCGCGGCGAGCGCGTCATTGACCGCATTCATCACCGCCGGGATCGCGCCCAATGTGCCGGCTTCGCCGACGCCCTTGACGCCCAATGGGTTCTTGTCGGTCGGCGTCGCGTTCTCCCTCAGCTCGAAGGCGCAGAAATTGTCGGCGCGCGGCATGCAGTAATCCTGGAACGACCCAGTCACGAGCTGGCCGCTCTCCGGGTCGTAGACCAGGTTTTCCAATAACGCCTGGCCGACCCCCTGGACGATGCCGCCATGGATCTGCCCCTCGCACAATAGCGGGTTCAGCATATGGCCGACATCGTCGACCGCGCAGTAGCGCAGGAGCGCCACCTCGCCCGTTTCGGCATCGATCTCGACCTCGCAGACATGCGCGCCCGACGGGAAGGTCGCCGCGTCGGCCGGGCCGAAATTCGCGCGCTCGGTGAACCCGGTCTCGATATCCTCGGGCAGTTGCGCGGCCTGGAAGGATTGCCGCGCCACCTCCGCGATCGCCATCCTGCGGTCGGTGCCGGCGATCGTGAAATGGCCGCGCTCGAAGACGATGTCGCCCGCCGCCGCTTCCATGGCGTGCGCAGCGATCCGCCTTCCCTTCTCGATCAGCCGGTCGGCGGCGCCGACGATCGCCGAGCCGGCGAGCTGCGCGGAGCGTGAGCCGAAGGTGCCGATCCCCATCGTTACGAGGTCGCTGTCGCCATAGCGATAGCGGATCTCGTCGGCATCGATGCCGAGTTTGTCGGACAACACCTGCTTGAAGGTCGTAGCGTGGCCCTGGCCGTGGTCCATGCTGCCGGTCATGAGCACCACGCCGCCGGCGGGGTCGAAGCGGATCTCGGCATGCTCGTAGTCGCGCCCGCCGGTCGCCGCCACGGTGGTCGCGACGCCGATGCCGAGGAGCTTGCCGCGCCGGCGGGAAGCTGCGCGGCGCGCGGCGACGCCGTCATAGGAACTGAGCGCCAGTGCATCCTTGAGGTTCTTCGCGAAATCGCCGCTGTCATAGGTTTGCTGCATCGGCGTCGCATAGGGCATCGCGCTCGCCGGGATCGTGTTGCGGCGGCGCAGCTCGGCCGGGTCGAGGTTGAGCTGACGCGCCGCCTTGTCAATGATCGTCTCGGTGACATAGATCGGTTCGGGGCG
>Ga0210394_10002583_pt1 | contig 24546 bp, 19 predicted proteins | sample IncBWC12MmetaG_FD_160121 | JGI IMG/M metagenome (GOLD analysis project Ga0210394, IMG submission 160121) | Forest soil microbial communities from Barre Woods Harvard Forest LTER site, Petersham, Massachusetts, United States - Inc-BW-C-12-M | ecosystem: Environmental > Terrestrial > Soil >... | reverse complement strand
CGCCGCCTTCGGCGCGCAGCACCCCGGAGTCGCCTTTAATCTCACCGTTCACAACCGCGAAGCGCTGTTGCGGCAGCTGGCCGAGAACCTCACCGATCTCGCCGTCATGGTGCGGCCGCCGCGCGATATGGACATTGTCGCGACCGCATTCGCCCCCCACCCCTACGTGATCGTGGCCGCCCCGGATCACCCGCTCGCCGGGGCGCGGCACATCCCGCGCGCGGCGCTCAACCGCGAGCGCTTCGTGGTGCGCGAGCAGGGCTCGGACACCTGGAATTCGATGCGCGAGGTGTTCGGCCGGCAATTCCCGCGCCTCAACATCGCGATGCAGATCCAGAGCACCGAGACCATCAAACAGGCGGTGGTCGCCGGCTTCGGCATCGCGTTCCTCTCCGCCCACACGATCGCCCTCGACCTGCTCGCCGGGCAGCTGGTGGTGCTCGACGTGCAGGATTTTCCCGCGATGCTCAACTGGTACCTGGTCCACAACCGCAGCAAGCGCCTGCCGCCGGTCGCGGCCACTTTCAAGGAGTTTCTGCTGCACGAGGGAGCGGCGCTCATCGAGCGGCTCGTGCCCCTCGCGGCAACGACGCCGGCCGCGGCGCGTGCACCGGGCAAGCCCGGCAAACGTCAGTCGAGGAAGTCGCAGTAGCGATCCACGTGCGCGGCGAGATCGAGCGTGTGCTGGCGTGTCAGCCGCTCGGCCAGCTCGGTGTCACGCCGTTCCAGGGCCTCAATGATCTTCAGGTGCTCGATGATCGAGCGCGCGGCGCGGTTGTTCTGCGAGATGGTGGCGCGGCGGATGGCGCGCACGTGCAGGAACAGGTTGTGGGTGGCGTCCTCGATCAGCTGCGAGCCGCCGAGGCGGATGATCGCCTGATGGAAGGCGATGTTGGCGTCAGAGTACTCATCGAGGTGCTCTGCGGGTGGTGAGTTCTGGAACTCGTCAAACAGGTGACGGAGCTTGGCGATCTCCGCATCGCGGGCGTGAAGCGTCGCAAGCCGCGCCGACATGCTCTCGAGGGCCGCCCACATCTGGATCATCTCGATGATCTCGCGCCGCGACTTGCGCACGATGAAAATCCCGCGGCGCGGCACGGTCTTGACGAAGCCCTCCTGCTCGAGAATGGACAGCGCCTCGCGCACCGGAGTGCGGCTGACACCGAGGGCCTGCATGAGCTCACGCTCATCGAGTCGCAGCGGCTGGCGCTCGCCGTAGATGTCGGTGTTGGCGATCGCCTCCTTGAGGAGTGCGTAGGCCTGGTCGCGCAGACTGACCGTCTGCAGCCGGCCGAGCTCGAGACGCCCGGCCCGGCGTTTGTGAAGCGTCGCGATCGCGCTCACTCAGGAACCCCCCGGCCACTCATGAAGATAGCCTACGTCCTGCGCGAGACTGCTGTAGCGCGGAAATCGTAACGGATTGCAACGTTGGCATACGAAATATCTCGGCACGTCTCTACGCCCCCGTTTGGTGCATAACCGGGAGGCGCATGCCTGCTGCAGCCTGCTTTAGGCTGGATTATGTACTGGTTCTAAGCTTATTCACTTGTATTGACAATACGGAGATATATCACATATGGTCGCGCGCGACTCGAAGAACACATGACCCATGCACCACTTCAGGGCCTTGGGGAAAGCGCCGATGCGTCCTGATCGCAGCGGCCAGGCAATCGGCGCTCCGCTCGCGCCGCGCCTCAAGAACGCCGCGCGCCGGCCGAGAACCTACATTCAGATGGGGGGAGCTCGATGATCACCGATTCCAAACCTCAAACAACTTCCGTGTTCGCCAATCCCTGGATCCAGCTGACGCTCGGCATCCTCTGCATGGCCTCCGTGGCCAACCTGCAGTATGGCTGGACACTCTTCGTCGATCCGATCAACGCCAAGTACCACTGGGGCCGGCCCGACATCCAGTGGGCGTTCACGCTGTTCGTATTCCTCGAGACCTGGCTCGTGCCGGTCGAGGGCTATCTGGTTGACCGCTTCGGGCCGCGCATCGTGGTAGTCGCCGGCGGCATCCTCGTGGCGATTGCCTGGTCGTTGAACTCGATCGCCGACTCGCTCCCAATGCTGTACCTCGCGGCCGCAGTCGGCGGCATCGGTACGGGCGCCGTCTACGGCACCTGCGTGGGCAACGCGCTTAAGTGGTTCCCGCTGCGCCGCGGGCTCGCCGCCGGAATCACGGCGGCCGGCTTCGGTGTCGGCGCCGCGATTACGGTCATCCCGATCTCAAACATGATCAACAGCTCCGGCTACGAACATGCCTTCCTCTTCTTCGGGCTGCTGCAGGGACTCATCGTCTTCATCGCGGCGTGGGGATTGCTGGTGGCACCGGCCGCGCTGATCGCCCTGGCACCGAAGAAGAGCCAGTCGCCAATCAGCTTTACGCCCGGGCAGGTGCTCTCCAGCCCGGTGTTCTACGTGATGTATGTGATGTTCGTGCTGGTCGCCGCGGGGGGACTGGCGCTGATCCCGAACATCAAGCCGATCGCCAACGACTGGAAGGTCGCCAAGGCTTCGGTCGATATCCTCGGCATGACGGTCGTCGCCGGTACTTTCGCGATCTCGATGCAGCGCGTGTTCGACGGTATCGGCCGCCCCTTCTTCGGCTGGGTGTCCGACCACATCGGCCGCGAGAACACCATGGCGATCGCATTCCTCACCGGCTCCGGCGCGTTGCTGCTTCTGAGCCAGTTTGGCCACGACCCACTGGCGTTCATCCTGATCTCGACGCTGTACTTCGGCGTCTTCGGTGAGATCTACAGCCTCTTCCCGGCGACCCAGGGCGACACCTTCGGTGCGCGCTACGCCGCCGCCAACGCCGGCATGCTCTATACCGCCAAGGGCACCGCGACGCTGCTGGTGCCGGTCGCCACGGCGTTCGCCGTCACGCAGGGCTGGACCACGATCCTGAGAGTCGCGATGTGCGGCAACCTGGTGGCCGCGGCGCTGGCGCTCCTGGTGCTGAAGCCGATGCGCGCAAAGCACTTCGAGAGGATTCGTGCCAGTGCGGCCGGTGCCACCGCAGCCGGTGCGGCAGCGCCGGGCACGAGCTGAGGGATCGACTGATGCGCGGGGCGGACCGCTGCTGCGGCTACCGCCCCGCCGATCGACCACGGAAGGCTTAAGGAAGATTCAGGAGAGACTCATGAACGCCGCGACACCCGTTCCCGCACCCACCGCCAAGTCGACGACGGCGGAAGACACCCTGCAGCGCAAAGCCCGCGAAGCGGGCGTGGTATCCGGTGGTCATCTGGTGGCGAAGGCCCTCAAGAACGAGGGCGTCGACACCATCTTCACGCTCTGCGGCGGCCATATCATCGATATCTACGACGGCTGCATCGACGAGGGCATCCGCATCATCGACGTGCGTCACGAGCAGGTGGCGGCGCATGCGGCCGATGGCTATGCCCGGCAGACCGGCAAGCTCGGCTGCGTGGTGACGACCGCCGGTCCCGGCTGCACCAACGCGGTCACCGGCATCGCCACCGCATTCCGCTCCGAGAGCCCGGTGCTGCACATCGGCGGCCAGGGCGCCCTCACCCAGCACAAGATGGGCTCGCTGCAGGATCTGCCGCACGTCGACATGATGTCGCCGATCACCAAGTTCGCCGCCACGGTGCCGAGCACCGAGCGCGTCGCCGACATGATCTCCATGGCGGTCCGCGAAGCGTTCAACGGTGCCCCGGGGCCGGTGTACCTCGAGATCCCGCGCGACGTTCTCGACCGCGAGGTGGATGCCACCAAGGCGATCGTGCCGAAGCCCGGCCACTACCGCGCCTCGACCCGCTCGCTCGGCGATCCGAACGACATCGAGAAGCTCGCCGACCTCCTGGTGAACTCCGAGCGTCCCGCGATCCTCTACGGACAGCAGGTCTGGACCGCGCGCGGCCACGAGGAGGCGATCGCGCTGCTGCGCGGTCTCGACATCCCCGGCTACTTCAACGGCGGCAGCCGCGGCCTCCTCCCGCCGGGCGACCCGCACCACTTCGACCGCACGCGCAGCAACGCCTTCGCCGAAGCCGATGTCATCGTGATCGTCGGCACCCCGTTCGACTTCCGTATGGGCTACGGCAAGCGCATCAGCAACAAGCTGAAGCTCGTGCAGATCGACCAGGACTATCGCACCGTCGGCAAGAACCGCGACATCGACTTAGGCCTCGTCGGCCATCCGGGCACGATCCTCGGCGCCGTGCTGCAGGCGGCCACCGGGCGCATCAAGGGCGACAAGCGCCAGGCGCGGCAGCAGTGGATGAAGAAGCTCTCGGACATGGAGGAAGCGGCCACCGAGAAGCTGATGCCGCTCTTCAAGTCCAACAGCCGGCCGATCCATCCCTATCGGGTCGCTTACGAGCTGAACGAGTTCCTCGCCGACAACACCATTTATATCGGTGACGGCGGCGACGTGGTGACGATCTCGGCGCAGGCCGTGCGGCCGCGACGGCCGGGCCAGTGGATGGACCCGGGCGCGCTCGGCTCGCTCGGCGTCGGCACCGGATTTGCGATCGCCGCGGGCCTCGCGCACCCCAACAAGGAGGTGCTGTGCTACTACGGCGACGGCTCCTTCGGCATGACCGCCTTCGACATGGAGACCGCCAACCGCTTCGGCGTGCCCTACATCGGCGTGATCGGCAACAACTCCGCCATGAACCAGATCCGCTACGGCCAGCTCGCCAAGTACGGTGAGCAGCGCGGCAACGTCGGCAACCTGCTCGGCGACGTACCCTTCGGCAAGTTCGCCGAGATGCTCGGCGGCTACGGCGAGGAGGTGCACGATCCGGCGCAGATCGCTCCGGCACTGCAGCGCGCGCGCGAGTCGGTGCGCAAGCTGAAGAAGTGCGCGGTGGTAAACATCTGGGTCGACCCGCGCGAATGGGCTCCCGGTACCAAGAACCAGACGATGTACAAGTGAGCCGAGGATCCGGAGACTCACATGGCTAAGGCATTGGACGGCGTCCGCATCCTCGACTTCACGCATGTGCAGTCGGGCCCGACGTGCACACAGCTGCTCGCCTGGTTCGGCGCCGACGTCATCAAGGTCGAGCGCGCAGGCGCGGGCGACATCACCCGCGAACAGCTGCGCGACATCCCGGACGTCGACAGCCTGTACTTCACCATGCTGAACCACAACAAGCGCTCCATCACGCTCGATACCAAGAACGCGAGCGGCAAGGCGGTGCTCGAGCGGCTGGTGAAGCACTGCGACGTGCTGGTCGAGAATTTCGCCCCCGGGGCGCTCGACCGCATGGGTCTCACCTGGGAGCGCATCCAGCAACTCAATCCGCGCATGATCTACGCTTCGGTCAAGGGCTTCGGCCCCGGTCCGTACGAGGAGTGCAAGGTCTACGAGAACGTGGCGCAGTGCGCCGGCGGTGCCGCTTCCACCACCGGGTTCGACGACGGCCCGCCGCTCGTCACCGGCGCGCAGATCGGCGACAGCGGCACCGGGCTGCATCTGGCGCTCGGCATCGTCGCCGCTCTCTACCAGCGCAACACCAGCGGCCGCGGCCAGCGGGTGCTCGCCGCCATGCAGGACGGCGTGCTGAACCTGTGCCGGGTGAAACTGCGCGATCAGCAACGCCTGGCGCGCACCGGCGTCATGAAGGAATACCCGCAGTACCCGGACAGCAAGTTCGGCAGTGCGGTGCCGCGCGCCGGCAATGCCTCGGGCGGCGGCCAGCCGGGCTGGATCATCAAGTGCAAGGGCTGGGAGACCGACCCCAACGCCTATCTCTATTTCATTACCCAGGCGCCGGTGTGGGCGGAGATCTGCAAGGTGATCGGCAAGGAAGAGTGGATTACCCATCCCGATTACGCCACACCCAACGCGCGGCTGCCGCGCCTCAAGCAGGTCTTCGACACCGTCGAGGCCTGGACCATGACCAAGACCAAGTTCGAGGCCATGGAGGAGTTCAACAAGCACGACGTCCCCTGCGGCCCGATCCTCTCCATGGAGGAGCTGGCAGCGGAGCCCTCGCTCCGTGCCACGGGCACGATCGTCGAGGTCGATCACCCCAAGCGCGGCAAGTACCTGTCCGTGGGGAATCCCATCAAGCTCTCCGACAGCCCAACCGAGGTCACTCGCTCGCCGCTGCTCGGCGAGCACACCGAGGAGGTGCTGGCGGAGCTGGGACTGAGCACGGCGGATATCGGCAAGCTGCGGGCCGAGAAAGTAATCTGAGGCAATTCATTCGATGAGCGCACCCGCGCGGAGCGCGGGGCGCACGGGAAGGGGATGCGGGAGCGAGCATGGGATACGACAAGAATGCGGTTCGGAGGATCCTCGATGCAGCCAAGGCCGCCAGCCGCGGCGCACTGACAGCGCCGGAAGCCAAGGGTATCTGCGAGGCCTACGGCATCCCGGTGCCGCAGGAAGCGCTCGCATCGAGCGCGGCGGACGCGGCACGCGCGGCCGACACGATCGGTTTTCCGGTCGTCATGAAAATCGTCTCGCCACAGATCCTGCACAAGACCGAGGCGGGCGGCGTGGTGGTCGGCGTCAAGAACGCCGCCGAGGCCGAGCAGGCCTTCACCAACATCGTCGCCAGCGCCCGCCGCTACGACCCGCAGGCCACCATCGAGGGCGTGCAGGTCCAGCAGATGCTCACCGGCGGCCAGGAAGTGATCATCGGCGCCGTCACCGACCCGGCCTTCGGCAAGCTCGTGGCCTTCGGCTTAGGCGGCGTGCTGGTCGAGGTGCTGAAGGACATCACCTTCCGCCTGGCGCCGGCCTCGCGCGAGGATGCACTCTCGATGCTGGACGGCATTGCGGCGGCGGAGATCCTCAAGGGCGTGCGCGGCATGGCACCCGTGGATCGCGAGACGCTGGCCGCCATGATCGTCAACGTGTCGCAGCTGGTGAGCGACTTCCCGGAGATTTCCGAGCTCGATCTCAACCCGGTATTCGCCACGGCAAAGAGCGCGACCGCGGCCGACGTGCGCGTGGTACTCGACTTCAAGCCGCAGGTGGCGCGCTACCGCCCCGATCAGGCGACCATCGTGCGGCAGATGAACCGCATCATGAAGCCGGACGCCGTGGCCGTGATCGGCGCCTCGGCGGAGAACGGCAAGATCGGCAACTCCGTGATGAAGAATCTCATCAACGGCGGCTACCAGGGTGCGATCTACCCGATCCACCCCAACGCCGGGGAGATCCTCGGCAAGAAGGCCTACAAGAGCGTCAAGGACGTGCCGGGGGTGATCGACGTGGCGGTGTTCTGTATCCCCGCCAAGTTCGTCGCCCAGGCGCTCACCGAGGTCGGTGAGAAGAAGATTCCGGGCGCGGTGCTTATCCCCTCGGGCTTCGCCGAGACCGGCAACGTCAAGGGCCAGGAAGAAGTGGTGGCGGTCGCGCGCAAGTACGATGTGCGCCTCATGGGGCCGAACATCTACGGCTTTTACTACACGCCGAAGAACCTGTGCGCGACCTTCTGCACCGCCTACGACGTCAAGGGGGCCACCGCCCTCTCTTCCCAGTCGGGCGGCATCGGCATGGCGATCGTCGGCTTCTCGCGCTCCTCCAAGATGGGCGTCTCGGCGATCGTCGGGCTCGGCAACAAGTCCGACATCGACGAGGACGATCTGCTCACCTTCTTCGAGCAGGACGACAACACCCAGATCATCTGCCAGCACCTCGAGGACCTGAAGGACGGCCGCGCCTTCGCGGAGGTCGCCAAGCGGGTCTCGAAGAAGAAACCGGTCGTGGTGCTAAAGGCGGGCCGTACCAGCATGGGCGCGCGCGCTGCGAGCTCGCACACCGGTGCGCTCGCCGGCAACGACAAGATCTACGAGGATGTCTTCAGGCAGTCGGGTGTCATTCGCGCCCGTTCGCTGCGCGACCTGCTGGAGTTCTCGCGCGGCATCCCGCTCTTGCCGACCCCGCAAGGTAACAACGTCGTCATCATCACCGGTGCCGGCGGCTCGGGCGTGCTGCTGTCCGATGCCTGTGTCGACAACCAGCTGTCGCTCATGGCGATGCCGCCGGACCTCGATGCCGCGTTCCGCAAATTCATCCCGCCCTTCGGCGCCGCCGGCAACCCGATCGACATCACCGGGGGCGAGCCTCCGACCACGTACCAGAACACCGTGCGCTTGGGTCTGACGGACGAGCGCATCCACGCGCTCATCCTCGGCTACTGGCATACCATCATCACGCCGCCCATGGTGTTCGCGCGCCTCATGGTGGAGGTGGTCAACGACATGCGCGCCAAAGGCATCGTGAAGCCGGTCGTGGCCTCGCTCGCCGGTGACGTGGAAGTCGAGGAAGCCGCGGAATATCTCTACCAGCACGGCATTCCTGCCTACGCCTACTCGACCGAGATCCCGGTGGCCGTACTCGGCGCCAAATATCGCTGGGCGCGCGGCGCCGGGCTGATTCCACCGCAGTGAGTCACGTCGCTCACGCGGGATGAAGGCACAAAAGTGTTAGACAGTTTTTCGGGTCGCAGATCCTTAGGTTCGTTACTCGCAAGGGGAGTCCTTATGTGTGGTACTAGAATGCTCCGATCGTTGGTCGTGCTGCTCGCGGCCGCGGTGGTGCAGTTCGGCTATCCCGTGACCAGCTTCGCGCAGTCGACTGAGAGCCTGCAGGACCGCATGCGCGACCTGCAGCAGCAGATCGATCAGCTGAACCAGCAGCTGAAGCAGATGCGCGAGGACCAGGCGAAAACCCAGCAGCAAGCCAGCAGCGCGTCGCAGCAGGCGACCGCCACCCAGAAGAAGGTGGAGGCGGCTGACAAGTCGATGAGTGACTTCATGAAGGGCTTCTTCGGCACCTTCGACATGTCCATCGACGAGACCACCAAGGGCATGAACGGCATGCTGGCCTATGGGTATTCCTGTACCGGTGCGAACGGCGGGCCGCCCTGCACAGCCAACGCAACACCGAAGATGACGCCGAACTGGGGACCGAGCCCCTACGGGCGTGTCGGCTGGATGTCGATGATGACGAGCAACGGCTCGAACGTCGGCTACCGCGGACAGCACAAGATCGACGGCACGACGGTGGACTTCATCTACCAGGTGTCGACGGCCCTCAACCTCGCGGCCGCGCCGGGACTGCAGGACACCTGGACCAAGCAGTCGAATACCGTGCTCGGTGCGGTCGGCCTCGGCGACACCTACATCGGCTTCAAGCAGAAGGACTGGGGCACGATCAAGTTCGGCACGATGTACATGCCGTATAAGACTTCGACCGACCGCCTCAATCCCTTCAGCGGCGGCCTCGGCGATTACTCGGTTGTCATGGGTAACACCGGCGGCGACAACCGCGTCGAGTTCGGTACGCGCGCCGATCACCTGGTGCTGTACGACTCGCCGACCTGGTCGGGCTTCACCTTCGATGCTGCGTACCAGTTCGGGCAGAACCCCGATCCCTACAACAATATCGTCTCGCTCGGCGGCACCGACTGCTACGGCGGCAACCTGCCCGGCAGCGGCAACCTGCCGCTCAACTGCGACGACGGCGGCTACAACTGGGGCTACAGCCTCGACATGAAGTTCGAGATGGGCGGGTTGTACCTGACCGCCGCCTACGAGCTGCACAGCGGCGTCAACCGCAGCAGCGACGGCGTCGGCGCGAACAGCCCGATCTACGGCGCCCTGCTCGGTCCGGCGGGCGCCAACGGCTGTCCGACGCCGGCCAACGCGCTCAGTGCCCAGATTCTCGACTGGACGGACTACCAGGCGCTGTGCGCCGAGTTCCCCAACTCGGCAGTAGCGGGTACGCCGGAGTACAACCCGGCATACGACACGGCCGATGAGTCGGCGTACAAGTTCGGAATCCAGTACCACTTCGACTTCGGACTGTCGATCGACTACATCTTTGAAGAGCTGCACCGCAACGTGCCGGCCATCATGGAGTTCCAGAACGAGCGGCAGCGCAGCGGCGACTGGCTGGCCGTCGAGTACGTGTTCAACGGCGGCGCCGATCGCGTGGCCGCAGGCTGGGCGCACGCCGGTGCATCAGTCGGCGATCCGGGTGGACAGCACAACTTCAACCCGAACGGCATCGGCGACAACCAGGCCAACATGTACACCGTCGGCTGGTGGCACAAGTTGGACCGGCAGCTGAGCTGGTATCTGCAGGCGGCCGATACCGCCAACGACGGCAACGCGCACTACGACATCGGCGCCGGCGGTCACGGCATCAAGACCGACTGCCACGATGCCACGCACCCCCAGTTCATCGACTACAGCAGCGCGGGGCCGACGACCTGGGGCGGCTGCCACGAGATCGGAGTCTCGACCGGAGTGAACTTCAAGTTCTGACGGGACCCCTGATGCACGACCCGAGCGGCTCACTCGCAGCGATGGCGCTGGGAGTGGCCGCTCTGGTCGGGTCGGCGGCCGCGTCCGCAGAACCGGCGCCATCATCGCCCAGCGCCGCGAACCCCGAGGTGGTGATCACCGCGAGCCGCGAGCCCGATGCCGTGCTGGTGGCCCGGGTCGAGCGGGCGATGCAGGATGATCCGTACCTGTTCGTCAACCACATCAGCGTCAGCGCCGAGAAGGGCGTGGTGCGGCTCGAGGGGTTCGTCGGGGATCCCTTCGACATGCTGCAGCTCGTGCGCCTGGCGCGGCGGATTGCCGGCAAGCGGCGCGTGATCAACGAGATCGAGGTGGTCAGCGGCGGTGTTGATCACGATTGAGCTACCATTGCGACCGGGAAATGAGGAGACGACCTTGCTCTCAACAAAGAATCGTCTTGGCTGCGCCGCGCTCGCGCTCGTGCTGCTGGGCGGGATGCTCGGCTGCGAGCATACGCCGCCCCAGAGCGACGCCCAGAAGCAGGCCGACCGGGAGACCGCCGAGCGCGTGGACAGCGCGCTGCAGGCGGACAGGCTGCTGTACGCGAAGCACATCACCGTTCGTGTCTACGATGGTGTGGCGCGTCTCACGGGCTACGTCTGGGAATCACCCGACCTGCTCGAGGCAGAGCGCATCGCGGAAGGCGTCGCTGGCGTCAGCCGCGTGGTGAACGACCTGGAGCTGCAGCGCAACGGGCTCGGCGACTCGCCGGTCTCGCGTTAGCGCTTATGAGGCGGCGCTGATTGCTCCGCGGGAGGGGTACGCCCCCTTCGTATCCAAATGTTTCAGATCGCTGCCATCTGCAAGGGGGCGGCGAACCAACACCCGGCGTCGCACGCTCCAATGGAACGTGCGAATCCAATCGCACCCTTAAGCGTCAGGCCCGCCAGCGCGGCGGCCGCTTCTCGATGAAGGCCTGGACGCCCTCGAGGGCGGCCTCGTCCATCATGTTGCACGCCATGGTCTCACCGCCCGCCGCGTAGGCGGCGGCGAGCGGCAGCTCCACCTGCCGGTAGAAGAGCTCCTTGCCCATCGCTACGGCGACCCGGGGCTTGGCGACGATGCTGCCGACGAGGCGCTCGACCTCCGCATCGAGCGCCCCCGGCTCGACCACGCGGTTGACGAGGCCGCGCGCTCGCGCCTCCTCGGCGTCGATGAAGTCCCCGGTCACCAGCATCTCGAACGCCTGTTTACGCGTGAGGTTGCGCGCCAGCGGCACGCCGGGTGTCGAGCAGAAGAGGCCGAGGTTGACACCGCTCACCGCGAAGCGCGCGGTGCTCGCGGCCACCGCCAGGTCGCACTGCGCGACCAGCTGGCAGCCGGCGGCGGTGGCAATCCCCTGCACGCGCGCGATCACCGGCACCGGGAGGCGGGTCAGGCTCAGCATCACCGCGCTGCACTGCGCGAACAGGCGCTGGTAGTACTCGTGGGAGGGCTCCGCGCGCATCTCGCGCAGGTCGTGGCCGGCGCAGAACGCCTTGCCCTCGGCCGCCAGTACCACGACACGCACCGACTCGTCTGCGGCGATCGCGTCGAGCTCGCGCTGCAGCGCGCCGAGCAGGGCTTCCGACAGGGCGTTGTACGCCTGCGGGCGGTTGAGAGTGAGGGTGACTGCGCCGCGGGAATCCCCACTGCGCTTCACCAGCGGCTCGTCGTTGCTCATGGCTGGCCTCCCTCGATCATTGTGCCCCGGCGGCGCACCAGCAGCCAGTTGACCGCGGCGGTGAGCAGCACGGCCAGCAGGATGATGGATTTGCTGAAGTCGACCCGGGTCACGAGCACGAGGCAGATCAGCACCCCGAGCGCGGGCAGCAGCACACCCCCCGGCAGGCGAAACGCGGCCGCCCCGGGCTGGCGGCGGCGCAGCACCGGCACCGCGGCGCAGACCGCGGCGTAATAGAAGAGCCGTGCGACCGCCGACAGCGTGATATTCCAGGTGAAGCTCCCGAACAGCGCGAAGGCCCACAGCGCGAGCGCGATGGCCACGATCGACAGGTACGGCGTGCGAAAGCGCGGATGGATGGCGGCGAAGGCGGCCGGGAAGTCGCCGCGCTCGGCGAGCGCGTAGACGCCGCGCGGCACGGTGAGGAGATTGGCGCTCAGGTATCCGTACACCGAGATCAGCGCCCCGAGGGACACGAACGCGGCGCCCCCCGGACCCATCATGATCCGCGCGGCGTCGGCGAGCGGACGCTCGCTGCGCGCGGCCTCGGGCAGCACGCCGGCCACGATGAGCTGCAGCGCCGTATAGAGGAACGTGACGATGAGGAGCGCCACGAACAGCGCGAAGCCGGCGTCGCGCCGCGGATCGCGGGCCTCGCCCATGGGGTTGAGCGCCGCCTCGTAGCCGCCATAAGCGAAGAAGAGCAGCAGCATCGCTTTGAGCCATCCGTCGACACCAGCACCGGCCGCCTGAGGTGCGCCGGCGCCGTGCACCGCGAGGTAGCTGAGACCCACCGCGCAGACCACCGCGAGGGGAACGAGCTTCGCGACCACCGACACGTTGCTCGCCAGCGCGCCGGCGGCCACGCCGCGATAGTTCGCGACCGCCAGTGCACCCACCAGCAACGACATGACGGCGAAGCGCGGCAGCGGCGCGCCGGCTCCGGGCCAGAATTGGCCGAGCGAGATCACGAGGAGGTTTACGGAGGCGGCGCAGGCGGTGAGGCGGCTGAGGAGGCTCAGCCACCCGACCTCGAGCCCCGCCAGGCGCCCGAAGGCAGCGCGCACGTAAAGATACTGCCCGCCCGTCTCGCTGAACTGCGAAGCGACCTCGGCATAACAGGCGATGATCACCGCCATGGCGGCGCCCGCCAGCAGCACCGCCAGCGGACTCCACGGACCGACGAGTCCCGCGATCACCGAGGGCAGACCAAAGACGCCGCTGCCGAGAATGCTGTTGACCGCCAGTGCTACCATGCTCCAGCGGCCGATGGCGCGCACCAGCTGCGGTGCCGGGCTCATCGTCGGCCCCCCTGTCATCGGCCCCTTGTATCACACATGCCCTGGTCCTACGCCACCCATCTCGAATGCAGCACGACTGGCGAGCGCCACGATATCGGCGTACTGCAGGGACTGTCGCGCGCCGGCAAGCCGCTGCTCGCCCGCTACGACCTCGCCGCGCTCGGGCGCGACCTGGCGCGCAGCGACATCGAGGCGCGCCCCGCGGACCTGTGGCGCTGGCACGAGCTCCTGCCGGTGCGTGATGCCGCCCACGCGCTCAGCCTCGGTGAGGTGGAGACGCCGCTCATCGATCTGCTGCGCAGCGAGCGGCCTGCGGGCTTCGTGCCCCCGACGGTGAAGGACGAGGGGCGTCTGCCGACCGGCTCCTTCAAGGCACGGGGACTGTGCCTCGCGATCTCGATGGCGGGCGCCTTCGGCGTGCGCCGCGTCGCGATCCCGACCAACGGCAACGCCGGCGCCGCCATGGCCGCCTATGCTGCGCGCGCGCGTATGGAGGCCTTCTGCTTCTGTCCCGACGACACGCCCGAGATCAATTTGAGCGAGATCGCGCTCCAGGGCGCGCGCGTTTGGCGCGTCAACGGTCTCATCAACGATTGCGCACGCCTGGTGGGACTTGGCAAGGAGCGCTACGGCTGGTTCGATGTCTCGACGCTGAAGGAGCCGTACCGCATCGAGGGCAAGAAGACCATGGGGCTCGAGCTCGCCGCACAGTTCAAATGGCAGCTGCCCCAGGTGGTGTTCTATCCGACCGGCGGCGGTACGGGGCTCATCGGCATGTGGAAGGCGTGGGCCGAGCTCGCCGCGCTCGGCTGGATCGAGGGCCCGATGCCGCGCCTGGTCGCGGTGCAGTCGACCGGCTGCGCACCGATCGTGCGCGCCTTCGAGGCGGGCGCCGAGAGCGCGACTCCCTGGCAGAACGCCCACACCATCGCCTCCGGGATCCGTGTGCCCGCGGCGATCGGCGACTTCCTGATTCTCAGGGCGATCCGCGAGACCCGGGGGTTCGCGCTCGCGATCGAGGATGAGGAGATCGAGCGCGCGCGGCGCGAGGTGGCGGCGAAGGACGGCCTGCTGCTGAGCCCCGAGGGGGCCGCGACCTATGCGGCGTATCTCGCGGCGGCACGTGCGGGGCGGATCTCGCCCGCCGACCGCGTGATCCTCTTCAACTGCGCGAGCGGACTGAAGTACCCGATGCCGCCGGTGACGGCGCGCATGGACCTCGCGCGTCCGTTTGAGCCCTGAAACCGCCTTTCCGCCAGTCAACTAGGGCGACCAGGTCCAGTCCGCGGCTTTCGCGCGGCAACCGCCCCCGCCGCCGCCCGTCCAGGCGCGCCCGCGCACTGCCCGGCCGCTCGCCGCTCCGGTCGCCACCTCGTGGCGCAGGGCGCGTACGCCGTTGATCCAGACGTCCTCGACCCCGGTCGCGAGCTGCTGCGGCCGCTCGTAGGTCGAGTGGTCCTGCACCCTGGCCGGATCGAACACCACGACGTCGGCGAAATAACCCGTCTTGATGAGACCGCGATCGCTCAGCGACAGCGTCGCCGCCGGCAGTGCGGCGAGCTTGTGGACCGCCTGCTGCAAGCTGAGCACTTTCTCCTCGCGGACGAAGTGCGCGAGCACGCGGGCGAAGTTGCCGTAGGTGCGCGGATGACGGCTCGACTTGAGGAACACCCCCTCGGGTGCCGGCGCGTCCGCATCCGAATCGAAGCTCACCCAGGGAAGGGCCACCTCGCGCTTGATGTTGTCCTCCGACATGAGGAAGTAGGCCACCTCGACGCGCGAGCCGTCCTCGATCACCAGATCAATCGCCGCGTCCTGGGCGCTTACGCCGCGCGCCTTGGCGACCGCGGCAAGCGTCTTACCGGTGAGGGGCTTGAGCGCGGGGTTCTTGAAGCCAAGCAGCAGCGTCCCCTGTGCGCCCGCCGCCCCCATCAGGTTCTCCCACTTCGGCTTTGGATCGCGCATGTCGGCGAGCACGCGCTTGCGGACTTGCGGGTCCTTGAGCCGCGCGATCCAGGCCTCGAGTCCGCCGTCCTGCACCCAGGGCGGCATGGCGGCATCGAGACCCGTGGCGCCCGCCGTGTAGACGTACATGTCGGCGGTGATCCGCACCCCGGCGGCGCGTGCCGCATCGACCGCCTGCACCAGCGCATCGAGCTTGCCCCAGTTGTTCTTGCCCGCCTGCTTCAGGTGATAGATCTCGGCCGGACCGCCCGAGGCGCGGGCGATGTCGACCGTCTCCTGCACGGCTTCCAGCAGGCGGTCGCCTTCGCTCCTCATGTGCACGCTGTAGAGCCCGCCGCAGCGCGCCGATTCCTCGGCGAGCGCGATGAGCTCCGGGGTCTTGGCGTAGTCGTTGGGGCTGTAGATGAGCGCGGTCGTCACGCCGACGGCGCCCTCCTCCATGGCCTGGTGCACGAGCGTGCGCATCTGCCCGAGCTGCTCAGCGCTCGGCTGCACGTCGCGCTCACCGAGCACGTAGGTGCGCACGGTGCCGGCGCCCACGTAAGAAGCGATGTTCGGCGCAATGCCACGCTGCTCGAGCCGGCTGAGATATTCCCCGAGCGTGGTCCAGTCGATCGGGTACTTGATGTCGCCCTGGCGCTGTACGCCTAAGCGCTTCATCTCCGGCGACAGCGGACCCATCGAGTCCTCGCCCAGTACCTCGAGCGTCACCCCCTGGCGCAGGTCGCTCAGCGCCCGCCCGTCGATGAGGAGGGACTCCTCCGGATGCGCCAACATGTTGATGAAGCCCGGCGCCACCGCCTTGCCGCGTGCGGAGAATTCCTCAGCGGCGCGTCCGGGAGCGTGCGGACCCGTGTAGGCGATGCGATCGCCGCGCAGCGCCACGTCGCCGATGAAGGGCGCCCCTCCCGTGCCGTCGTATACGCTGCCGCCGCGAATCACCACGTCGTAGTCGGGCGGCGGCGCCGCCGTGGCGGGTGGCGCTGCGGCGAGGGCGGCCTGGCAGCCGATCGCGAGGGCCAGGGCTGCGAGACCGGGAACGAGTGGCCGGGGATCGCTCATGACGGTTGCTCCGCGTGTTGAATCTCGCCGCGCCAGGCGCGGCGCTCGGTGCGCGACAGCGCGAAAGGTCGCGGGTCGATGGCGGTCGGCGCACCCGTCATCAGCTGCGCCAGGAGCGAGGCGGAGCCCGCCGCCTGCGTCCAGCCGAGGTGACCGTGACCGGTGTTGACGTAGAGTCCCGCGACCGCGCTCGCCCCGACGTACGGGCGGCCGTCGGCCGACATCGGGCGCAATCCGCACCAGGGGCGCGCCGTGGCGCGATCGACCCGCCGTGCGAGGCTGGGACTCAAGGCCTCGAGCAGCCGCCATAGCGCCGCGACGCGCTTGGGTCGCAGCGTCATGTCCCAGCCGCTGAACTCGGCGGTGCCCGCCAGGCGGAGCGTCGTGCCGAGCGGTGTCATGACGGCATGGAGCGAGTCATCCGATAGCGCGTGCCGGGGACCCGCGGCCGGATCGATCGGGATCGAGAGTGAGTAACCCTTCACCGGGCGCACCGCGACGTGCACGCCGCAGGCGGCGAGGAGCTCGCGCGACCAGGGTCCGGCGGCCAGCACCACCTGCGAGGCGGGCAGGAAGCCGCCTTCAGTCTCAACGCCGGTAGCACGGCCGCGGGCGACGCGCACGGCACTCACCCGGGTGTCGAGGCGCAGCGTCACGCCGCGCGCCAGCAGGCGCTCGCGCAGTGCCCGGCAGAACAGCAGCGCATCGCCGCTCTCGTCCGCCGGAAAATGGATGGCGCCGACCAGGTCCGTCCTGACTTCATCGAGCAGTGGCTCGAGGCGCGCCGTGCCGGCGGGATCGAGCGGCGTGCCCTTGAGTCCGAGCGGCGCGAGCGTCGCGAGCTCGTGCACCGCCTGCTCGAAAGAGTGCGGATCGCGATAGACCTCGAGCGTGCCGTGGGTGCCCTGCGCGTACTCGAGGTCGAGCGCCGCGCGCCAGGCACGCAGCCGCTCGAGGCTGTAGGCGCATAGCCGGTAGTTGGCGCGCATCGAGGCATTGAACGAGTCGGGCGAGGAGCCGGCGAGGAACTCAAGCCCCCAGCCGAAGTAACCCGGAATGGCGCTCGGACGCAGCAGCATCGGTGCATCCTCGCGTCCGAGCCAGCGCAAGAGGCGCCAATGGACGCCGGGGGCGTTCCACGGATCGGGCATCGAGGGTGTGAGGATGCCGCCGTTCGCGAAGCTCGTCTCGAGCGCTACATCCTCGCGCCGCTCGAGGACCTCGACACGCAAGCCCGCCTCGTGCAGTGCATAGGCGCTCGCGAGACCCGCGAGCCCGCCACCCACGACCAGCACGTCCCCCAGCGGTCCGCTCGCGTTCTCGATGATCGCCTCCGACTCACAGAGTGTCCGGTGCCTGCTCCCCCGGTACCGGCGGCGCCCGCCCGGCGCCCGCCCCGGCGCAGCAGATGATGCGGCAAAAAGCAGCCGTTGGCGATCAGGGTGGGCACGATGGCGCTGCCGATTACGGCCGCGATCGGCCGCTATTCGATGGCGCTCGAGGATCTGGCCCGCTCGCGCAGCAGGAACTTCTGGATCTTGCCGGTCGCGGTCTTGGGGATCTCCTCGAAACGCACCTCGCGCGGCACCTTGTAGCCGGCCAGAAGTCCCCGACAGTGCAGGATCAGCTCCTCCGCAGTGGCGGTGGCGCCGCTCTTGAGCTCGACGTAGGCGAGCGGTGACTCACCCCACTTGGGATCCGGCCGCGCCACCACGGCGCAGGTCTGCACCGCGGGATGCCGGTAGAGCGCGTCCTCGACCTCGAGCGAGCTGATGTTCTCTCCGCCCGAGATGATGACGTCCTTGCTCCGGTCGCGGATCTTGACGTAGCGATCGCTCTCCAGCACGCCGAGATCGCCGGTGTGAAACCAGCCGCCGGCGCACGCCTTGGCGGTCGCTTCGGGATTCTTGAGATAGCCCTTCATCACGATGTTGCCGCGGAACATGACCTCGCCGAGCGCCTCACCACTCGCGGGCACCTCGTGCATCGTCTGCGGCTCGATGACCGTCATGCCCTCCTGCAGCACGTAACGCACACCCTGGCGGCCGTTGAGCCGCACCTGTTCGGCGAGACTCGCCTCGCTCCAGAGCAGCCGGCGCGCCGCGAGCGCCGCCGGTCCGTAGGTCTCGGTGAGGCCGTAGACGTGCGTCAGGTCGAAGCCGATGCGCCGCATGCCCTCGATCATCGCCGCGGGGGGCGCGGCGCCGGCCACCATCGCCCGCACGCGCTGCGTGATGCCTTCCCGCCACGCGGGGTCGGCGTTGATCAGCAGGTTGTGCACGATCGGGGCACCACAGTAGTGATCCACGCCATGGGTGCGCATGGCCTCGAGGATTGCGCGCGCGTCGACCTTGCGCAGGCACACGTGCGTGCCCGCGAGCAGCGCCACCGTCCAGGGGAAGCACCAGCCGTTGCAATGAAAGAGCGGCAGCGTCCACAGATACCGCGGGAACTGCGGCATGCTCCAGGACACGGCGTTGCACACCGCATTGAGATAGGCGCCGCGGTGGTGGGTGACGACTCCCTTGGGGTTGCCGGTGGTACCCGAGGTGTAGGACACCGCGATCGCATCCCACTCATCCGCGGGCCCCTCGAGAGACTTAAGCGGCGCTTGCGCGGCGAGCAGCGCCTCGTACTCGTAGCTGCCAAGGCGCTCGCCGGCGCCGGTGAACTCCGTGTCGCACACGTCGATCACGAGCGGCGTGCGGCCGTACTGCTCGCGCAGGATCCCGAGCGCGGCGCGCATCACGCCGGAGAACTCCCGGTCGGTGATGAGTACGGCGGCCTCGCAGTGCTGCATCTGCCAGGCTAGCAGCGGCGCATCGAGCCGCGTGTTGAGGGTGTGCAGCACCGCATCGAGCGCCGGAACGGCGTAGTGCGCTTCGATCATCTCCGGTGTGTTGGTGAGCATGGCGCTGACCGTGGTGCCGCGCCCTACTCCGAGGGCGCGCAGCGCCGCCGCGAGACGCGCCGCGCGCTCGCGCACCTGCGCCCAGCGGTAGCGGCGCTCGCCGTGTACCACGGCCGCAAGATCCCCGAACACCTCGGCCGTGCGCTCGATAAAGCTCACCGGCGAGAGCGGCACGTAGTTGGCCGCCGTCCGTTCGAGATCCTGGTCGTAGATGCTCACGGCCGTTTCTAGCCGCTCGCACCCGGGTCGCGGAATTTAACGGCGGCGTGTGAGCCGTCGCAGAAGGGCTTGTGCTTGGACGCGCCGCAGCGGCATAGCGTCACGCGGTTACGCACCTCGTAGGCGAAGCCGTCGGCGGCGATGACCGGGATCCCGCCGCGCAGCCACAGCGGGCCGCTCACGCCCTCGGGCGGGTCTTCAATGACGCCGATCGAGACCGGCAGTGCATGCTCGACGGGCTTGCCGGTGGCACGATCCCACGCCACCAGCCGCCCGGAGGGACAGTTGTTGACCTGTTTGACGAAGGTGGCGCGGACCTCGGCTTGGTCGGTGCGCTCGACCTGGCTCCACACCTGGCCGTGCGGGTCGCAGAAGCGCGCGAAGGCGCACAGTGACTCGGCGTCCGTCAGCGCGAGCCCCGGCCCTTCGGTGAGCTGCGCCTGTTCGCGGTAAGGCTGACGGCTGGCGGTCTCGTTGCCGTCGAACTTCACCTTCTGATGGGTGCCATCGCAGAAGGGCTTGTTGGCGGAGTGCCCGCAGCGGCACAGCGCATACCCCTCGCCTTGCGCCGGATAAGGATGCGTCTCGCGCCACTCTTCCGAGCCGCCCTCGGCGTCCGCCACGATCGTCTGCCGCGAGAGCGGCACCGACCCGCTCACCAGGTACGGCCCGTTCCTGGTCACCACCACCTTCGGCCCGGTCTTCGATTTGGTCATGGCTGACTCCTGCGGTGTTGGGCCTAGACTGTACCAAGCGCGCGCCCCCCACAAGGAGATACCCGTGGCCGAAAAGAAGCACACCCCACCCGCCGCCCCGCAACTCGGCAGGCACCGCTATGCACGCGAGCTGCGGCGGCTGCAGATCGAACTGGTGAAGCTCCATCGACACGTCATCGCCCGGGGCCGCAAGGTGCTCGTGATCCTCGAGGGGCGCGACACCGCCGGCAAGGATGGCACCATCAAGCGCATCGCCGAGCACTTGAGTCCCCGCGAGGTGCGGGTGGTGGCGCCCGGCAAGCCGAGCGACCGCGAAGAGACCGAATGGTACTTCCAGCGCTTCACCGGGCAGCTGCCGGCGGCGCAGGAGATCGTGCTGTTCAACCGCAGCTGGTACAACCGCGCCGGCGTCGAGGTCGTGATGAAGTTCTGCACGCGCGCCGAGAGCGAGGAGTTCCTGGAAGCGGCGCCGGGCTTCGAGCGCATGCTGGTGCGCTCCGGGATCCATCTCCTCAAGTACTACCTCGACATCAGCCGCGCCGAGCAGGCGCGCCGCCTGCGCGAGCGGCGCCGCGATCCGCTCAAGCAATGGAAGATCTCCCCGGTGGACGAGGCGGCGCAGGAGCACTGGAAGGACTACAGCCGCGCCCGCGACCGGATGCTCGAGCGAACCCACAGCCGTGAGGCGCCCTGGATGGTGGTGCGCGCCGATGACAAGGAGCAGGCGCGGCTCAACGTAATCCGGGACATCCTCGCGCGTGTGCCGGCTCCGGATGTCTCGCGCAAGCTCGCCCGGCCCGATCCGCGCGTGGTGCGTGAATTCGAGTCGGGACTGCTCGACTCGGGGTGGGTCGCGCGCTGACGGTGGCGGTTGGATACAATGCTGCACCGCATGCAACAGCGTTCCGCCACACCCTCCTTCGCCGTCCAGGCGCTCATGTATGCCGGCGTGGCGTTCGTCATGCTCGGCAACTACTACGGGTACGACTCCATCGCACCGGTCGCCGAGCAGCTCTCCCGCGAGCTGCACTTCACCGATACGCAGATCGGCACCCTGAACGCCATCTACAGCCTCCCCAACATCTTCCTGGTGGTGGTGGGAGGAGTGCTGGTGGACCGCTTCTCGGCGCGGCTCATGGTGGTGCTGACGACGGCACTGTGCCTGGTGGGCGCGGTGGTCACCGCGCTCGGCACGCGGTTTCCACTGATGGCCGTCGGGCGGCTGCTCTTCGGCGTCGGCTCCGAGACGCTCGCGGTCGCCACTACGGTCGCGCTCGCCCAATGGTTTGCGGGACGCTCGTTCGCGCTCCTGTTCGCGCTCAACCTGTCGCTCGCGCGCCTCGGCTCCTACCTCGCCGACCGCTCGCCCCACTTCGCGAGCTCGCTCTACGCGCACGGCTGGCAGGCGCCGCTGTGGCTCGCCGCGGGCTTTGCGGCCCTTTCCTTCGGCGGCGCTCTCATTTACTACTGGCTCGACCGCCGCGAGGCGCCGCGCGGTACGCTGGCGCTGCCGCCGCCCCCCGAGCGCTTCGACTGGCGACATCTGCTTTCTTTCCGCAGCGAGTACTGGCTGCTGGTCGGCATCTGCGTGACCTTCTACTCGGTCATCTTCCCGTTTCGCAGTACCTTCGCCATCAAGTACCTCCAGGAGGCGCACGGGTTGACGCTCGATGCCGCCAGCACGCTCAACAGTTACGTGTTTCTCTGCTCGGTGTTCGCGACCCCGGTGTTCGGCTTCCTGCTCGATCGGATCGGGCGCAACGCACCGCTCCTGGCGCTGGGCTCGGTGCTGCTGCCGCTGAGTTTCCTGGTGCTGGCGCTGCCGGGTGGCGCCGGATACTCGACCGCGCTCCTCGGCTTGAGCTTCTCGTTCCTGCCGGCGGTGCTGTGGCCCACGGTGGTGCGCTATGCCGCGTCCGGGCATCTAGGCACTGCCTATGGGCTCATGACCGCGTTGCAGAATGCCGGCCTCGCCAGCGCCAATCTCATCGCCGGATATCTCAACGACTCGAGCCGCGCGAGCATCGCCAATCCCGGCGGCTACGAGCCGATGCTGTGGTTCTTCGGGCTGCTGAGCCTCGCGGCGTTCCTGTGCACGCTGGTGCTGTGGCTGCTCGATCGCGGGGCCACGGCCGCACGCCGGCCCGCTTGAGACACCCATGGGCTCTCTGACGCCCCTGTTCCTGCTCGCCGTGCTCGCGGGCGCCGCCATCGAGTGGTGGCTGTCGGTGCGGCAGGCCGGCGCGGTCGCCCGGCATCGCGGCACGGTGCCCGCTCCCTTCGCAGCGAGCATCTCCGCGGAGGAACACGCGAAGGCGGCCGATTACACGGTCGCGAAGATCCGCCTCGCGCGCATCAACCTGCTGGTCGACACCGCGCTCACCTTAGGCCTCACGATCGGCGGCGGACTCGCATTGATCGATTCAGTCTGGCGCCGCACGCCGCTGGCGGAGCCCTGGCTCGGGCTCGCGGTGATCGGGACCGCGGCGTTCGCCATTCGCCTCGTGAGCCTGCCGCTCTCGGTGTGGCGTACCTTCCGCCTCGAGGCACGCTTCGGCTTCAACCGCACGACGGTGCCACTCTACCTCGCCGACCTCGCCAAGGGCCTCGCGCTCACGGTAGCGCTCGGTGGGCCGCTGCTCGCCGTGACGCTGCTGCTCATGGAGCGTGCCGGCCGCTGGTGGTGGCTGTGGGCGTGGGCGCTGTGGCTCGCGGTGATGCTGCTCATGGCGTGGGCGTATCCGGTGCTGATCGCACCGCTCTTCAACCGCTTCTCGCCGCTCGCAGACCAGGCGCTCAAGGCACGCATCGAGTCGCTGCTCGAGCGCTGCGGTTTCACCTCCAAGGGCGTGTTCGTGGTCGACAGCTCGCGCCGCTCGAGCCACGGCAATGCCTACTTCACGGGGATCGGACGCCACAAGCGCATCGTGTTCTTCGATACCCTGCTCGACACGCTCGGCGGGCCGGAGGTCGAGGCGGTGCTGGCGCACGAGCTCGGCCACTTCCGCCTCCGCCACGTGCGCAAACGGCTGCTCGTGTCGGTGACGGCCGCGTTCTCAGGTCTGGCGCTCCTCGGCTGGCTGGCGCGGCAGCCGGGCTTCTACCACGCGCTCGGCGTGCCGACGCCCTCGACGCACGCGGCGCTGCTGCTGTTCGTGCTGGTAGTGCCGGCCTTCACCTTCTTCCTGACGCCGCTTTCTTCCGCCTGGTCACGCCTGCATGAGTTCCAGGCAGACGCTTTCGCGAGCCAACACGCGAGCGCCGCGGAGCTCGCGAGCGCGCTGGTGAAACTGCACCGCGACAACGCCAGCACGCTCACCCCCGATCCCGTCTATGCGGCGTTCTACTACTCGCATCCGCCGCCGCTCACGCGCATCACGAAGTTACGCGAGCACATGCCAGCGACCTAGTGGGTTCGCGACCGGGCTACGCCCGCGATCACCGTAAGCATGCCCATCAGGGCTGGCTGGTGCACCAGGTAGATGCTGAGACTCCAGCGCCCCGCCCCGGCGAGTGCCCGCTGAACCGGCGCCGGAACGAGGGCACGCAGACGGTCGAGCGCGTGCAGCGGCGCGAAATCATGCGACCTCCAGAGAACGCCGCCCGCCAGGCCGATGAGGACGACTCCGATCCAGGGGAACAGCGGCACGTAGTCCTCGGTGGGCGGTTTGTGCGCCGCGAAGCCGAGGATGTTGAGTGGAGGCGCGTCCATGGCCGGCGTCGAGATGAGCACGCCGGCGGCGAGCGCCGTGCCGCCCAGCAGGGCAATCCATAGCGCGGACTGTGTGCGATACAACACCAGCCGGCAAAGCAGGAGTGCGACGGCGATGAAATGCAGGATGCCGAAATAAATCCAGCGTTCCCCCGCGAATCCGCGGCTGGCCAAGCTCACCAGGAGCGCGCCGACGGCTATCTGCCCCCAGCGCTTCCAGAAATCCGACGCAGCCGGCTTGAATTCGGCATTCAGAGCCCGCGACAAGCCCACCAGAAGCAGGAAGCTGGCGACGATCAGGTCCCGCCACCCAATCCAGCCCCAACGAATCAGCATGTCGTCCGGACTCCAGGACGCAAAGCGGAAATATGCGAGGTCGTAACAGAAGTGATAGCCGACCATCATCGCAATGGCGAGCCCGCGCAGCAGGTCTACCCCCACGAAGCGGGAGTGGGTGCGCCGCTTGCCGGACTTGTCCGCGCGCTGCGTGCCAGGCATAACCTACACGGTATACGAATACTGGAGCGACGACGATGGCCGATGCTGCTGCGAACGCGCCATTGAAGATTCCACGAACCGAACTCGGCGGGCACGACCAGCCGAAATGCCGCACCATCCTGCCAGCGGCGCCAGGCGGATGGCGTGAGCCCGCCATGTTCGAGTGGGAGCTGACAGCCGAGTCGTGGAGC
>Ga0210394_10002582_pt1 | contig 24550 bp, 17 predicted proteins | sample IncBWC12MmetaG_FD_160121 | JGI IMG/M metagenome (GOLD analysis project Ga0210394, IMG submission 160121) | Forest soil microbial communities from Barre Woods Harvard Forest LTER site, Petersham, Massachusetts, United States - Inc-BW-C-12-M | ecosystem: Environmental > Terrestrial > Soil >... | reverse complement strand
TGATGTGATTGCGCTTGCCTGACGCGCAAAACCCGGCGATTCTTTTAGTGAGTCAAGAGAACTTCCCCCGGCAATGTGGCGATAAGGATGGAAATAAAGACCAACACAATCACGATGGAAAGCAGGCGAACGTATCCGCGGTCCAAGGTGATGCGTCCGGATGAAAAGGCCTTGCTTCTCGTTCCGACGATCACATGTAGCGCGATCAAGAGGAGCACAAAAATAAATTTGATGTGCAGCCAGCGGGCGTGCAGATAGTAGGGGCTGTTGGTCATAATGAGAAGGATTCCCGCCAGAATGGCCAGAGTGGCACCGGGATCCGCCAGCCCCCGCAGACCAAGCTTCTCGATTCCGGCCAGGCTGGAGCGTGCTTGCGGATCCGCAACCACTACGTGGCGGAGCAAAACCAAGCTCGTCATGAGCAGGCCGGAAATCCACAGTGTAAATCCGAAGACATGCAAGACTAATAGCCATGGAACCATCGAGTCGGGTAAGCCTCCGAAGGCAGTCTATCATCGGAACGGAATTTCCGAATGCTATCAGAGGCTGAGATTCGCTAGTTGTGGGTGTTAAGGGAAAGCGCGGCGCTATTTCGATTGTTTCTGCATTCGCCACTGGGGCTCTTCCGATAAGAGCGGCGGGACTTCCTCTGGCGCGAGCGGTTTCGAGAAATAGTATCCTTGTGCATACTTGCACTGCAGTCTTTTTAAGAGTCCGACCTGTTCGATCGTTTCGACTCCCTCGGCAACAACATCTAGGCGAAGGGTTTTGGCCATGGGCATAATGGTTCGCGCTATTTCCATGCCCTCGCTTCCTTCCCCGTCACCACTGATAAAAGACCGGTCCATTTTCAAGGTATCCAGCGGGAAGCGGTGCAGGTAGCTCAATGAGGAATAGCCCGTCCCAAAATCGTCGATCGCCAACCGGATCCCCAAAACTTTGATTTGCTGCAACATTTCGGCTGCAGCCGCGGGATCCGCCATAACGGCGCTCTCGGTAATTTCGAGTTTTAAGGCTTCCGGTGGCAGGGCTGTTTCAACCAATAGCTTTTTCATGTCTTCGACCAGATGCGGCTGTAAGAGCTGTTTGGCAGAGACGTTCACGCTCATGGTCAAATCCACATAATCTTTGGAAAGAGCGCGCCAAGTGTTCATTTGCCGGCACGCCTCGCGAAGACTCCACCAGCCCAGGTCACGAATCAATCCGGTCTCTTCGGCAACGAAGATGAATGCTTCCGGCCCAATCATTCCTCTCGTCGGATGCTGCCAGCGCACGAGGGCCTCAAATCCGACGATGCGACCAGAATCGAGTGCGACGATCGGCTGGTAGACATTCCGGAATTCATTCCGCTCCAATGCGCGGCGCATGTCTGTCTCTAATTGCAAGCGCGCCATCACACTGGCGCGCATATCCGCATCGAATACTTCGAAACGTGCTTTGCCCAGCGACTTGGCCCGGTACATCGCCGTATCGGCGTCGCGCAGCATGTCTTCCGGTTCTTCGTAGGCCGTATTGCTCAAAGCAATGCCGATGCTGATCGACGTGAATATCTCTTTGCCGGCCACAAAGAAAGGCGGCGCCAATGATTTCATCAGCCGCTCTGCGGCTCGATTCGCGTCGTCGGGTTCCTTGATGTCGTCGAGCAAGATCGTGAATTCGTCGCCGCCAAGCCTTGCGACCGTAAATGTCTCGCCCAGACGCGCCACCGTATCGGACGAGCGTAAGCACTTCTCCAATCGGCTAGCCACGCCGACCAGGAGCTGGTCCCCGGCGAGGTGGCCAAGACTATCGTTGATCATCTTGAAGCCGTCCAGATCCAAGAAAAGCACGGCAAAGAGATGGTCTTTACGGCGTTTCGAGTGTTTGATCAGGCGTCCCAGGCGGTCAATGAACAGGAGCCGATTGGGCAAGCCCGTCAGGGGATCGGAAACTTTTCGTTCGGTGATATCTGTTTGGGATCCCGCCATACGCGAGGCTTTTCCCATGGCGTCGTGAACGGCGAGTCCCCTGCTGAGCATCCAGCGAAAGCCTCCGTCCTTGTGCAGTAAGCGATGTTCACTTTCAAAGTGCGGCGTTAAGCCCTTTTGATGGGCATCAATTTCTTGGTTGACGCGTTCCCGGTCAGCATCGTGGATGCGATCGAGCCATTCCTCCAAGCGATCCTCAATTTCGTTCTCTTGAAAACCGAGCATGGCTTTCCAGCGGGGAGAGAAATAGACAGCGCCAGTCGTAAGATTCCAGTCCCACAAGCCGTCATTGGCGCCGCGAGCAGCCAGCGCGTATCGCTCTTCACTCTCTCTCAAGGCTTCTTGCGCATTTTTATGGGACAGCTGCGTGCTGATGCGAGCCAGTGCCACAGGGAAGTCGATCGGCTTCGTCAGATAATCGTTTGCGCCCAACTCCAGGGCTTTGACGATGTCGTCGCTCTGATTCTTCGCCGTAACCATAATGATCGGCAAGTCGTTAGGAGAGAACGATTCTCGTAGAGATTGCAGTGCATCCAGCCCGCTGACTTCAGGCATTTCGATGTCCAATAGCACGAGATCAATGCCGTCCTCTTTGACTCGCGGCAGCAAATCCCTTGCGCTGTCAGCCAGGCCGATAACATAGCCCTTTCGGGCCAGCCGACGGGCCAGCATGTCCCGATTCATTTCGTTATCGTCTACGATGAGCAGACGGCTGGGCCGAGAACTCATGACGGCTTTTTCTCGGCAAGCAGGCTTTCGATTTTTTCGCTTAGCCGTTCGAAGTCGATCGGCTTCGTGTCATAGTCGTCGCATCCCGCTTCAAATGCTTTGGCCCGATCTGTAACCAAGGCATGAGCCGTTAGTACGATGATCGGGATGTGTCGCGTACTTTCGGTGGCTTTGAGGCGCCGTGTCAGTTCCCAGCCATCCATTGCCGGGAGACTGATATCCATGAGAATCAGATCGGGGCTTTCAGACCGTGCCAGCACATGGCCTTGCTCGCCATCCTGGGCGGTGACTACCCGGTACCCCTTTCGCTGTAGTCTTCGGGAGAGCATGTCTCGGTTCATTTCGTTATCTTCGACGAGCAGAATTTTTGGCATCATCACGTTCTCCTGGAGACTTTCGCTTCGACTAGCTGTCGCTCTTCTTTGTTTGCCGGACGAGAAGCTGTCTTGCTCTCGCTTGGGCTCAAATTTCGCGCCAGGCGATGCTTTTCGATGAGGACCGCCAGGCGGTCACGATCAACAGGCTTGATCAAATAGTTGGAGGCGCCCAGATCAAGTCCCATGGCCTGGTTATCAACGACCGTCACGATAATCACGGGAATTTGCGCTAGACGAGGATCGCTCTTGAGTTTCCGTAGCACGTCCCACCCGTCATATTCCGGCATAATTACATCCAGGGTGATAACCAACGGATTTACTTCGCGCGCGAGCCGCAGACCTTCCTCGCCATCTGCAGCGGCGACGGCACGGAATCCCGACTTGGTCAGGAATCGCGACATCAGATCGCGCACGGCCGGATCATCATCAATCACGAGGACAGTGTCGACTTCCGGTATATGTTGCGTGGACCCTGCTACAGTACCGCCGACTCCCTCGAGTTGCGCGGTCTCCGCTACATCCAATGTCACTTGGGCAGGGAGATATACCGTGAACGTAGAGCCTTGCCCTGCCTGGCTTTCCACGCCGATGCGTCCCTTCATCATCTGCACAAATCTGTGACTGATTGCGAGCCCCAGGCCGGTTCCTCCATATTTGCGCGAGATCGTTGCGTCAGCTTGAGAAAACTCCTGAAATAGCTTTTCCTGTTGCTTGGCGCTGATTCCAATGCCGGTGTCCTTGACGCGGAAGCGAATCCACTCCTGCCCTTCCATCGCACTCTGGCTTACGTCCAGCGATATGGTTCCGTGATCGGTGAATTTGCAGGCGTTGCTCATCAGGTTAAACAGAATTTGGCGTACTTTGGTGGCGTCGGCTCGCATCATTCCGATGTCGTCAGCCATGCGAACCTGCACGTTATTAGCATTCTTGGCGATCGCCGGCTGCAACGTGGTCACCATCTCTTCCACCATCAGCGATACGTCAAAGGTCTCAAGATGCAAGCCCATCTTACCGGCCTCGATCTTGGAGAGATCGAGCACATCGTTGATCAAGGACAAAAGGTGCTTGCCGGCCGATTGGATCTTCCGCAGGTCCTGTTGGTTTTCGAGTTTTCCTGAATCGCGCGTTTCCTCCTCCAGCATCTCGCTATACCCGATGATGGCGTTGAGAGGAGTACGCAGTTCGTGGCTCATGTTGGCCAGGAATGCGCTTTTCGCGCGGCTGGCATCTTCGGCCGCATGCTTGGCTTTGAGCAGCTCTTCCTGAGTCTGCTTACGGTGAATGATTTCGCCTTCGAGTTCCCGGGTTCTTGTTTTCAATTCATCGTTGGCGCGCTGAAGAGCCGTGTCCCTGTGTTGAATTTCGGACAGCATGGTATTGAAACCGTCGATAAGCCTGCCGATTTCGTCGCTATAAAATCTTGTGGCGCGAACCTCGTAATTCTTGTTGGTAGAAACCATTCTCATGGCGTTTTCCAGGTGCAGAATCGGCCTGGAAATCAGCCTTTGCAGCTGGGACGAGACCAGCAATGCAAACAAGCCCGAGACCAGCACGAAAATCCCGACGATGGCACTGTATCGTCTGGCCCGTACGCTCCACTGCCGCTGGTCCGATTGCAAAAATAGTGTTCCGACGTGCTCGCCATTGAGCGTGACGTCCCTAAAGACTTCCAGATACCCGCCTTCGAAGCGGTAACCATTCTCTTGCGAACGGCCGGGCAGAGTAGATGGATGCGCGCTGCCATTCGGAAAATAATGCGCAAAGATCGTTCCGTCGGGACTGTAGAGGACCGCCGCCACGATATCTTCTTTTGCCGTGAGGGCTGACAACGTCGCGGTGGCGGCGGCTTCGTCCCGGAAGGCCATTGCGGCAGCGCTGTTGTATCCGATGATTTGCGCCTGGGTCATCAGGTCCAGCGTAAGCAGATGCCGGAAAGAGATCAGGTCATAAATGAGGAAGCTGGCGGAGGAAAGGACCAGGGCTGCGCTGCTGGTCAACATCGTGATCAGCATCAACTTGCCCTTGATCGATAGATTCTGAAGGTTCATTCCGTCTACCTGGCGTCCGCTGCTGTTTGCGGGATGATTCGTGCCAGCGCCAACAACCTCGAGCTGATATTCAGGTCCGATTGTTTCGCGGCATCGAGGTTGACCTCAAACCGCACCTTGTTGTCTTCCACGATGAGGTTGATGATGCAGCCGCGCCTCGCAAATCCCGGTGTTTCTCCAATCGTCAAGACAGGCTGGCCCTTCAGGGCGTGCAGAACCTCCTCCAAGTGCGTAGCTTCAGATGAACCGATGAATAAGATGTCGCAGCCTTTGAGATCCATTCCCCACTTCAGGCGCTTGATGACGAAATGCCTGGCATCGATCTGCTTGTCAGACAGAATGCGATCGATAATTCCACCGAAGGGATCGGTTCCTAGAATTCCTATGACGATTGGGGAATCCGACTGTGCGAAAGCACCTTGCGGCCATCCCACGAGCTTGGCGAAATTGTAAATAAAGCCGGCCTTGATGAGGTATTCCGAAGAATCGCTGGAATCGAGCGCCTGCGCGCTGGCCCCGAGCGCCAGGCTCAGGCAGATTCCGATCGCGATAATTGGTCGCAGAATTCTCATTATGGTCTTATCGCGTTGCACCAAAATCGGCATCACGCGAAATCACCTGGCTCCCGGCTAAAAAGTCCAAGCAATGCCACCGTAAAAAGTGCGGCGAACTTGGGTGGGCAACGTATTGAGAAACTCTGGGATAAATTCCAAGTGCTGGCTGTTCAGCAAATCCTGCGCGCCGAACGAGAGCTGGACTTGCGACACTGGCTTCCAACCGATATGAAGATCCACCGAGTAATAGCTGGGAATATTCAGGCCCGGCAGGTTATCCACATAGCGAAGCATCAGGTCCTGCTCGAGATGCTTCGGCAGGTCTAGCGAGGATCGGAAATAGAACTGATGTTTAGGGCTTCTGCCGTCCGTATCGTCGGGAGTTGAAATCGCCTGATCTTTGTGGATGTTCATCTGCAAATACGTGTAAGCGCCGAGGAGCCTCCATTTGGGGAGGACCCTCCACTCGGCGTACGGCTCTATGCCGTAAGTTCCCCCGCTCATGTTGTTGGAGGCCACAAAAGGAACGACCAAATCCTTAGGGATGGGGTTCCCTTCCACGAAGGGTGTGCCCGGTTCCGCTATGCGGAGATTGGAGTAATTGTTATAGAACGCGGCAATATCCGCGGAGAAGGAGCTGGTGGCCTGAACCCGGTATCCGAGTTCATATGCCATGAGGTCTTCGGGTCGGAACTGAGGGTTGCCGAAAACCGCTTCTATCACCGGCAATGGGCTATTGAACGGAGGCGTCCCGGGAGGAATGACGGCTTCCGTCAAGCGCAGACCCTCCTCGGTGAGTGCAGGCGTTCGGACGGCCCTCGATACGGCAGCCCAGACGGATTGGTTCTTTGTGACGGTTCCCAAAACTCTCACGTTCGGTTCAAACTCGAAACCCGTGAACGGGTTGTGCTCGAATTTAGAACCGAGGGTAATATGCATACGATTCTTTAGCAGGCTCACTTCGTCCTGCACGAATGCGCTGTATTGATTCAAGCTGCTGTGATCGGGCTGGAGGGAAACGGTAAAGCTGGAGCTATTGGCATCTTGAATCGAGCGGTAGCCCAAGCCCCAAACCAGTTCCTGGGATTCGCCAAGGTGAATGTCGTTCTGGAAATCGATGTCATATACCGACTCGTGGTCCGCAAAGACCGAAGGGTCCGCGATATTGGTCCGGTCGTAGTACATCTGCAGTGAAGTCGAAGACCGCGAAGAAAGGGAGTGGTTCCAGCGGCCAAGTAAATCGCCTCCGGTTTCGAAGCCATTGTTTGGATAGGTGCTCGAGAATGTGGGCGGGGTTAATGAAGGAACTGTTACAGTCTCGCCGAAATTATCGTGATAGATATCGCCTTGGACGGTGATGGAATCTCTCGTCGTGGCGTTGGAGTCGACACGGAAGCCCCCGCGCAATGCGTGCCACCCGTCGGAAGCTGTTGCGCCTGCGGTGTCAATTGAGGGGTACCAATCGTAGTATTTGCCGTACACGCGATAATAGGTGCTGTCCTTGACCTTAGCGCCGTACCTCACAGTCTCAGCGGTGGCTTCTTGTGATCCTCCTCCCGCCGATACCAGTCCACCCTGCGTAGCCTTGGCCGATTTCGTAATAATGTTGATCACGCCGTCGACGGCATTAGCGCCCCACAATGTGGCCCCAGGACCGCGAATGACTTCGATGCGGTCGACATCTTCGAGCACGACGTCCTGCACATTCCAGTAGACACCCGAGAAAAGGGGGGTGTAGACGCTTCGTCCGTCGATCAGAACCAGCAGCTTGTTATCGAATCGTCCGTTGAACCCTCGCGAGCCGATGGCCCACTTGTTCTGATCAATCTGCGCCACTTCCAGGCCTGGGACCATCCGCAGTGCGTCGGGAATGCTGGTAGCGCCTGAACGACGGATATCCTCCTGGGTAATGACGAAGACTGCCGCCGCTGCGTCGCCCACTCTCTTCGTCGTCTTGGATACCGACGTGACCTGCATGTTCATCAGGTCTTCCAGACTCATGCTGGTGACGTCGGGAACACTTTGCGGTCCTGCCGCCGATGCATTGGCCAGTGGACACACGGCGAGCGTGCCGGCCAGCAGCATCCGGGCCGCGCGGGCCATCCAGCTGATTTCGTTCTTGTGTATCGGCGACATATCCAAATCCCCCTCTAGGAGATAGCCAGCGAAGCTGGCGTGGGATCCCCAATCCGAATTTTTGGCCGCTGCTTATCGGGCCTGCTAAATTTCATTTCCCCGTGACTCAAATGGATTTCCTGCCCTATTTCGATTTACTTCCGCTGCGATTTGAAAGGCCAACATGCGCCAGCAATTCCAAAAAAGGCCCAGAATTCATAACGGCTTTTCCCCCGTGACAGTGAAAACCGTGGAATAAGTGAGCGTATCCGGGCGGCTCAGATATTCCAGAAACCTCCTCGAATATGCTTTGGCTTCGGCTTCACTTCCGAAGACGCGAGTCATCTGCGGCCGCGCAATCTCCAGCTTTAATTCCCATTGCTTCCGAATGTCCGGAGCGACTTCTCCGGCGATCAAGTGGTAGCAGTCCACCTGCACGTGAAGCTTTTCAAGGCCGGCCTTCCGTGCCAGCCAAAAAAGCTTTCGGCCAACGAACGGATCGAACCCCGTGTCCCCTAGAGCAGCCATGGCTTTCTCAACAGCACGCTGTAGTGTGGGATCTTCTGGGTAATGCCACAGAAGTTGCCCGTCCAAGTCCTGCAAGAGGACCCGTCCGCCCGGCCTGCACACGCGGACCAATTCAGCAACCGCACGCTCCTTCTTCTGGAGGTATTGAAGCAACATGCGGCAATACACGAGATCGAAACTCTCGGCCGGAAATTGCATCGCGTGAGCATCGCCGCATACGAACTTGAGTCGCGGATTCTCACGATTTCTCCGAACTGCCTGCGTGACGCGATCTGGACTGATGTCTATACCTGTCCCGCGCAACGAAGGATGCAATGCGCAGACCGCTCTCAAAATGACGCCCGGCCCGCAGCCCACGGAGAGCACTTCCATGCCCGGTGCGATATGGCGCGCCATGTACTTTTGAACCCATGCCTCCGGATCGACCTTTGCTTCCAGCCGCGCGGCCTCCCGCGGGTCCTCCATGATGTAATCAATTGTTGCGGCCTTAGTCATTCGAATGCCCTAGCTTACGAACGTCATTTGTGTTGCGTGTCTTTCGGACCGAGCCAGCAATCTCGAATAAAAGCCTTCTACATGGCGATAAAAGCGAAGCTGTCCGCCTTTGAGCCATATGCCCTGGCAATAATGGCGAAGAGGCTCTGCGCCTAATTGCGTCAGGGAGGCGGCGGCAATCTGATCGGTGATGACGGGGATGGCGCTGAGTTCAAAGCCCTGATACGCGGTGGAGGCTGCCTTGAGCAGAGACGCCACGACACCGGGAACGTTCGAGTCGGGGAGCGTCGGATGCAGCAATAGATCACAGCGATTCTCTATGTAGCTGAAGTTGACCCCCAGAGGACCGCGATAGGCAATGGCCGCCCCGACCGGCTCATTCTTGTATCCGCGATACGCCAGCCACACGCGCCGCGTACGCCGGAGCCCCACTTTGCGATACATTTCGTCGACAGCTTTGAACTCTACGTCCTCTTTCAATTCCTCCGCAGTTACGTAAACACTGCCTCGCGCGGCGGTGGCAATCGCACAAAGAGGCTCCCTTTGAGAGGGGCTGTAGGGCACGACGCGGATTTCTTTTTGCGCTGGCAAAGCTAGTTTTCGCGGCAGTGCAAAATACATATGCCGCTGAACCGAAGAGAAAGATTCGCCAATCGTCTGGACCATGGAGCCGAATACCCGTGAAGGAAAGCGGTTCTCGGGCCGAAACCAATTCTGGGAGGACTCACCGGTACCCTTTAAAAAGCTGGCCGCCGAGCCGGCAAGCATCACCGCGCGTGAGGCGTATGGATTGTTTTCGGAGACAAGGTGCTGGGAGGTCCATCCATTCCGGGCGGTGCGCCACACGGCAATCGATGCGCGGCCGCGCTTTTGATCGCCGGCAGTCAGCACGTAGAGAAGCGAGTCTCCGCTCTTTAACATGCGCCGCCAGTTGTCTTTCACCTGCTCCAAATGGGGCAGAAGCCGAGCCGCTTTGTCTGGATAAAGAAAGCCGGTGCGCTCGTAGAGGGCGAAGATCTCTAAACGGGCAAAGCATTCACCTGGACGCCGTACGCCTCGTACACGTCCGCCAATCGTGGCAAGCTGTTGATGATTTCCTGGTCTCGAGCATCAATCGGCATATGTTTGGGCCATTTCTCGGGCGTCTCGCCCGGCAACCCCAATTTCAAACTGCCTGCTGCAACCCCTCAGCCCCTCTCTTCCATTCAAAAAAATCGAGAACTAGGCACAGAAAACCAGCTAGTTCAGGCTTACGAATCACTTAGGTATAGGGGTTATGGCCGATGTTTCAGAATGGGCCGTTAGTACTGTTTCTCGGGTTGCGCTCGAACGGACTATTAACAGCTTCGCTACAGCTTCGAGAGCGTCTTTCGAGTCCACGCTGTTTCGAGCGATTTCGGAAGGACTAAATTGGAATGATTAACTGGCCCATAAGCGACAGAATGGAAGTGACTTAAGACGCTGCCGAATAGCGTATGGGGGATCGCTCCGGCAGCACGAAATCCGCAGTTGAAGCTCCCATTGGTCGCGTGGTTCGACGCACGATAGCGTCAAATCTTGCGCGCGGCGACAACCCCTTCCTGCCGGGATCGCATTCGTAGGCGAAGCTAAGCAAGGTTGTATCGAAGGCGCTAATAGTCCGCTCGCTCAGTCTGTGCTGAAACAGTACGAATGGTCCATTCTTGCCGCACCAACTGTAGCCCTATAACTGCAGTCTGTTTGTGAGTTCGTCTGTTTGTGAGTTCGTCAGAAATGCCGTGCCTGGAGGAAGTGATTCATGCGAAGGACTTGCCCATGCTGACCCTGGCTTGCCAGAGGGGGCGGCAGTGATATTTCTTCTTGTCCACGGCTCCTTTCACGGCGGCTGGTGCTGGAGTCGTGTCATTCCTCTACTGCGCGCCGCAGGCCACGAGGTGTTTGCTCCCACGCTGACCGGCATGGGCGAGCGCAGCCATTTGCTCCGGCCGGAAGTCGGCCTAGCTACCTATATTGACGATATCCGGCAGGTGATCGAATTCGAGGATTTGAATCCAGTCGTTCTTGTGGGTCACAGTTACTCCGGAATGGTCATTGATGGTGTAGCCGAGGCCATTCCCAAAAGAATTACCCGCTTGATCTATCTCGACGCGGTCGTTCTCGAAGGTGGCCAATCGTTCTTCGACGCCTGTAGGCCAGAAATTGTGGAGGCCGGCCGCGAACTCACGCGCACTTACGGGGATGGCTGGAAAATGCCCCCCTTGCCTCCCGAGATGTTCGGTATCAGCGATGAGGCGGACCGGGCGTGGGTGAGGGCGAAACTAACGCCGCAGACCTGGCGTAGTTTTGAGGATCGCAGTTCGGTTCAGAGCGCAGCCGGACGGCGCATTCCGCGTGCCTACATTGCTTGCACATCGCCTCGCTACAATCCATGGAGCATTGATCCAGCGATTCGTGCCCGCGAGCGAGGATTCGCTTATCGTGAACTTGCAACTGGCCATGACGCTATGATCACCGCTCCATCCGAGGTTGCAACTACCCTAATCGAGTTGGCCTCCTGCCGATGCCCCACAGCGTAGCGGGGTGAACCCCAGCGGAACGCAATGCGTCTGGCAGCCGGAAGTGAGTTAACCAACTATGCGCAGCGATCTGCCGCAGTGAGTGCGGCAGTGCCCACCGTTACCAAGCTCGTTGCTGTCGAGCGACTGGCCGGATATAATTCGTAGGCTTTACCGAAAAAGTTATAGGCGCTGGTATTCTGTCGCTTATTCGTACCGTTTATGACGGGCCTGTAGCTCAGGTGGCTAGAGCGCACCCCTGATAAGGGTGAGGTCGACTGTTCAAGTCAGTCCAGGCCCACCATTCTTTTCAAGCGGTTCTCGGTGGACGTTCCCGCGCTACCAGCGCGGCTCTTTCGGCTGGCGGGCCGCTCCGCTGTAATCTTCAGTAGAAAATCGACCTCGTCCGCGTGGCCCCCCGCCTCTTTTATCGCCGGCATCACGCGAACCGAAACCGCTGCCGCCGCGAGGGCCGCCAGCCGTCTTCGGCGTGGCTTCATTGACCCGCAGAGCGCGGCCAGCGACTTCTTTTCCGTTTAGATCGCTCATGGCTTTTGCGGCTTCTTCGTCTTTCGCCATTTCCACAAAGGCGAATCCACGCGGCTGACCGGTTTCCCGATCGTTCACGATGTGGATGCGCGTAACTTGTCCGAAAGGCTCAAAGAGGGCGCGTAGTTCGGTCTCGGTCGTTTGGAAGCTCATATTCCCAACAAATAAATTCTTCATGGTACTTTCTCCTGATTGTGTGTATTCCTTGGCCCCGGCGCGGCTCTGGTGCTTCCCTGAATCTGGCGAACAACAAAAAAGGCCACGAGTTGTGACTCGCAGCCCCTTTAAACGAATCAAAAGGTTTTTACAAGAGCAACAAACGCACTTAGAGTATACCACGGCTTTTCAAAAGCGCCGGACGGTACCCTTGCAGCCGTTGTCCAAATTCGGCACGCACGTCCGCAGTTGATTGAATTTCGCCGCAGGCGCAACGCGCGGGTTTTCGTGCTTCTGAAGCTGACGGTCTTTATGAACGATCTCGGCCAATGCTACTGCGTTTGGGTTTGACGGTCTTAGTGCTGCAGAAATTATCAGGAGATCGAGGCCATCAGTTTGGCGGGTTTTACACTTAAAACGCGAGCCAAGGCGACGACGGTGATTAGGCTGATGTTACATTCGCCGCGCTCCACCATTCCGACGTAATTTCGGTGGAGTCCCGCCAATTCTGCCAATCGTTCTTGGGAGAGGTTGCGCCTCAGTCGAAGTGTGCGTATCTCGGCTCCAAAAAGGAGCAGGGCGCCGCCGATATTTGTATCTTTGTCGTCACTCTGGCGTGCGAACTTATGGCGGGCTTGTCGGGGTCTTGCCCAAACACTCGAAGCTCTTAAGCTGCGGGGGTGGGTCATCGCTTGTAGCGCCTAATGACTTGAGCCAAGTTTCAAGCTCTTTCTACGCACCAAAAACAAGCATGCTCTGCAATCCTGCGAAACCCGTTCTCGATTGCCTCGTGATTCAAGCAAAGGCTGCGGGAGCCGTCGCCCTTGAAACCGGCGAAGGCTCCCACAGGCGATACTTTAGAATTCAAGTCTCAACGCAAACTGGATCTGCCGTTGGTTATTCAGTAACTGTTTGGTGACCTGGCCTGCACTCGGGCTTGTCGGTTCCGAGAACGGGGTCGCGTCTTTTGAGCCACCATGGAATACCGTGGTCGACAGATGGTCGCCGCTGAAGTTTGTATGGTTGAGGATGTTGAAAAACTCAGCCCGGAACTCCAGCATCCCGCCTTCTCCCAGGAAGCCGAGCTTTGTCTCTTTCACCAGCGAAAAGTCCCAATCCCTTTCCGGCGGCCCGCTCAGGATATTCCGCCCAGCGGTGCCAAGCTGACCTATCGAGTTCGAACAATTTGTTAATCCGGGTCCCGTGCAGGTCGGGGAGATCGAGAACATGTTCGGGTTGAACCACTGGTTGGGATTGCCGGTGATGACCGTGTTGGGATCGTAAACGATCGGTTGGTACGCACATGGATTGGTCCCGGCAGCTGGCTGTCCCGGCTGCGAGGTGCAGGGGTAAGCCGCCAGCAAGGCCGGCGTATTGATGTTGACCCGATCACCTTGCTGGGCCTGCGCGACACCGGAATTCGAACGGTTGTTGCCAGTAATCGGTGAGAACGGCTGACCGCTCTGGATGCTCACGATGCTGCTCATGAACCAGCCGTTTAGCGCCTTGGCCAGAAAGCCATTCCCCACCATGCGGTTCGGGAGGTGATACAGCGCGTTAAATTCCCAGTTGTTGGGGATATTAAAGCAGGCCGGGCCTTTGTCTACTTGCGGGTTCAGCGGATAAACGCCCAGCAGGCCACCCGAAACGATGCAGTCTTGTATGTTGGACTGGCCCTGCGTTTCATCTGTCACCCGGCTACGCGTATAGGCGGCTGAGAATTCCAGTCCATGGCTCGTCCGTTTTTGCAGCTCTACTTGCAAAGCGTTGTAACGAGAAGTTGCGAATGTGCCGATGTTGATATCGCTGCCATAGTTGGGGTTAACGTTTTGATACGGGCTGGAACAACCCGCCGGTAGCGGACTTCCGACGCAGCTATTATCCCAGAAGGGCACCTTGCCACCAACGCACACGCTGGCAGGATCGCCGCAAGGACCAAAAGAGGTGGGCAAGATCGGATTGCCATCTCGAACCATGGGCAGGTGAATTCCATGGTTGCCTACATAGGCGACCGCGAGCGCCATATTCCAGGGCAACTGCTGCTGAACGCTCGCGTTGTACTGGATCATATAGGGGCTCTGGTAGTTGTAGTCGATGAACGTGGGCGTAACGATACCTGGGTTGCTCGTACACGTGGCGACAGAATGGGCGAAGGTTCCGGAGCACGTCGGTTGATAGAAGTTAAGCACCTGAGGAGGAATCGGATTTACGGGAAAGCCGCCGCCATCAGCATTAGTGGTTCCTAACACGTTTTGCCAATCAACTGTCGTGCAGGGCAAGTTGTTCGCTGTCAAGAAGGCCGATGAGCAACCTGGCGGCAGAATATCGATCAATGCCCCGTATGGTATACCGCCGTTGGAGGTGCCTCCGAGGGCCGATCCGATGTTTCCCATGTCGTAGTAGATTCCCGCGCCGCCACGGATGGCGGTCTTACCGTTTCCAAAGAGGTCGTAGGCGAATCCGACCCGCGGGCTGAAATCTTTCAACGTGTTGTTCTTGATGACTGGGCCAGGAGTAAACAAGGAGCTGAAATCGTCGATCAGGTGCGACTGCTTCCCTTGCAGTTCGCGGGGCGTGTTCATGAATTCATAGCGCAAGCCCAGATTTATCGTCAGCCGCGAGGTGGCTCGCCAGTCGTCCTGGCCGTAGAAGCCATAGGTGTTGTAGAGGAAAAAGCGGTTTTCGTTGGCCCAGGTGGGCGCGAACTCTACAACGGCGGGTATGTCCGACAAGAAATCAGAAAATTGATTGTATTGGAGCTGCCCGTTAAAGGAGTTGGTGTCCTGAGTTCCTTCATTGAACCGGTTGAGCAGTAGGCCAAACTTGAAGGCATGTTTCCCACGAGTCCAATTCACGTCGTCGCTTAGAGTGTAGATGTTCTGGATGCTGAACGTGGTGGGGGCGGCGTTGACGGACCCGAACTCGGTATAGGTGCCGCCCGCGGACCCACCCATGTCGACTATTCCGGTGGACATACCCGGCACGATTTGCGGACCCGTACCGCCCGGCAGGCCGCTATTGTTCAGGGTGTTGGCGCTACGGGTGCGGCTGTACGAAAACCGCGCCGTATTGAGCACCGTTGGCGAGAACGTATGGTTCTCGGCGAGCGTAATCCACTGATTTCGCGCGGGCGCCAAGTAGCGGAAATAGGAATAGTCCCCTTGGGTTATGTTTTGAACCGCGTTGTCAATGGTGTAGCGAGCAAAGAATGTGTCCGACGTCGAGAAATTCTGGTCGACGCGCATCTGGCCGTAGTTCTCCCCGAGCGTACTGTGGTCGCTGCTTACTTGAGCGGGCAGATTGCCGCCCGCTGCTGCTACGTTCGGCAGAGGCGCAAGGGCCAGGAGAGGAGCCGTGTATTGACTAAGTACCACTCCGGGAGAGGATGGGGTGATCTGGGCGCCGGTCGAGTCGGTGTCAAATAGGAGGTCCGGACAGGCCGCCGGTGTGATCAACGTGCCGGCGCCATAATTGTTCGCTGCGCTGGCGCCGGCGGGATGGCATCCGGCTGCGGGCACTACGTTGTTGATGGGGACTCCCAGGTTTTGGCGGATTCCTTCGTACACCGCGTAGAAGAACGTTTTGTCTTTTTTGATGGGGCCGCCAAACGCCGCTCCAAATTGGTTCTTTTGAAGCGGCGCGATCGGGCTTCCCGCTCCCCTTTGGAAGAAGTCATTGGCATCGAGCGCGGAGTTGCGGAAGTATTCAAAGGCGTCACCGTGGAACTGGTTCGTTCCGCCCTTGCTGACGGCCACCATCTGGCTGCCCATGGCCAATCCATATTCAGCCTGGAAAGTGCCGGTCACAATTCTGTACTCCTTGATGCCATCCAAACCCAGTGCGTCACCGGAATCGCCGGCCACGGGGCTGCGGCCCGTGCTGTTCTGCAGGATGGCCCCATCCAGCGTGAAATTATTGGATCGCACCGGCGCTCCGTTCACGCTAAAGGTGGTGCCCGACGAGTTGTGTTGGTTTTTGTCCTGGTTGACGCCCGGCTGATACAGGGCCAGGTCAATATAGTTCCGGCCGTTGAGCGGCAACTCCGCCATGCTCTGCTCATTGACCGTGGCTCCCAGGGTGGAGTCCTGCGTATTCACCAGAGGTATTTCGCTGCTGACGGTGACCTGCTGCGCGGTAGCACCCACTTGCAGAGCAAAGTTAACCACGCCCTGCTGGGTGACCTCGAGAGTCATGCCAGTTCGGTTCTCGGTCCTGAACCCGGCGGCCTCGGCTTTTGCTTCATAGTGACCCACTGGCAATTCCGGGAAGCGATAGCTGCCGTCCTGCTCCGTCATCTGCGTACGCGTGAGGTTGGTATCCGTATTCCTCACGGTCACCGTGGCGCCCGGCACTGACGCGCCGGAGGAATCCTTGACCGTACCCAAAATGGCGCCTGTGGGCAATTGGGCCACCACCGGAATCGCGGCCAAAATGAGCACGGCCATAACGCCAATTGTCTTTCTCCCTATCCACTCACGAAACACTCCCATGTTTCCTCCTCTGGGGTAGCAGCAAGCCACCCGCCCCATCTTTGTCAAATGACGGCTGCCGCGGTGGCCGTTAGACGTCACCGCTTCGGTCTATTTCGAGATTCCGGAAAATGCGAACGAAATTAGCTTGTGAAGGCAGCGCGACCGGGAACAACACGCCTACAGTCGCACGTAACTCTTGTTGGCTCGGGCCATCTGCCAAGCTATGAATTTCAATTACGCCCCCTTTTCACAAAAACCGGAAGAAAGGGCCTGGAACTGCACCTTGGGAAGGGCCTACGAACTTGCCGTGGGAAAGATCCCCCGACGTGTGGATGCGGTTTAACATTGCGCAAAGGCAAAGTCAACAGCTATGTAGGAATTGAGAATGTCTCGAGCCTAATCTATGGCAGGCGGCGCTGTCGCATCGAAACGAATCTAACGAGTGCGAACGAACCAGATCGCCCGAAGGCGTTGCACCAACGCGAACAACGTCATGTGAAATCAGCGCTGGCCGTGCGGCGACTAAGCGACCTGCAGATCCTCAGACCGACTCTGCATCATCGTAATGCCAGCGAATATCGGAAATCAGTTCGGAAGATGACAGCACTGCGTCAATCAGCTTTACAGCGGCAAATTCCACGTTCTTCTGCGGCCTTTGAAAGAGTCGGACCAAAATACCTTGTCTGCGTTCTAACAAGCCAACCCAGTCGGGGCCACCTCGATAGCGAGCCAAGAAATCATAAGTGGCTCCGCCGAATCTGAACCGGACAATCCATCCGCTATCCCTTTGACCAATCATTGGCTCAACCGCGGCGTCGTGCCGGGCGAGTTCGTATATAAGCCAGTTAGCCAAGTCACTCCCGTAAGCGCGGCGGCTTATGAAATGCTTTTCAGGCGTGGACGTATTGAATGCAGTGCTTCGGAAGGTAACGATCATGCGCCTGGATAAAGTCGATAAAGAAGGCGGGGACGTCACAAAGGTATTTTACAGCCGCAAGTCAGGGCCGCTGGCGAGGGTGCCGCGATTTCTACTTATTAGGGCAAGGAGTCGATCTATGCAAGAGTTCCAACATGAAAAAGGGGGGACTCGGCAGTCCCCCCTTTTTCGCGCTTGCTTATAGTCTCGACTTCAGCGTCGATGAATCAACAGCCGGTTGCACCGGGATCGCAGCCGAGCCTCAGTTCCCGAACTTCACCATTGTGCTGCGGGTCAGCGTTGAATTGCTCGTGACCACGGCCGGTCCGCCCTTGAAGAAATGCCACGACGAATATTGCTCCATGTACGTATCCTCTGACGACAGGCAGTCGATTGGCACGATCACTTTGTAGCCTCGCTGCGCCGCTTCGGTGCCGGTGCCGACCCCGACACCTTGAAAGGACGTGCCGCACACGACGACCGTCTTGATGCCGTGTCCTTTTAGTTTTTCCTCCAGATTCGAGCCGAGAAATTTGTCGGGACCGGGCTGATGCGCCCATTCGCCGTCGTGCGGGGTAAACCCCGGGCCGATCATCTCTGCTGGTTCGGAGGTCCCGCCAATGCTGTACCAGAGCATCACGCCGGCGGCTCGGGCCGCGTCATGCAATCGCTTGACATTGGGAATCGTGGCCATGCAGCGCGGGCGTGTCCTGCACGCTCCGTCCTTCGACATATCCAGAATCAGCAGAGCTGTAGTCGAAGGCTCGAGCGTCACAGCCTTGACCTCAGGCTTGGGCGGCGGCTTCACGCTATCCCAATCCTCGACAATATCATTCGCCGCAAACGCTGCAGCGAACGCAATAATGAGCGCTCCGGTTGCCGCGAGCGCACCTCGCCTTAGAATCCGCGTGTCTAACATTGATCCCTCCTTGAGATATGCAGAGTCTTGTTGACCACCCGAGATCGGAACACAAAAAATTGCTGGAAGAAACTAGAGGATCAACCCGTGCGCTTATAATGCTCGGTCGTGGTCCGCGGAGCGACCTTCATCGTCTTCATCTTCTTGATGTACTCGGGATACGTCGTTTCCGCACCGCCCAAAGCTGACTCGTTGGGAATCCCGTACTCGGTCGCAAAGTCGTAGAGAACGTCGTTCTTTCCCGGCAGATAATTCGGCACGGTGCCGGCCTGCACGATGGTTCCGTCCGGAGTCATTTCGCACGGAAATGGAGGGATCACCTGGTCGGGAGCATAGACCCAGCTGTACTCGCGAATGTAAGGCTCTGTCAGATACGCCGGATCATTGATGATGAACGTCACGTTCAGATAGTTGCCGTAGCGGTGAATGCGCGTCGTAACGGTGGATTTCGAACTGCGGGGAACACCGGTGCGTGTCAGATAAGCTTCCTTGAGATGATCGGTTGTATATACCAAAGTGTTGCCTTCCCAGTGCCCGGTCGAAAATCCCGACCATTTGTGAGGCGCATTAGGCGAAGGATGCGGCCGCCCATCGGTATAGATCACTTGTTCCGGCTCTTGCCAAGCCACGTGCAGACGATAGCCAACTTGTTGCTTCGTATCAGGGTCGAGTTCGGGGGTAATCCGCAGCTGCGAAACGGAAACACGCAATCCGATATCGATCGGATGCGGCCTGCACATATTTTCCGGGAGGTCGATCTGGTCCGGATGCCAGCTCTCTGCTCTGAGCCGTCCCGCGTCATTAAGCGGAATTCCGGTGTAGTCACCAATGTCCATCCCATCGTTGTAAACCCTCGGCGACCATTCGCCGAGTATGTCGGCTTGAGCAAAGGTCAACCGGCTCGGCAGCAACAGCAGGAGCGGAAGAAGCCACAGAGCCTTCATGTTCCAGTTGATCTTCTTGGATCTCATCTGATCAACCTCCGGAGAAATCCACTCATCGCGGTTCGTTTGCTCGGCATGGCGTCGGATCCCATCCGGAATTGTCCGGCAGTTTCTTGAAATGCGCATGGGTAAAAAGAGGCTCGATCAGGTATTGAGGATCGTTGACCACGGCCGTCACCGTCAGCCATGTATTCCCGCTGTATGCGTCCGGGAAGGTATCGAAGTCTTCTTCCAACATGGCATTGGCGCTGAAAGGAATTCCGTTTTTCTGCAAGTATCCTGGACGCAAATGGTTGGTAACGACCTTGAGATAATCCGACTGGTGCATCACTCTTCCCGGAATGAGCTTGCCACTCGCGTCTTGTATAGGTCCACCCTGGCCGTCACGCGTGTCGATATGTTCGTCGCCTTCCCAGGATGCCACCGAGTAGCCCTGCCAGGTTGGCGGATCACTCTGTGGCTGTGAGCCGCCGAAATGAAACAAACGAGTCTGAGTCCCGGAATCTGTATCGATGCGCAGTGTGCTGTCGTCCTGCCAATAGATGTGCACCCGCCCGGGAACTTGCATGATGGCGGGCGCAGCGTATGACTTGCATTCATTGCCGCTGGCCTGATCCTTGGCCGGATCCCAGGTACCGGCGATTTTGCGGCCTTCGGGATTGAGAGGCACAAACTGATAATCGTTTTTGTCCGGCACAAGCATACGATAGCGCCACAATTCCGTGACCACGGATACCCAATAGCCGGTGAGGTCTTTCGGGGAAGCTTCTCGCGGCGTCTTTGGAGCCGCAGGCGGAGCATTACCCCGGTCCCGAGCGCCGAAATCCTGGGCAGCGACAAATGCTGGAAGCACCATGAATAATGTCGCAACGAGTAGAAGCCCTCGGCCCGTTCGTGTTTTTATAGTTCCCCAAAGCATTTCCATTTTTCCTAAGCTAACGAAGTATCAGCACCCTAATTCGCTTTGCGACTCGAGCTCGGGGCTGCCTTGGCAGTGAGACTCTTGTACGCCGCCTCGACGAACATATCCGTCGTCCAGTTGCCAGTATCGCTGCCATAGATAGGATCGTAATCGCGGGTCGGTTTGGCGGCCTTCACCTGCTCGAGCGTCATGCCTTGCTTGATCATGTCTTGCAGACGATCCCGAATGATCACCAGCATCTGGTGGTACACAGCCAAATCGGCCACGTCGCAAATCCTACCGTGGCCAGGGACGAGCATCGTCCCCCCTTCCTGATGGTCCGCCGGAATCGCCAACTGCTTGATACGATACAGCCCCTCGATGACAGCCTGCAGGCTGCCGCCGCTCTTCAAATCGATGATGGGATATTCCGCTGGGTCGAATAGGTCGCCTGTGCTGATTACATCGGAATGCCGAAAAACCACAAAGCTATTGCCGTCGGTGGCCGCCGGTTGATGAAATACTTGAATCGGTTCGCCATTAAAATAGAGGTTTTTCTGCGGCGTTGAATAGGTGTCGTTGGGCCATGCCTTTTCCGGTGTGGGAGCAGCTTGGCCGGTTGGCGCGCTCATTCTGTCGAGGACCGTGTTGAACGCAACGATCATCACGCTCGCACCCGAGGCACGGTCGATCGCCAACGGCCGGCCAGTCTTAGCGAAATTTTCGTTGCCACCCACATGGTCGCTTCGGTCGTCGGTATTGATGATGTAGGTGACTTGGCCTTTCGATAATGGCCGGATGAGCTGCAGAACCTTGTCGCTCATCGCTGCGAGCCCGGTGTCGACGAGCACGATTCCGTCGCTGCCTGCCTGCACCGTGATATTGCCGCCGGCGCCTGCCACCATGCTGACTTTACCCTGCACCGGCAAAAGTTCGACATCACCGCTCTTGGCCTTCTGATCTTCGCTCGCCGGATTTGAAGCGCCGTTCTGACGCCCGCGGGTTTGAGCTTGCTGCGAATAGGCGAACCGCCCGGCCCCGGCAACTCCAATAACAAGCAGGCTCGAAACGGTGCACAGCAGCCGCAGCTTTGAGGAACAAAAACTCATATCCTTGTTCGACACCCGCCAGCGCAAAGCGAAATTTTCGCAGAAAAGACGCGTTTTTCTGACGGCATGATCTACTTCGGATGGATCGAATGTCAAGGTGTTAAATGGTTCGCCCGGTTTTGGGAGCAAGAGACTTTTGCAGCGCTAAAACGAGACTGAAAGCTTTAGCGCGCACGCTCCGGAGGGCTCAGAAAATAGCTAACCCTCGGCACGGCCGAGCGCATTTATTGAAGTGGAGGAGGCGTTACCAACGGCGTACGTCGCGGCTCCCCGTGCGGCCCGCGAACTTCCACTTCCTCGAATAACAAAGAGGGCGCAATCACGTCGGTCGGAACTCCACCGTTGGCGCTGCCGAACGCGCCCAGCGCAGTGCCCGCAGTTTCAGCGTCCTGGCTCTGCGCATAATAGAAGACACTATTGTCGTTGCCGGTGCCCAGCAGTGTACGAAGATTGCGGACCGTCAATTGCGAAATCAGGGCTCCGCGAACCAGTTCCTCGTGCCCGTCATTTACGTTCACTCGATAGACCATGAGCGGCATACGCATGCCATTCGGCGCTCCCGAAGCCAGTGTGGCCAGCGAATCGGAGAGTTCCTCCTGGGTGGAACTCGCGATCACCGGATTATCCATTTCGCGCACCAGCAATCCCCAGTCCTGCCCATTTTGCTTGCAAGCGTCGAGGAATTTCTTCCGTAGATTATCGGGCGTTTCCCCATTGCTCGCCGTGAAAAACAGATTACTGACCATGGGCCGCGGCATACCCAAAAATGCCGACCGGCCGTGGCCATTGGAATGATCCAAGTCCGGCCCTGGCCGGCGCGACATTAGGAATTCCTTGAGCAGGCCTTCCTGCACTAATGCGATTTTCTGGGCGCGGACGCCATCCTGATCGACTTGGTAGGACGCAATCAGGTCGCGCCCCTGGAATTGTTGCGCGCTCGGATCATCGGTAAGCGTTACGGTCACAGGCAAAACGCGCTGGCCGATGCGCCCCATCCATTCGTTCCGCCCGCCCAATGCCTGCATCATCTGCTCGAAACGTGTGTTCATCGAAAGAGGCGGCCGCGCTCCGTTTACCGAAGGTGCCAACACCTGGGCCAAAAGCGAGCCTGCGGCTCGCGGTTCGAATAGCATCGGCCCGTCGTAATCCTTTACCGGCGGAGCTGTACGCAACGCCGCTAATTCCTTGCCTTTGCCATCAAGCTGCTGCCGCACGGCGCCGGCAGTAGGAAGCTGCGACGGACGATTGGCATAAAGCGCAAGATAGTTGTGCAACGGCATGCCGTCATCGGCTTGCGTGCCCAGGCTGGCTTCGATTGCCGCAAGGCTGCGGCTGGTGCGAATTTGCGTTCCCTCCGTCGTAACGATATAGCTCGTTGCATAGATCAGGTGATACGTGACGCGCGAGTTGTATAACTCGGGATAATTTTTCAGAATCGCGGATACTGTTCGCGCCTCCGCTTCCCAGTTTCGTGAAGTCCAGTCGGGCTCAACCCTCTGGTCGACAGCGAGTACGGGCGGCTCTTGCGCAAAATCGTCCACCGTCGGAGCATTCGCGAGCGCGCGCAACGCGGCCTGCTTATTCGAATACGAATCGAGCGCTTCTTTGTAAGCTTGATCGGTCGCCAGCCATAGATCCTGCCGCAAAGAATCGTAATCGCGATCGATGCCTACGGTCCCCGTGGAACCAAGAAACCCGCGAAATCCCTCAGCGGAAAGAAAATTGGAGCTGTCCAGCTTGTAATTGCCCACGCGCACGTCCACGCTCATGAATCGATTCCGCGTAGTGCCGCTCGTCAGCAGCGCTCCAAATTCCGCGCTGATGACGCGTTCGTCCAGATCGAGCAGCCGATATTCGATGAAATAAGGGCGCTGCTGCCCCGGCAGGACAAGCCGATCCTTCGATCGCTGGAGCTCGTCATGCAGCGCCGCGAGCGTTTTGTCGGCGTCTCCGGGAGGAACGGGCGCTATCTGACCCATCGCCACCGCTGCCGCGCCGGGCGCCGCATTTTGTCCGAATCCCGCGGGCGCCGCCAGAACGGTGCCCACAAATAGAATGCTCACCGCAATCCACATTGGTGCTTTCATCATTCGCTCGCCAGTCATCGTTAATTGCCCCTCGCTGGAGGATCAGACGCCTGCGGATCATGCGCGGGCGGCGGCAGAATGGGCGGCCGGTCGGTGGATGTTTGTTTCTTCTCAACTTCCATCTCCGAAACCAGCAGTGGGGGGGCCGCTGCCGCAACGGGAACCGAACCCGATTCCGCGCCGCAATAACCGTTGAATACTTCGGTGGTATCGCCGGTGGCCATGATCTTTTGCAGCGAAACCAGCGGTGTGCCCACGATAGATACTCCCCGAACCAATTCATCCGGCCGGCCGTCGGCATAGACCCGATAAACCACCAGTGGCTCTACGTGAAAGGCCTGCGGCTGAGCCCGGCCGGTAAATGTAAAGCCACCCGAAATATCGTCAAAGAACAGGCCATATGGCTTGTTCTGGCGCTTAATTTCGTCGATGAGCATCTGTCGCAGCCGCGCATTGGTGACTTTATAGCTGCTTTCGACAATCAGGTTTCCCTGGCGGGATTCCGGGGGCAGGCCCACTTGGCGGCGTCCGTGCCCGTTCGACAGCGGAAAGCCATTGAGCGGCTGCCGGGACATCTCGAAATTCTTCAGCACACCGTGATCGACCAACGTGACTTTCTGAGCCGCGATGCCTTCATCATCGTAAGGATAATTGCCCAGTAGCACCGTCGAGCCTAGTTTCGCCGCTGTCGGATCGTCGACGATGCTGATGAAATTCGGCAGAAGCAATTGGCCCACTTTGTCCGCGAACGTCTGGCCTTCATTGATATCCTTCTGGCGAAATCCTTCGTCACGATGCCCGAAAACTTCGTGGAAGAAAACGGCGGCGGCGCGTCCCGTCAGCATGGCCGGCCCTGCATACGGATCCGCCAGCGGTGCCTTGGTCAATGCTTCCAATTCCTTTTGCAACACGCCGCATTGTGCGAGCACCGTCTTGTCGTCCGGAGCCGAGGCCGGATCCGTCCAATCGAAGTTGTAGTAACGTTCGAGATCCATTCCGTCAGGTGCCTTGCCCTGAATGAAAAGCTCGAGCCGGTACCGCACTTGGCCGAATTGAAGTTTTGTGCCTTCACTCGTCACGTGATACTGGTTCTGCGCCTGCGCGCTGAATGTGACTATGGAATTTAGGATCAGAGCGGATGAGCGGAAAG
>Ga0210394_10002579_pt1 | contig 24575 bp, 20 predicted proteins | sample IncBWC12MmetaG_FD_160121 | JGI IMG/M metagenome (GOLD analysis project Ga0210394, IMG submission 160121) | Forest soil microbial communities from Barre Woods Harvard Forest LTER site, Petersham, Massachusetts, United States - Inc-BW-C-12-M | ecosystem: Environmental > Terrestrial > Soil >... | reverse complement strand
GGCGAGCTTCCGCAAACTCTATCAGGAGCGCCTGCCGTTTTATGAGCTGGCCGACTTTCGCGTCGAAACCAACATCGAGCCCCTGCGCGTGGTCGAACAGATTCTCGCGCTCGGCATCTTTCCAAAGGTGACCGCATGAACAGGCACTTGCCGCACCGCGCTTCGATTCTGCGATTTCACTTTCGCGGTGCGTGCTTTGTTCTCGCCTTTGCGCTGGCTGCCACCGCTATCGCCGCCCCTCTCGCCTTCTCACCCGATAAAGGCAAATTCAAGATCCTCGTCAACGGTCAACCGGCCGGTACGGAAGAGTTTTCGCTCAGTGCGAACGGAGGCAATTGGATCGCGCGCGGCAACGCGGAAATTCAAACTCCACAGGGCCCGACGCACGTCACCGGCAATCTCGAACTTCGGCCCGACGGATCTCCGGTGCGTTACGAATGGACGATGCAGGGCGCGAAGAAAGCCTCGTCGACGATTGTCTTCAACGGCGCGACCGCCAATGTGGAGCTCCGCATGGAAGGTGCGCGGCCTTACACTCAGCAATTCACATTCAACGCGGATCGAGTCGTCGTGCTCGACAACAATATGTACGACCAGTACGCGATTCTTGCCCGCCTCTACGATTGGGATAAAAAAGGCGCGCAAACTTTCTCGGTGATCGTTCCGCAGGAAATGACGCCGGGCAGCGTGACGGTGGAATCCCTCGGCAAGCAGGATGCAGGCAGCGGAGAAAGGCTCGAACAGCTGCGCGTGAAAACCGAGGACATCGAGATTAACTTGTTCGTCGATGGACAGCGCCTTGTCCGAATCGTCTCCCCCAGCGCCAACGCCGAAATCATCCGCGAGTAACTTCCGCCAGGCTTTTTCCACTGATTACCGGCCCAAAAAAGAGTGCCTCGCTATGCCCCAAATCGCGATTCTTCTGCTGATTAGAATTTGCCATTCCCCCTGTTTTCTATTATTTAGAAAAACTAGTCGCGCTATCGTAGATTAATAATGCAGAAGGAATGCGATGAATCGCGACGCCGAGCAATGCTTCTGCGTTCGCCGCTACTGCGTGCGCGTGGTAATGAGCCTAAGCAAATCTTTCCATTTCTGCTGCGTTTGAGCCCATTCCATTACTTTTTTTGCTTCCTCGCTCGGCGTGGTTTCCGCAAGGCGCGGGCTAAGCACCGGACCCTCGTTTGGATTTCCTCGGAACGAAAAGCTCATCATGGATTGAGTGCCCGGGCCCAAATGGCAACTGGTGCATTGCACGAAGGGCGAGTAGGCGCGTTCGGATATGCTCCGATCCTCGAAAACATCGAGTCCGTGTGACATGGCAGGAAAAATTAGAAAGGGTTCGTCGGTTGCCGTGATGCCGCGCAGCCCGCTGTGCTGTCCTGAAAAAAGCAGCGTGCGACTCAGCTCGATCTCCGACGGGTCTTGAAAGCGCCGCGCGAGATTCACGTCGCGTGTCGCCATCGGGTCGACGTTCGGCACGTCAGTGTAATGGCGGATCTGAACACTTTCGGTAACCGGTGTAACGCGCAGTTGGCCATCGCGGTCGGGCAGAGTCATCCTCCGAACTAATGCGAACTCGGTTCCGGCCGGGAATTGCGGCACCTTGGGATTCCAGACGGTCATGGGCTGGGGCCAACCTGCTTCCTCCATCCGAACAAAGAGCGGAATTTTCATTTCCGCAAGCTGTTTGAAGTATGCCAACGTGGCGTCGCGCCCTCCGGGCAGGCGGGCAAAGACAAAGAATACAGAGCGGGCAAGAAAAGATAGATCGTGCAGCGGCGCCGCCAATTCCCCCCTGGGAGCGCCAAGGCAAACCCATCGACCCGCTGGATCGAAAAGATCCGGCGGAAGGAATGCGCCGTTTGGGCTGGCTGGATCGTACGCCGGGGGGAATTCGTGATTCTGCAGCGCTCCCGCGTAGGTATCCGGTAATCGGGTCAATTCATCCGGCGAGAGTGCGAGAGCTGCGACGATCGGAGCGAGTCTGGCCATCAGTTCGTGCCGTTCCACTTGGTGCGGAAGATCGGGCTCGTCTGCCCAATCAAAAACGGCCCAGAGATCCCGCTGTAGAATTGCACGTTTCAGCGGATCGGTGATTTGTCTTTCGGCATGAGTTCGAAGGAACTCATCCGCCAAGGCAAGCGTTCGCGCGTGGGATGCTCCACTTAGAAGATAATTTGTTTCGCTCCAAAGAAGCGGATCCAAAGAATCGAAACCATGCTCTTTTCCGTGGAGGTCCGTGCGCACGTGCAGTTGGTAGTAGAGACGATTTGAAACATGTTGCGGATCGGGATTAAAAAACGCAGGGGTTTCAGCGCCGCGAACGGAGATGCGCCAGCAAAAGCAAATTCCGGCGATCGCCGCGCTGAGGCAAAACAATGCACGACCAACTCGCACGACCGCTAGTTTAGCATCACCACAAGTGTTGATGGATTAACAGTTGAAGCGCTTTTGGCATCCGGATCTTCGGAAAGAGACGCAGGTCAAAGGGCTCGCGTGAATCAGCGGGCGCGAAATGCGACCACGATTTTTTCTTCGGTTTTCACAGGGTGGCCGTCGAATAGCGTTGGCGAATATTTCCACTCGCGAATGGCGCTCATTGCTGCCGTGGCAAAGGGCAGCGGTCCGCTGATGCGCTGGACATTGGTTACCTGGCCGTTCTCTCCCACCGTGGCGAGCAGCTTGACGATCTCGACTTCATTGCGGCCGATTTTCTTTGGATATTGCGGATCGACACGGAAAACCAGGACGCCGGGCTGCAGGCGTCTCGCCTGTTGCACTGCTTCCGCGCCCGCCTCACGCGGCACAAGTACGGTCGCTTGAGAGCTTATAGCAACGGAGGAGGTAGCGCTGACTGCGTCCTCCCGGGTGGTCAGACGAAATGGCCCGTTTCCAGAACTGGCAACAGACACCAGGACCGGGGTGCTATCCGATTCCTTGGCCGCTGATTCGCTTTTACCGCTAGCATCGGCTTCCGACCCCGACGAAGCTCCGGCGGGCTGCGTTTCCTTGCTGTCGGTGCGGGGCGCGGCTGGCTCACTCGTCGGCGTCGCCGCGCTTGACGTCGCCGGTGCGTCAGACGCCCGAGGTGCGGAAGTCCAGCCCTGGGGTGGGGGAGGAGCGCTGTTACTTGCAGCGGGATTTGCATCGGTACTAGTCGCAGCTGAACTCGGAGTTGCCGCCGGTTCGTCGCTGGGATCGCTTGGGCTAAGCGCTTGTTGGTACTTGTCCGGTAGATGCTGCTTAATATTCTCGACAAGCCCATCGAATGACCCGTGCCCAAAAGCCAATCCGATTGCGAACGCAGCTACAACAAGCAGAACACCGAATACTACGAACCCGAGTTTGCCTCGGTGCGTGGTGGCAGCGGGATCAACCCAATTCGTCCAATCTTCCTGCTGCTGGTGACTCGAAACAACGGCGGTTTGATAACCGAAATTAGGGACTCGGGCGGCAGTTTGATAACCGAAGTTAGGGACTCGGACGGCGGTTTGATAACCGAAGTTAGGCACTCGGACGGCGCGGCCGGGCAACTCACTTGGCTGAAATGGATTCGTTGCAGAGTCGGAATCAGGCGGCAACTCAAGGGGCGGGTCTGACTGCTCGGTTGGGATTGGCTCGGGCGTTGCGGTTACTTCTTCTTCCTCTTCCTGTTCGCGGGTCTGATGTATCTCAGGTAGCGTTTCCACATGTACTGCACGGGAAAGCCGCGGCTCCGGCATCTGAATTTGCGGAGCGTTGTGAGCCTCGCTGAAAGTCTCAGCTTGCGGCGAGGGAGCATGATGCGCAGCTTCCACCTCCAGGGCACTTTCCGACGGGAACATCTTCCGAAGAGATTCGGGGATCTCGTACTCGGCCTCGATTTTGTCGGTGCCCTTATAGGGCGCTGGAAACGGCGTTACGTCCGCTTCGCCCTTGGTTCTATGAGAAATGCCGATCGTTTCCTGACTCTCGGACAAAGGCATCTTGGACTCGATCCATTGCCTTATCTGCTGCCGATGCGCCTCCGAAATTTGAACGAACTGGACGCCAGCTCCCTTTTTCGAATCGTTCAACCAGACGATTCGCCCACTGGCTTCGATCCACTCTGTCTTGTCGGCAAGTTGAAAGCGCAATCGAGGAACGAACTCTCCCGAGAGCGGCTCTGCGGCTGTGAAAGCCAGCCCGTCTTCGCTGACGTTGAGGAGAATTCCGCCATTGCCCTCGTCCAGATTGATGTAGTTCAGCGCCGTGATCTGGCGTGAGTAATGGCGGCGGTCACGCGTATCGCTGATGCTGCCGAAATAGTCTTGGCTACCTGGCATCTTTCGGCACCTCTCTCTATCGGTTTAGTTTCGCGGAAAGCTGGGGTTTCCGACAGGGCATCGAGGGAAAATACGAGACCTAACACCCGATAAGTTTCCGCCCGAACCGATACGGATGTCAACACGGTCCAAACCCTAGAACTTGTGTGGAAGGAAGGTGCCGACGTCCAAGGAAAATCCTAGGCGGAAATGTGCAGGCTTTCGGTAAAGAAGCTCCTGAGTAGTTGGCAGCCCTCTAGAATCTAAATCACTTAGGCGAAGGAAGCCACCGGCCCTACAAATGCTGCTACAGGTACAGGGGGTTGGTTGTGTCCGCGCCAATCGGCTTTTGAAACGGGGGTAAGTTATGAAGAATCTGCTGCTGGCAACAATCTTGGGCGTGACGCTGCTAGCGCCGGCACTGGTCCGGGCCGACGCAAGCGAGCAGGGCTGTAAGAGCAGCGACGGGAAAGCTGCGGGCTGCGACAACGGCTGGAAAAACTGGAAGCAGGACAAGGATAACAAAGATACGGCCACCGTTCCGGAGCCGGGAATCGGAATTCTCGTGGGATCGGGGTTATTGGTTTTAGGCGGTATCGTGTTGCTTCGGCGCAAACCGCAAGCAAACTAAGCCGAACTCGAGTAAGTCTAGAGCCTACCCAGCCTGTCGCCGAGAGATCCCGCAGCCTTGCCCCAGGTTCTCTCGGCTTCTCAGTTGAACTGACCAATTCAAACCGCGTCGCAATCGCTGTCGCCCCTTCTCCACCCGGCATATACTTTCATCTCTCGTATTTTGGTCAAACGAAGGCCGTCCTACCGAGGTTCACTTGAAACGCTGGGCCAAGATTCTCCTTGTGGCTGGAGCTGTTTTTGTTGACGCGATCGCCTCGATTCCTTTGTTCGTGAATGCGAACACGTTTCGTCCCGCCGTCGAAAAGGAGCTGGCGAGCAAAAGCTCTACGCGGCCTCGGGCGTTCGGACGAAGCGGATAAGGTGGACCAGCGAATAGCGACTATTCGCGCCGCAACGATGACGTCGCACTGAGTGGAGCTATTCAAGCAGGTCGGGTTCTTCGCGGGTGATGCGCGCGAGGAGGGGCTGGAACTGGAACCATCCTGCCAGGTGGCTTCCGACTTGTTCCCTGGTGGCAAGGGCGGTGGCTTGATCGATCTTTTTTGGGGTGCCGACCCCTTCCGCCAACAGTTGCGCCTGACAGCTGCGATCCATCGTAATGAACCACCAGGCGGCCTCTTCGACGCAGTGGCCGACCGTGAGCAGGCCGTGATTTTGGAGAATGGCGGCTTTGCGCTGGCCGAGGGCTTGGGCAATGCGCTCGCCTTCCGATGTTTCGTAGACGACGCCGGTGAAATCGGCGAAAACGGCGTGGTCTTCGTAAAACGCGCAAGCATCCTGCGTGATGGGATCGAGTAAGCGTCCCAGCGACGCCCAGGATTTTCCGTACATCGAATGGGCGTGCGCGGCGGCGACGACATCGGGACGCGCACTATGCACACGGGAATGGATAGCGAACGCTGCTCCGTTCACCGGGTATTTCCCTTCGACGACCTCGCCTTGATGATTCACGAGAATCAAGTCCGAGGCGCGAATCTGCCCGAAGTGCATGCCGAACGGGTTGACCCAAAAATGATCGAGCTTTTCGGGATCGCGGGCGGTGATGTGGCCGGCGACGCCTTCATCGAACCCAAAACGCGAGAAGAGCCGGAAGGCGGCGGCGAGCATTCGTTTGCGGTGGAGTCGCTCTTCCGCCGCGGTGGCGAACACAGGCGGGCCAAAACCCTTCGAGGTGATTGCTGGTGCTGGTGGCATGCGAGCCTCCCACTTTGCGGAATCGTGGTGAACGACGGCTATTGTAATCTTGATGCAGCGGCACGCGTGAGAGAAAAAGTCCTAACTAAAAATGCGGTTCGCCGATACATGAATCAACTGTGAAGAAACGGCGAAGCCTTAAGCCGCCGCAGTCCTGACTCCCCTTACAGCTAGTATGCCTTGACTAGATGGCATATGATTCATCCCCCTCCCACAACAGAGAGAAGGCTAGTTGCGTATGGATGCAAGCGCTTGGACCGCCGACGGTCGAAACGGAGAGACCGCGCTGAGAGGATACGCTATCGGTGTCCTGTCGGCCGTGCTTGCTCTCGGGCTCCGACAGTTGCTAGCGCCTCTCTTAGGAAACCAAATTCTCTATCTGGCGCTCTGCCCGGCTGTGGTTTTCTCCGTCTGGTATTGCGGCGTTGGGCCGGCAATAGCCACAAGTGCAATAGGCTCAGCAGGCGTCTGGTTTTGGTTCTTGCCCCATGCTGGCCATTCCGTGTGGTCTGGTCACACGAACGTCGAATATACGAGCTTCGCGGGCTTCTTGATCGTGGCCGGTCTGATTATCGCTATGGGGAAATCGAATCGCAGGGCGAGATTGCGGGAGCAGATCTATGCGGACGAAGCGCGTGCTGCGACCGCGAAGTTCAAGGCGGTCTTTGAACAAACCCCGGTATTCGCCGGAGTGATGAGCCTCGACGGAATCGTGCTCGACGCAAACCGGTTGTGCCTGGATATGTGCGGTTACCGCGCCGAAGATATTATCGGGCAGCCTTTTTGGGAGACGGCCTGGTGGCGAGGCTCAGCGGAGGCACAGGCGCAAATTCGCGCGGCAACGCTGCAAGCGGCGCGGGGAGAGGCGTTTCGTGAAGTGCTGCCATATCTATGGGCGGACGGCAGCGAACACGTGGTGGATTTTGCGCTTCACCCCATTCGCGACAATCAGGGCAGGATGATCTTCCTTCATCCAACCGGAGTGGATATCACCGACCTTAAGAATGTGGAGAAAAAATATCGTCAGCTCACAGCGACTCTCGAAGAGCAGGTGCTAGGACGGACCGAGGAACTAGAGCATCGGACGGGACAGCTGAGGGATTTGTCTCGGCGCTTGCTGCAAATCCAGGACAGCGAGCGGCGCAGAATCGCGCGGGAACTGCATGACAGCGCAGGGCAACTGCTGGCAGCGCTGGGGATGAACATGCAGGCGATGCTCCTGGAAACTCAACAAGTCTCCCCGAAGCTTACTCAGGTGGCTCAGGAAAACTTTGCGTTGACGCAGCAGCTTACGCAAAGCATCCGTACGATGTCTTATTTACTACACCCTCCGCTGTTGGATGAGGTGGGTCTGCCGGCCGCGCTTGACTGGTACGTGAGAGGGCTGAAAGAACGCGGAGGGGTGGACATCAGCCTGACTATGCCTGAAAAATTCAGCAGAATGCCGGCGGATTTGGAGCTTGCTGTTTTTCGCGTCGTCCAGGAGTGCCTGACCAACATTCATCGGCATTCCGGCTGCAAGAACGCGTCGATCCAACTCGCGACTCAGGAGCACGTGTTACACGTTGTGGTATCGGATGACGGCAGAGGAATTTCTCCCGAGAAGCTGTTAGAGATTGAGTCGCACGGTTCGGGAGTGGGTTTTCAAGGAATGCGGGAAAGGCTTGCGCCTTATGGGGGCACGATGCAGATTGACTCGGGGCCCTCCGGTACGACGGTGAGCGTCACATTTCAGGTTCCAATTTTCAAGAGCGTGAGCGCCTAATCGCAAGATCCGCGGGAGGCCTAATTGTGGCGGTTTCTTAAGGCCGCCAGGTAGGCGCCTCCGCGTTCGTAGCCGCGACGAAAAGCATCGCTCTGGTGATTGTCCGGGTATCGATCGCGTAGCTTGTCGCGACAGCCTTCGTAGGATTGGTCGCGGTTGTCCGCGTGCAAAGCGGCTTCAAAACCACAACGAAAATCGCTCTCGTCATTCTCAAAATCGCCGCCGGTCCGTTCGTATTTCTCCTTCTCGACATCTCGAACGCCGAGCCACCACATATGGCGTGCTCCGTCGATACTTTCCGCGCCGGCATTTTCGAGCGCCCCTCGAACCGCTTCCGCTTGCTGGGAACCATCTACCATGGCAACGAGGACTGTGCGGCCCTGGCGAAGGGCGTCCTCGTAAATAAATAGTTCGTCGGAGGGCAAGCCGTCTGAAAGAGATTTTTCGATCGCGCCACCTGTCGCGGCCCCAATCGTACCCAACAAAGCTGCTCCTGCCAGACCTACTGCAAGGACGGGGCCTACTCCAGGAACTAGAGCGCTCATCACCGCTCCCGCCGCGCCCATTCCGCCGGCAAGACCCACAGCTCCTCCAACGGCGGCTCCGAGGGCCTTTCCCATTCCTGGCTGTTCGGCTTCAACGGTCGGAACGGCGGCAAGTTCTTTTTCTGTGGCTTGAGGCGTGAGGATTGTTATTCGGTCTTTCGGAATTCCGAGAGGCAGCAGCTCTGCTACGCCTTCTTCAGCAGCGGTTCGCGATTGAAAGACACCTGTGACGGATTCCATCGAGCACCTCGGTCCAGCTAGCGTACTTAATTCAGGTTACAGCAGGGCATAGACGCGCTGACATACGGTAAATCATCTACCGTGTGCACGCGATGGACCGTCGAGGCGAAAGAAACCGAATGCAAGGGAGAGGCCCGGGAATTCCCGGGCCTTCGACGAAATAGGCAAGAACGTTTCAGTTTAGAGTTGAGCGCGATGGACGGAATGCATTTGCTCCATCGGGCGCGGCTTTTCGATGGGGACTGTGACGGCGACTTCCGATCCTTTGCGCAGGACAGACATGTTGACCGAAGCTTGATTGCATTTCTCGCGCAGCTGCGCGCGCAGATCGCCGAGGGTGCGAACTTCTTTGCCTTCTACTTTTGTGATTACATCGCCAGCCTTCAGGCCTGCTTTGTCAGCGGGCGTTCCGGGGCGAACTTCGCGGACGAGGACTCCGGCATTGTTAGGTGCACCGAAGTAAGAACCAAGCTGGCTGGTAAGGTCTTCCGCATTGATTCCTAGAACTGGAGTACGCGAGTCCATGACTTCCGGCATATCAGGCAACTCCTCCACGTTCGGCATCGAGAACGAATACGCGCCGCCGAAGTCGCGCATCTTTCCTTTCATTTTTCTTACGTAGACATCAGTGCGGTCGCCCAGCTCTACGGAGATATTCTGGAGCGAGCCGGCGCGTGAAATCTCCAGCGTGACGGAGCGGCCCGGCGGCGTTTCGCGGATCAGTCGCCGGAATTGCACAGCTCCTTCGACTGGCTGCGCGTCATACTGAGTGATGACATCTTTTTCTTTTATGCCGGCTTTCGCCGCGGGGCTGTCGGGCTCCACGCCGTCCACAATGACGCCGCGCACGGAAGAGAGCTTAAGATCCTTTGCTTTTTCCGCTGTTACTTCGGCGATCTCGACTCCGAGCCAGCCGCCTTCGTCTGTCGACGACAGGACAACGCCAGGCGACATGCTGAAGACGCGATCGATGTTCTGCTGAATTTTATCCTGCTCCTGTTGGACGTTCTCTTGGGCGTCCTGCTGGACTTGCTGAGCAAGCGCTTGAGCGTGTGCGCTCAATTCGGCTGTACGCGACGCGAGTTCATCTCCTCGGGCCTGCAACTTGGCGGAGAGACTGCTTAGCCTGCTCAGTTCGGGCGAACTCATCTCCACCTCCTTGGCGGCGCGCTCCAGTTCGGGGAGCCCGGCTTCAATCTCTTTCTCGATGGTACGAACCTGGGCCTCCATTTGTTTCATGCAGCGGTCGAAATCCTGACACTTTTCGTCGGATGGCGAGGGTGCAGCGTTGGAGACGGCTTGCGGGGGTGGGGTAACTTGCTGTTGCGGCTGGCTGTGCGCGGACTGGGTGGCTCCTGCGGCTAGAAGCAGCAGAATTCCCGCGCCCGCAAGAGCTGGGAGTGCGAAGTGCCTCATGGGTTTCATCCTCTTGGTTGGATTACGCCCCGTAAAACCGGAAATCGAATACCCACGACGAGAAATGCGTCGTCGTCGTGGCTACCTGAATCGTGAGCCCTAGACGCCTGGCCGCTGCAAAATCAGACGTACGCCACCATTGATGGTGCGCACTGAAATTTCGCCGCCGCCTGTGCCAAGCTTTCCGCGAAACGCGCGCGCTGCCGGCTCGCCTACAGTCGACGTCACTGGCAATTCGGAATGGAACTCGCCATTCATGCTCAGGACTTTCAGATTTGCCTTTGCGTTGCAGGGGAGGCCGAGTACCACGGAGCCGTTCACGGTTTCGAGATTCATCGGCGCTCCGTCGAGCACTTCGTGCAGTTCGAGGCGCAAATCTCCGTTGGTGGTCTTCGCGCTAAACCGGCCGGCGCTGTTCAGAACCTCCACATTCCCGTTGACCGAACGCAGATCCCCGCCGCCGTCCACGCCACGAACCAGCACGCTGCCATTCACTGTACCGATGCTTCCAAGCAGCACGCGATACGGAACGTGGACGTGATACTCGACGGCGACTTCGACACCCTCACCTTTTGGATATCGCGTATGCACGGAAACCTGGCCGGGCGCGCTATCCACATCGATCTTGACGCGCTCCAGATCCTGGCCGTCCGTGTCGGCGGTCTTCACCGCTTCGACTTCCACTTCGTCGCGATCCCAGCCTTCCACCTGCACAGAGCCATTCACATTTTCGAGCAGAAAACTTCCGCCCGGTGCCAATGGATAGCTGTGTTCGAAGGTCTGGCGATTCGTAACTGCACCGAAGCCAGGCGCCGCAAGAACGGTGAGGCCTGCAAGCAATAGAACAGCGCAGCCTGCGATTTCGAAAAACCGCAGAATCTGAGACCGGAGCCGAGTTTCCCGCATTTTCTTGTTCACGGTACGCCCCCTCGACTGCATTCTCATCAACTGACCTGAAAACAAATCCCGAGCGCGCTTCAGGGCCGGCTGTCGGCCGCCATGGATTGTTCCAGCAAGCGCATCTGCATTCGTAGATTCTGCTCCAGTTGCTCCATCTGCTGCCGGTACATCACAAGCTGCTTATCTGCGTCGCTAAGCATCAAGCGGATATTTCCCGCCACGGTTCGCAAACGCAACACTTGGCCACCGCCATTCAATTCGCCGGCTGCGCGGAGCCGGCGAGTTCCGTTCGACGCGTCGTCGTAAGTGATCTTCACCGGGAATGCCGGGTCGAAAATCACGCGGTGATCGTCGCCGTCTTGAATCTGAGCGTCGATCGTGATCGGAAGCTTGCGCGGCAGGTAAACGACGATGTCGCCGTCGCTCGATTGAAAATCGCACGTTCCGGGCTTCGCGGTGGAGACGAACCAGGCCGTAATTCCGCCTGCTTCCGTGGAGGCCTTCACCGCGCCGTCCACTTCCGTCAGGTAGATGCTTCCGCCACCGGTTTCAAGATTGGTCGGGCCGGAGACGCGCACCACTCGAATGCCGCCGCCGGCGGTTTTTGCTTTCACCAGCCCGGCGGCTTCTCCAACGTCAATCTGGCCGCCGCCTGTGGAAGCGATAAGTTCTCCGCCCGAATGCTCGAGAGTTACATTGCCGCCCCCGGTATCGAGGCGAGCGAGATTTTCAACCGATGCCACGCGGATATGTCCGCCAACTGTGTGCAGTGTGGCATTGCCGGCGATTGAGCCAGTAGTGATATGGCCGCCGCCAGTCGTTGCGACCAGGTCGCCGGAGACATTCTTGACCGTGATGTGACCGCCGTCCGTGTTCAAACGAGCGGGTCCGCCAACATTCCCCGCCAGGATGTTGCCGCCTGCTGTGGAGATTCCAAGGCGCCCGTTGAGATCTTCGGTTTCAACATTGCCGCCGCCGGTGGAGAGTTCGACGTTGTAGTTCTTAGGCACATTCACTTCCACCGTAACCCACAGCCGGCCGCGACACTGGCATCCGGCAGTCTGTCCGCGCAGGTACACGCCATCGGCGGTCTGGCGCGCGTTCATCGAAAAGCTTTTCAAAAGCAGCTTCGCGTCTTTTTGGGAAGAGTCAGTCTCAAGGCGCACGCGGTAGTCGACCTGGTTCGTTTCTTGGGTGTGAACGACCACGTTGCCTAGATCGATCACAAGATGAAGGCGCTGACCATTCTTGGTGGGAACCGAACCGTTCAGTTGCGAAGTGACGCGAGGGCCCGATTTTGCGGAATCGGCCGGCCGATTTTCGCGGGCGATTCCGGTATGGGGATAAAACAATGGAAGAGCACAGATCATGCCATTCAGGGCGACGTTCCAATATCGCGAGAGACGAAAGCCCGGAATGGGAAGGCGCATGATCTAGAATTTCTCGCGCGGGCCAAGATCGCGAATTGCGGCCGCGCTCTGCAGTCGGATATAAGTGTTGGGATCCTTTTGCATGCGATCGCGCAGCACTGCAATCATGTGGTCATCGGAAACCACTTTGCCTTGTGCCGCCATGTTGCGCAAAGCATTGATCGCTTCCACCCGAACGCCGGGATTACGATCGTCAACGAGAGCGTCGAGCAGCGTCTTGCGAACCAGATCCTGCGGCTCAGCCCCATTGAGCGCTTCGAGAGCTTTTAGCCGCACTGCTGCATTTGGATCAGTGTGCACGGCGTGGCAAAGAACGTCGCGCACTTCCGGGTCATCGTTCTTGGCGCGAAGAAGATCCACGGCATCGAGACGTACGTCAGGATCGAAGCGATCGTTATTGCGGAGGATATTCAGAAGCACGCTTTTAACATTTGGGTTATTGACTGTGCCCTGCACGCGGAAGGGCTGCTGTGCCCGCATCTGCAATTCCACTTGAGGCGGCTGTCCGCCACCAGAAGGCATCACGCTGATATTGGCCACCTGCGCGCTGTGCATATCGATCGGAGTTCCGCTCGCAGAGTTGCTGGGATATTGGGAAGCGAAACTGGAAGAACCAGTTGTGTCATTCGAAGTCGCAGTATCGGAGTCGCCAGAAACTGGCATTGTGCGCTGAAGGAAACGCGGACCGAGGATCCCAACGGAAAATCCCACAAGCACTAGCAACGCTGCGCTCCAGGCAGGACGCGGAGCCAGCCCACCTGCGGGAAGAAACACATTCGTGACCCGGCGCAGCCAGCTGCGCTCTTCCTGGCGATCGAGCGCGTCTTCAAGACCGGACCGACAACTTGCGAGGAGAGCGGCATCGGGTTCGATGCGGCTGGCCGCGAAGCATTCGACCAACTCGCGCTCTCGTTCAAGAGCTTCGGTGCAACGTGCACAGTGTTTCAAGTGGTCGGCTACGTCCGCTTCATCGTCCGGCGTCAATTCCCCGGCTGCGAGAAGCATAAGGCGCGAATCGAACTCTTCGCACGCCGTCGAATTCAAAATGTCGTCTTGGCCTTCTTGCATTTTCTCCGTCCGCCAAATCATCTCGCTGATTACCGCATGCAATCCAGGCTCGCGCGCAATTTCCGCGTCGCCCGGAACAGCGAATTCTTTACCGTTTCTTCCGAGGTGCCGAGCATGTCGCCAATCGCCCTCAGTTTCAAGCCCTGATAGTGTTTCATCTCGAAGACCATGCGCTCGCGCGGCGAAAGCCTCTTCAGCGCCGCTGAGATGTGTTGCCCAAGCTCCTGTCCCAAAAGGCTGCGCTCAGGATTGGCCGCGGCTCTAACTTCGGGCTGGCGATCAAAGAAATCTCTGGTGCCGCCTTCCGCTTCATCCGGTACCGGTGCTTGATCTTCGCGGCGGCTGGTTCGGCGGCGCAAGTGGTCGAGGGCCACGTTGGTAACGATCCGGTAGAGCCAAGTGTAGAAGCTGCACTCAAACCGGAATCGGTGCAGATTCTTGTAAACCCGCATGAAACTTTCCTGGTAAATGTCCCGGGCATCTTCGGAACGATGGACCAGATTGAGGGCAAGCCGCAAAACCTCTCGATCATAGCGATGCACCAACTCCTCGAAAGCGAGACGGTCGCCCGCCTGCGCGTTGCGCACGAGACCCTGCTCTTCAGCAATCCTCGCCGCTGCTGCCTGGCGCGCATCTCCGTCGAGTGCGACGCTCATCCCCATAGGTTTGACGGCCGGTTTCGCGTCGCTTGGACGCTGATCCGTAGGATCAGCCTGGCGATTGCCGCTTGTGCCGGCCTCTGCCCTTTCTGCAGGTTCCGGATGCATAGACGGCCGAAGTGGCCTTTGGTGAGCATCCGCGAACGCGTATTTCCCACTATCGGACAGCTGACCCACAGTGCTGCCTCTCGATTGGATGCATTTACGATGCATCCTGTTGTAACAGAGCGGGTTACTAGCTCGTGAAAGCGCCCCACCCGCTAGTTAGAGAATTCAAGGCGATACGAATCCGAGATAATGCACGGAGTGCGCCACTCGGTATGGAGCGAAAACTTCTCGAAAGCCGTTCGAGTGGGCCAGCGACTGAATATCAACGCGTTGTTCGTTTGATATCGCTTTGACCACACGGGCCAGATTAGGAAGTGAGAAGGATGGAAGCTGCCAACACATGCGGTGGTGAGCAGCGAATAAGCGAAGTCCCGTTTTTACTTAGTACTTATATATTTTTGAAGTAAAAACGCAGGCGCAGTCGATTCTTAAGCTTGTCTACAAGCTTCCCGGCCCGGCTGCAGTGTTTTCTGTAGGTCAGAATACTTCATTCGCTGGATTCATCCGTTGCGGAGCGCGTGGACAATGAGGCGTCGTACAAAACCCACTTTCCCCGAGGAGGGCTCTCAGTGCGCAAGGTATTCGTACTAATCACGGCAGTACCTTTTCTAATGGCACTCATGGCTGGTTGTGGCGGCTCCGGTCATCACACGACGGCCAATAGCGTTCCAATTGTTCTCACAATTCAGGATCAATCAACCATACCGACCGGCTTGACCGTCGTTTCTCTCTCGGTTCAAGTCACCGGCGTCACCTTGCAGGGCAGCACTGGAAGCCAAAGTTCCACATCGCTTCTGTCGAGTCCGGTGACCGTGAACCTTTCCAATCTGCAAACCATGAATGAACTTCTGGCGAGCACAAGCGCGGACGCAGGAACATACAGCAGTATAATGATCACCTTCGCGAACGCTTCGGCAACGGTTCTAAACAACTCGACCACTACATTCACTGACGGAACTACTTCTTGTCCCCCCGCCACGTCGAATACGACAACGTGCACACTGGCGCCGGCGTTCAACCCGACTTCGGTGACGATTTCAACTGCTCCGTTCCCGCTCACGCTAACTGCCAATACGCCCATTAACATCAACATCGACTTCAACACGGGAGAGTCGTTCGCGAATTCCAACGGCACACTCTCGCTCGCGCCAAGCGTAACCGTGACAACCAATACGACTACAAACGCGACTACCGGCAACCTCAACGACTTTGTCAACGTAACAGGCCAAGTAACCGCTGTCGGCACGAATCAAGTCACCGTGACCGATACGGAGACAGGCCAGACACTCACGCTCGGAACAACGAACAACACCGTTTTTAACAACTTCAATACCTCTTCGACCTGCACGACTGCGAATACCTTTGCGTGCGTTCAGAAAGATCAAATCGTCAGCCTGAACTTCGGAACTACCGGGGCTTCAGGTACAACGCCCGCGATATCGAGCATTTCGCTGCAGAACGGCATCACGCAAGGTGTGACGGGCACGGTAATTGGAGTCACTCCCGGTTCAAATACTTCGGAAGTGGTGATAACGGGCATAACGCCGGCTTTTGCAACCGCGAACTCTGGAGTTAAGGTGGGACAAGTCGTCACCGTAACCACGAATCCGCAGACGACGTTCAGCATTGAATCGAACGGTGCGACGTTGCCGAGCGGCCTGAATTTCGCGAGCCTCGGCGATGTCGGTGTGGGGCAGTCGGTCGTGCTCAACTCGACAGCGTTCACGGCGGGGACTGGAGGCGCAGCCGGCATGCTCACAGCCGATCAGGTGATGCTTGCCCCCACTCAGTTTACGGGTACCATCAATTCACTGAACACGGGCAGCCAATCGTTCACGACGAACGAGCTGAACGGCTTGTTTACGAATAATGACGTTAATCAAGTCACTGTCGATACCGGAACCGGCACCACCTTCACCGGCGTGACTGGTTTCTCTGGGCTCGCCAGCGGCAACAACGTTACGATGGGGGGCCTTCTATTTCAGACCTCCACTGGACCGGTGCTTGTCGGACAGCAGGTTGGCGTGACGACCACGACGACGACGGCTGCAGATTAGGCCCGGGGCAGTCACGCAGAACGAGTACGAATGCGTAGCGGTGCACACGGGAAGGGTTGCACGTGTGCACCGCTATTATTTTAACGATATTCGCTGTCCATTCTTTCGCGGCCGTAAGGCATTCTTACCGTTTAATTTACGGGCTCAGCCTGATAGTAACCGGCACGACGTGGCGCTACTCTCACCGAAGTGTTCGAGATTCTCGCCCACATAAACGCAGCCAAACGCAATAAGGCAATTGAAAAGATGACGTTCGAGGATTTCCCTCCGAAGTAACTCTTCTTTCTCTGCCGCAAAGGGGGTTGCCGCCCGACCACCGGCAGCCCCCTCCCCTCTCGATTTTGGAACCCCATTTTTCAGCATCGGCAATGGTATAAACGTGAAGTTACGTCGACGGGCACGGTGCATAATCTCGCGCCCTACTTTCTTATGACCATCGCACTCTCCAACCCGGTGAAATACCTGCGCGGAGTGGGACCTCATCGCGCTGCACTCCTGGAAGAACGCGGAATTTTCACTGTGGGAGATTTGCTGGCTTATCTGCCGTTCCGCTATGAAGATCGCATTCGATTTACGCCGATTGCCGAGATTATCCCCGGGCAGCCGCACACGATTTTGGTCGAAGTAGCCAACGCCGGCGGCACAATTCGGTTCGCCCGCGGGCGGGGCGGCGTGTTTCACATCGCCGTGCGCGATGGTTCCGGGACGCTCTACGCACGCTTTTTTCATGGCTCCTATCTCGAGGGCAAATTCAAGCAGGGCCAAAGACTCGTGATGCATGGAAAAGTCGACGCGGATCCGCATAGACCGGGGCGGCTAGAAATGGTGAATCCGCAGATCGAGCTTATAGGGAGCGCGGACGGAGCGCCGGGGGATTCTACCGAAGTGGGCCGGATCGTCCCGATTTACGAAGCCATCGGCGCAATCAGCTCGCGAATGCTGCGGCGAATTATCTATTCGGTGCTGAGCGATTTCGATGCCAATGTTCCCGACCCGCTGCCGGCCGCCATTCGCGAACGCTACAAGTTTCCGACGCGCCGCGAGGCTCTGCTCTATGCCCATTTCCCACCGAAAAATGAAAGCCTCGAGTTGCTCAACAGCTGGCGCAGCCCGGCCCAGATACGGCTGATTTTCGAAGAGTTTTTCTACTATCAGCTCGCGCTGGCGTTGCGACGCCAGCAAGAACATCGCCGCACCGGCATCGCGATGCGTGTCCGCGAGGACAAAATCCGCCAGGCATTGAAACGAATCTTGCCATTCAAGCCGACAGCGGCGCAAAAACGAGTGCTCGCCGAAATCGCGGCCGATCTCGAACAGCCTTATCCGATGCACCGGTTGCTGGAGGGCGACGTCGGGAGCGGTAAGACGATCGTGGCATTCGAAGCAGCCACAATCGCGATCGAGAATGGTTATCAGGTTGCCTTAATGGCGCCAACGGAAATTCTCGCCGCTCAGCACTACCTTTCCGCGCGGCGTGTGTTTCACTGCGATGGGCCAGCGACGGCAACTGGATACCAGGTTGAATTGCTCGTTAGCGGCCAGAAGCGGCTCGAGAGGAGCGGCACTCTCGCGCGCGTGGAAAGCGGCGCCGCGCAGTTCGTCGTCGGCACGCACGCGCTAATCGAAAATCCCGTTCAATTCAAGCGGCTCGGTCTCGTAATTGTGGACGAGCAGCACCGCTTCGGGGTTCTACAGCGAAAGCGGCTGATCGAGAAAGGCGTCTCACCGCATGTGCTGGTGATGACAGCCACACCGATTCCCCGCACTCTTGCGCTGACCCTCTATGGCGACCTCGATCTTTCCGTGATCGACGAAATGCCGCCGGGCCGCACGCCTGTTGAAACGCGCTGGAGCGACGAAGCGTCTCTGAAGGGCGTATGGGAATTCATGCGGCGCGAAGTGACGCGCGGGCGCCAGGGTTTCGTCCTCTACCCGGTGATTGAAGAGTCGAAACAGGAACTGAAGGCCGCAACGGCAGAATATGAAAGGCTCGCCAAGAGCGTCTTCCCCGGCATCCGGGTAGGCCTGCTTCACGGCCGGCTGAAGAACGAGGATAAAGATGCGGTGATGGATGAGTTTCGCCGCGGCGCACTGCAAATTCTCGTGTCGACAACGGTGGTCGAAGTGGGTGTGGATGTGCCTAATGCCACGATCATGGTGATCGAGCACGCCGACCGTTTTGGACTCGCACAGCTGCACCAATTGCGCGGGCGGATTGGCCGAGGAGCGGAAAAATCCTACTGCATTCTGATTGCTCCGAAAGCGATTACGGGAGACGCGCGGGATCGGATCGAGGCCATGGTCGCAACGTCCAACGGATTCGAAATCGCGGAACGCGATTTGAAGCAGCGTGGCCCAGGCGAATTTTTTGGCACGCGGCAGCATGGCGACGCTGCATTCTCGGTAGCTCAGCCCCTGCGCGACCACGAGCTTTTGGAGCTCGCGCGACGCGAGGCATTCGCAATTGCAGAGGATCCGGCTGCGGCGAAAGAAATTGTCGCCAAGGTGGAATCCGTAAGTCCTGCGTGGCAAAAGCGATATCAGCTCGCGGCGGTCGGCTAGGCTCAACGCTCAATCTCGACCAAACAATTATGCGTGTGATTGCAGGCAAATATCGCAGCCGGGTACTCAAAAGTGCGCTAAAGCTGCGACTGCGCCCCACGAGCGACCGCCTGCGCGAAACGCTCTTCAACGTTCTCGGCGCATTGGTCGAGGATTCTCTTTTTGTTGACCTTTTTGCGGGAACCGGCGCAGTGGGCATCGAGGCAATCAGCCGCGGCGCCCGCGAAGTGGTCTTCATCGAATCGCACGCGGCCGGCGCGCGGCTCATCCGGCAGAATCTCGAATCGCTTGGAATTCGCGTCGGCGCGGAAGTGATTGAAACGGACGCTATAAGAGGATTGGAAAGCCTCTCAGCCCGGCGTCTTGCCGCCGATTTTATCTTTCTCGATCCACCATATGAAAAGGAGTACGACTACATCCGCGTTCTGGAGTTTCTCGACGCCTCCCATCTGATCGCACCCCGCGGGCTTGTGATCGCGGAGCACCGCAGTTCGATGGAACTTCCGGAGCGTTTTGATAGGCTGGAATGTTCCCGGATCCTCGAGCAGGGAGATGCCGCATTAAGTTTTTATCGCCTGGCAGCCGCAGCGTAGTCCCATGCATCTCATTTGGCACCCCAGCTGTTGCTTAGTATTTCCGCAGGCGTATTTTATTTCGCAGGTATAATGACCGGGAAAATGCCGACATTAATGGGACGCTCCCTGGACGAAGAAATCCAGCTTATTGAGCTCTCTCCGCATTCTCGTCTCCCCAGGCTCGATCTCGGTGTGGATTGGGAATCTCCGTGGCGCGAATTTCGCACCAGCGTTCGCGATTTTTTCACCGGGCCGCGCGCGCCTAAAGATGACAAGAATGTCCGTAATTCGGTCTTTCGCGTCGAATGGGTGCGCGGAAAACTGTCTGGCTGGGCGTTCACCGCATCGTCGTTATGGCACGTTGCAGTCATCGTGCTGCTTGTTCTACCAATTTGGGGTTTTCTGCCTGCGACGCAGCAGAACCTTCCTCCGGTGCACATCGAGCTTACGTACTTGCCGACGCAGGACCTGCCGCCCATCTCGTTGCCCGGTCCGCCGTCGAAACCGAGCCCGCCAGGCGACCCCGCCAAGCCGCTGCCCCAGCTTGGCGCCGATGCTTTCCATCCGCGCCAAACGATACTTTCAATGCCTGTAAACGTGACGCATCCGCACCAAACCCTGATCCAGCCGAACGCGCCGGCTGCCGCTCCTAAAATCGAAGCGCCCATGCCGAATATGGTGCAGTGGACTTCTCCCGCGCCTCCGAAACCCCAGATTCAATTTTCAGCTTCGACTGCGGCTCCGCGGACCCGGCAGCGCGCCACGCACGATGTTGCCGCACCTGATATTGCAAACAACGAGAAAAATTCCGGGCCGATTAACGTCGCTGCGACGCCGCTCGTAAACGAACAGCCTCGTATGCCACTCACCCCTATGACGGCCGCAGCGCCGACGAATACGCGCCCGACAAAACAAGATGCTGGCGCGGCACCAGAAGTCGGCGCAACCGCGTCAGGTGATGCGGATTTACACCGCGTAATCGCGCTTTCGGCCGCGCCGGCTCCTCCCGCTGCGGAAGTGAGCGTACCTCAAGGGAATGCTGCCGCTCGGATTGCCATTTCACCCGACGGGAAACAGCCCGGCGTTCCGGGCGGATCAGAGCACGGCGTTGTCGGCAATGGCGGCACGGGCGGGCATTCAGATTCGGCTGGCGGATCCAATGGCGCGGGCGGTGCCACTCACGGTAGCGGAGGCGGCGGTAATGCGAACGCGAATTCCCTGCCAGCCGCGATAAGCATCACCGGAGGATCGAATAACGGCGCTGGTGCCGGAGGCATCGGCGCCGCGGGTTCACGCCCCGGGGGGAAATTGAATCTGAAGCTTGCCCCCTCGGCCGATTTGTCGCGATCTTCTCATCGGGCGCCGATTGACGTAACTCATCTCGACCCTAGCGTTGCGCCAGAAAAGATACTATCCGGCAAAGAAATTTATCCGGTGCACGTTAACATGCCGAACCTCACAAGTATCACCGGAAGCTGGGTTTTGAATTGCGCGCAACTTGACGAGGGCGACGCTCCCGGTTACAGGCCTCAAGGAGTATTTTCGGGCCCCGAGCCACTCGACAAAGTAGATCCCAAATATCCCCAGTCGCTCATCGAGCAGCATGTGGACGGAGAGGTGGTCCTTTACGCGATTGTTCGCAAGGATGGCTCGGTCGACAGCATTCAATTGGTGCGGAAACTGGACCCCCAACTGGATAAGTACTCAATGGAAGCGCTGGCTCGCTGGAAATTCCGGCCTGGCACGCGTGACGGTGTTCCGATTGATGTGGAGATGGTGGTTCACATCCCGTTTCGTTTCCGCAATCCTAACGATCAATAACTCGAATTCGCAAGCCAATGCTGACGACGTGCTGGTAACTATCCCGCGCTTCCAGCCCGGCCGCTGCGTCGCGCGGAACTCTCTTCAATCAGCTTGATCAGCGCGAATAGCGTCATGTTCACCGGCGTCGGCACACCCAACTCTTTGCCGCGCCGCACGATGTAGCCGTTCAGCGAATCAATTTCAGTCGGCTTACCGCGCGCAATATCCTGCGCCGTCGACGATGTAGCTTCGCCGAGCGTCTCCGCGTTCTTCAATCCCCTCTCGGTCCAATCCACATCCGGCATTGCAACGCCGGCCGCGCGTGCCACTGCGACGCATTCATTGATTACGGTTCGCAGCACCTCACGCGTGTCGAGATTGCGCGCCACGTGAGCAAAGCTGGTCTGTGCAATCGCCGTTACGGCGTTTCCCGCGCAATTCATCACCATTTTCGTCCACAGATCCACCTCGATATTCTCCGAGATGCGGCAAGGCACGCCAGCACCCGCGCACAGCTCAGCAACTCGTTCGGGCCTGCTTTGCGCACCAGCGGCGGGAGGATTTGCGCCGGCGTATTCTCCGATAATCCATTCACCTCGCCCGGAATGCTTCACGTGCGCGGGTTCAGGCAACGCCGCGGCCACGTACACAACTGCGGGTAGCGCCTCGATCCCGGATGCAGCGCGAATCCGAGCAATATTGTCCACGCCATTTTGGAGGCTGATGACGATCGCATCCTGGGAGAGATGCGGCGCGATGGCTCGTGCCGCGTTCTCGGTGTCGAGCGTCTTCACGCAAAAAAGAACAAACCGCGCATCGCGCACATCCGCAGGGTCTGTCGAGGCATTCAACGCGACGTGCTCTTTGAATGTAACGGTGTCGAGCAGTAGCCCATTCTTGCGGATCGCTTGCACGTGATTTGGACGCGCAATCAAAGTCACGCGCGCTCCTGCACGCGCCAGCATGCCGCCAAAATAGGATCCCACGGCTCCGGCGCCCATCACAGCTACGCGTATATCGGAAAGGTTCGTCGCCAAAGAAATCTCCTGCGAGGATTGGGCTAAAAGTGAGTGCGCAATTCGCGAAAACTCGTAAGGATCAAGAGTTTTCCACCGCCGCTTTCAAGTTCGCACTTCTCGAGTTCCCACGTCGCAGCATGAGGAATAAACACGGCGCTCAAACCGGCATGCAGCGCAGGATTAATGTCACTGCGCGGACTATTGCCCACCATCCAGCCGTGCGTCTTTACGATTTTGAACTGCTCGATCATTCGCGCGTAAGTACCCGCGTCTTTTTCCAGCACGATCTCGATCGCATCGAAGTATGACTGCAATCCCGACCGCTCCACTTTGCCCGCCTGCTCGGCTGGCTCGCCTTTCGTCAGCAAAATAAGCCGATGATGCTTTGCGAGGTACGCGAGCGTCTCGGGAACTCCCTCGAGAATGTGCGGCGGAGTGGCTTCCAGCTCCACCGCCATGCGTTCAATTTCCTGCACGATTTCCCGCCGCGCCGCGTTCCCGGCCAGCTTGAGATATGTATCTTCCAGCGAACGCCGAAAGCTTCGCACTCCGTAGCCGTGCTGGCGGATGTTGCGGCGCTCGGTTTCATTAAGAATGTGGCGTATGTATTCGCGAGTATAGCCAAGATGTTCGAGCTGCGTGATGAAGTGCTCGATCGTCTTCTCGAAGAAAATATTGTTTTCCCAAAGTGTGTCATCTGCATCAATCAGGAGCGTGTTTCTCGCCATCCAGCTATTTCTCCGATTCTTTCGTTGGTCGAATAAGCTTGCAACTCCCGCCAACCGGTTCTAAAACGAGCCCGCAATCCATTACGCGGAAGCTTTTCGCGCGCCTGCCGCGACCCGTTCCAGGATTTCGCGCGCCACTTTTTGCAGTTCGCCGAAACGCGTCAGGTATTCTTGGAACTCGCGGTTCAGATCGAGTGCGGTTGTGGGATCGAGTTTGGTCCGCAAAATCATATCGCGCAGATGCACGGGATGAGGCAGCACGGCATCGTCACGCAATTCGTCTAGTGCGCTGTTTGGATCGTAGTGGTACATCGCTTTCTCCGTCAGCTCAGAACGTAATGCAACCCAGCATTCTACTCCGAATTATTTGATGCTGTGAGTGATGCAGCGAAATCAGAGAAGAACAAGCGGCCGAAAAATTTCGTCACGCGGAGGCGGGTAGGAACTCGTAACGCTCGATTCGCGCCGCCACGCCGCGGCGGCCATCGTGCGGTTCGACGCGCAATACACGCGCGTAGCAGCGAATGTGCACGTCACCAGCAAGCGTGATTTGCTGTGGAAGAGTGAGGACAAATTCGATCGAGCTGCCGGCATCGGGAGTAGCGGGCTCGATCAAAAAATACAGGCCGCGGAAGCTGACGTCGCGGGTCTCGCCGTCCTTCTCCGTAACGCTATCGCCGGCAGTGAATCGCACTTTCAGGGGAAGCATCATCGAGAAACGTCGCGCGGCGCGCCGTTCCACAACGTCGTTCATCGCTCCTCCCGCCGATTCACTCACTTGAGGCAAAACTAACACCGCTTTCATCTGGGTGCAATCGAATTTACCGGCCGAGCTGTGGATTTCAGGCACGAAATATAAACGAATTTAGTACTCGCAGTAGTACTCAAGACTTTAGCTTATGCCCTTCATAACTCGATTCGCGCTGGAGATCGTTGGCCAGTTGCAGATGCTGTAGCGGGAACAATTTAATTCCTGGCCCGCACTTTCCCGTTTGGGTGCCCTCGGCTAGACTTGATTCGCACGTTCACAAAGAGGCTTTCGATGGCTGAAGTATTTCATCGCAGCTTGTCTTTGCCGGGGCCGGCGGGCCGCCTCGAAGCCATGCTGTGGACTCCCGCGTCCGCGAATCCCGATCTCGTTGCCCTCGTCTGCCATCCGCATCCGCTGTTCGGCGGCACGATGCACAACAAAGTGGTATTTCAGGCAGCGAAAGCGCTTCATCGGCGCGGGATTCCGGTTCTCCGATTTAATTTTCGCGGTACGGGACAGAGCGAGGGCGAACACGACAAAGGCCGCGGTGAGCGGGATGACGTGCGCGCGGGCCTCGATTTTCTCGCCGCCGAATTCCCCGGCCGGCCGATTGTGCTCGCAGGATTCAGTTTCGGTTCATGGGTGGGGCTCGCCGTGGGCTGCGAGGACGAGCGCGTTTCGGACTTGATCGGCCTCGGGATCCCCGTGAATTCTGTGAGCCTTTCCTTTTTGCGGGAGTGCCGCAAACCGAAGCTATTCATCCAAGGCGGAATCGATCAGTTTGGCTCGCAACAAAACGTGAACGAGCTTTTTGACGCGCTGCCCGAACCGAAGAA
>Ga0210394_10002577_pt1 | contig 24598 bp, 19 predicted proteins | sample IncBWC12MmetaG_FD_160121 | JGI IMG/M metagenome (GOLD analysis project Ga0210394, IMG submission 160121) | Forest soil microbial communities from Barre Woods Harvard Forest LTER site, Petersham, Massachusetts, United States - Inc-BW-C-12-M | ecosystem: Environmental > Terrestrial > Soil >... | reverse complement strand
CGCAGTTGATTTCAGAATTACCTTCGCGCCAACATCCACCGAAAAAACTTCAGCGCTTCTAGAGATCACCAGCAGCGCTCAAGCAATGCAATCCTACACGCTCACCGGGACTGGCAGAGAAGCCCTGAGTGCATTGCAACTCTCTCCTTCGTCTCTCAATTTTGGGTCGCAGGACCTGTACTCGATCAGCACCAGAAACATCACGGTTTTGAATGTTGGCGAGATCCCGCTGACCATTTCCGGCGTCACCGTAATGGGTTCGGGTTTTGCTTTCTCGAACGTATCTCCCGGACTCGTGCTCGCACCCAAGCAGCAGGCCGTCGTCCAGGTTTCGTTCCAGCCTTCCTCCGCCCAAGAGGCTTCCGGAAGACTCACGATTCTCAGCAAGGAGCTGCCTGCGGCCGCGACTTTGCCTCTGGCCGGAAACGGCGTGACTCCTGCCCCCACAACTTCATCACCTGCTTTGGTAAACGCTGCGTTTGTGATGCGAACCTCCGCTGTGGGCTCTCCTTCGGCGTCACCGCTTGGCTCCTCGTCATCTTCGCCCCCGGTATCAAACGCTGCACTCGTGACGCGCACCTCTGCCCCTTCAACGCCGTCTCCAGCTATGGCCGCATTCGCCGTGCCCGCCTCTTCACCCTCAACCATACGCCCCGCACTCACTTCCAACCCGGGCCCCAAAACAGTTCTGCTTCAGTGGGGTGCCAGCCCGAGTCCTGTCAACGGATACCGCGTCTACCGGGGCACCGTGACCGGCGGTCCCTACGTGGACCAAACCTCTGGCGCTCTCCCCGCGCTCAGTTACAACGACAGCAGCGTCACTGCCGGCTCGACCTACTACTACGTAGTCACTTCGATCGACTCCAACGGAGTGGAGAGCGCTTACTCCAACGAGGCCAAGGCCGCTGTCCCAAGTTCGGGTGGTACTACTACAACGCCCCCACCACCTACTACGACCGCGTCCGTTCCTACTTCTCTTACCACCGGGATCGCGATGAACGGCAGTGCCGCAATTAATGGCACAAGGCTGCGCCTGACCAGCACTACCGGCACCAACCTCGCAGGGAGTGGTTGGTTTACAAACCCCCTGAACATTCAAACATTTTCGACCACCTTCACCTTCCAGATCACAAACACAACCACCAGTGCTACCGGCAACGGTCTTACGTTTGTTCTCCAGAATGCCGGTACCAACGCCCTCGGACCATCCGGAGGAGGACTCGGCTACGGACCCGATAACGTCAACAACCCGGATCCCAGTCCCAACGCGCCCATTGCGAAGAGCGTGGCCATCAAATTCGACACCGTCAACAATGCCGGCGAGGGTACCAATTCGACGGGCTTTTACATAAACGGTGCCTCGCCCACCACACCAGCCGCGACCCTGGGTGGTGGAGTTAACCTGCACTCCGGAGACATTTTCAACGTCGTGGTCAGCTACGACGGCACCAAACTCAAGATGATCATTACCGACACCAATACTGCGCAGACTTGCACTCAGTCTTGGGCTGTCAACATTCCCGGTATCGTTGGCGGAAATACTGCCTATGCGGGTTTCACCGCAGCGACGGGATCCTCTGTTGCGAATCAGGACATCATTACCTGGACCTACGGCAGCAATACGACCACGCCGCCGCCGACCTCAAAAACTCCAATCGTCTACAAGTCCACAGCCCTCAAGGCAACCAGTTCCGGTCCGACGTTCCGCACGTTTGCATACGCCGGCTTTCCCGATGCCAACGGAACGATTCTGGACGCCAGCAAGGCCGGCGACAACGTAACGTTTACTGTCAACGTTCCTACGGCGGGAACTTACGATCTCAAGCTTTCTTACAAGCAGTACATTAGTCGCGGCATTTCCCAGCTCGCCATCAATGGCACCAGCATGGGCGCTCCTCTCGACCAATACCTGCCTCAAGAGGGATACGCGATCTTCGATTATGGGAATTTTACCTTCTCTGCCGCGGGAAACTATTCCTTCAAGTTCACAATCCTGGGCAAGGATGCGAGTTCCACCGGCTATGCCGTCTCTTTCGACGACTTTACGCTGACCCCTCAATAAATCTCTCGTCCAGCGCCTCAAACGCGCCCCGTTGCAGGGTTCAGGAAAGAACTTCCCAACCGTCCGGCTAGATTTCCACTAACTCCTGAAGAGCTTCCTTATCATTAATCACCACCGTCGAACCGTGAACCTCGATAAGGTGTTTGCGCTTGAAACTAGCCAGAAGGCGGCTCACGGTTTCCCGGGAAGTCCCAATCATGTTGGCAATTTCCTCGTGCGTCAGGGTTAACGTCACGCGCGTCCCGCTGGCCTCAAGCTCTTTGGACGGCAGATTTTTCGGCGGTTTCAAATCCAAAAGAAACCGGGCCAGTTTTCCGATGGCGGAACTTGACAGCCCAAGGTAACGGATTTCCTGACAGGTTGTGTGGTAGATGTTGCTCAGCATTTCCGCAACCCGCAAGGCTGTTTCGCCATGCTCGCGCAGAAACGCCAGAAAAGCCTCACGCGGAATGAAGTTTGCCTGCGTTGGTTCCAGCGCTTCGGCAGTAACCTCGTACGGCCGGCTCGACAACGTGCTGGGCAAGCCGATTATTTCCCCAGGTTCCGCGATGCGGAAAATTACCGCCTTGCCTGCTGCCGAAGCCCCAAAGAGCTTGACCCGCCCATTGCAAAGAATGAAGACTCCGCGCGGCTCTTGACCCTCGACAAACAGCACCGCTCCCTTTGGATAGGTTGCCGAAGAGGAAATCGCGTCCAGGCCCGCCAGCGCCGGCTGAGGCAGGTTGCAAAAGACCCGATCCTTCATCACCGGGCAAGCGATGCAATCCTCGATCACTCGCAGGCCGTAAGGGGTCTTCATGATGCGGGCATTATACGACGCTTCAGCCCGGCGAACGACCAGCCCGCCTCCGTTTCCGGACTCCTGGCTGCTCCAATTGTGAGCTGCATCACTCGCAACAGTGACCCCGGTCACAGTGTTTGAGGCCTGCAGGGTTTACGTTCAAATCGAGAGGTGCAACATGCTGGCAACTCAAATGAAGCAACGAGTCACTTTTCGCCATATCTTGTTCGCGACGGATTTTTCTGCCGCCGCTAACTCAGCCCTGCCCTACGCCGCAGGCCTCGCAAGAAGTTTTGGAGCCAAGCTATACGCCCTGCACGTCAAGGAACCCGCAAATTACGCGCTTCCCCCGGAATTGTGGCAGAGCGCGCAACTGGCCGACGACCGGGAGATTCAACGCCTTCGCGACGCGGTCAGCCGCGACTTCCCGGACATCACACCCGAAATCCTGGAAGGTGAAGGAAGCGTCTGGCACGCCTTGGCTTCGGCCATCGAAACCCTCCGGATCGATCTGATAGTCGTCGGCACACGCGGTAGAACCGGAGTCGAAAAAGTTCTTCTGGGCTCGCAAGCGGAAGAAGTTCTGCGGCGCGCGCCCTGCCCGGTTCTCACTGTCGGCCCACACGCGCAACCCGAAGACGGAACGCGCGGCAAGATCGCTTCCATATTGTATGCCACCGATTTCGGCTTCGCATCGCTTGCGGCGGCCCCAATCGCCATTTCCTTGGCCGAGGAATATCAGTCCAAACTCACACTGATGCACGTCATCGAAAACCGGGACGAGCATCAGACCGCTGCTCCGGAAGAATTCGGAGAATTGAGTGAACACCATCTTCGCGCTCTGCTACCGCGTGAAGCCAATTTCTGGTGCGCCCCGCACTTCGTTGTGGAACACGGCGTACCGGCGGACAAGATTCTGGAAGTAGCGCGCCGCACCAACGCTGACCTCATCGTCCTAGGAGTCCACAAACCGGAAGGCCTGCCCGGCGCATCCACTCATCTTCCAATCGCTACGGTCCACCACATCGTTGCCCACGCGCAATGCCCAGTGTTGACCATGCGCGGCTAGTACGTCTCCGCGTCCTCAAAGCGGAAGACGGCGATGGGCGCTGTACAAAAGCGGACAGCGCCCACTCGTGACCGGCTCTATGATGGCACCGAAGGCTGTCTGACAAGAGTCGCTGATCGTTGGCTCGGCTTTGCGAACGGAGGAGCGGTGAGGAAGCTGCTGCAAGCCAGATCCAATTCTATTCTGCTGATAGGTCTTGCTGTTTTCTTCATTGCGGCAGTTTGTTCCTTCGGCCAGGCTACCTCCCAGAATCCAAAGAACACATCTGTTCAAAAGTCCTATGAGCGCCCCACCGATCCGTCTCTCTACGTCGGCGTGGAAACCTGCAAGACCTGCCACGAAGACATGCCCTCCAAGGAGTTCTACAAAAATTTTGAAGCTTCTCCGCACTTCGTTACCACTCTCGATTCGAAAAAGGGTCCTGAATGGCAGGGCTGCGAGGCTTGCCACGGTCCAGGGAAGGAGCATGTCGATGCAGGTGGCGACAAGACCAAGATCTTTACGTTTAAGAATGCTTCAGCGAAGGAAATAAGCGAACGCTGCCTCGGATGCCACACCTACGGAGAGGAACACAGTAACTACGCCCGCTCCGCGCACCTGCAGAACAACGTGAGCTGCATCGATTGCCACTCGCCGCACCATCCCAAGGAAAGCCAGTTCCTGATGAAAGAAAAACCCCCGCAGCTCTGCTACGGCTGCCACCTGGAAACCAAACAACAGTTCAATCGCCCGTTTCATCATCGCGTGAACGAAGGCTTGGTGCAGTGCAACGATTGCCACAATCCGCACGGTGGTTTCCTCTCCCGTCAACTGCGCGCTACCGGAGCGCAAGACACCGTCTGTTATAAGTGCCACGCTGATAAGGCTGGCCCGTTTGTCTACGAACACGAATCCGTGAAAATCGAGGGCTGCGTCGCCTGTCATACCCCGCACGGCTCCGCAAATCCACGGCTCTTGAAACGCAGCCAGGTAAACCTGCTGTGTCTGGAGTGCCACGCCTTCACCGTGGATGCCGGCCCCGCCGCAACACCCACTTTTCACAATCAGGCGCAGAAATATCAGGCCTGCACTCTGTGCCATGTTGCGATTCATGGCTCCAACACCAACCAGTTTTTCTTTCAGCCATAGAAAGGTGAAGCGATGCAAAAAATCGGCAACAAAAGCTGCACTCGACTCACCATCCGCTGCCCATCGCTCCGCTGCGTTCCTCTAGCCATCCTTCTCCTCGTCTGCCTGCCAACGGCCCGGGCCCAGCAGGAGCCCGAACAGCAGGGCTTGGATCAGGGCAACTACAACATCAAGCAGTCCATCGAATTCGGTGGCCGCCTCCTCAGCGTTGCCGGCGATTCGCAGTCCTACGACACTTTTGTCAACCTGCAGGAAGGCGCGCGCCTGCTCGGCTTCACCACCGAAATACGTTCGCTCGACCATCACGATACGTTCTTCGATCGCTTGTACTTCAGCAACTTCGGCTATGGCGGCGATCCCGATCAGGTCTCGCGCCTGCGCATCAACAAAAACCACTGGTACGATTTCGACGCCCTATTCCGCCGCGATCAGAATTTCTGGGACTATTCGCTGCTCGCTAATCCTTTAAATCCAGTCACTCCTGCGTTCGCCAACTCGCCTGCTGGTTTCACGCCCATCATCAGCTCCTCGCCTCACCTGATGAGCACCAGGCGCAACCTCGGCGACTACAACCTCCTGCTACTACCACAATCTAAGATTCGTTTTCGCATCGGATATTCGCGAAACACCAACGATGGTCCCACCCTCACCACCATCCACCAGGGCACCGAGCAACTGCTTCTCCAGAACTACAAAACCACCGTAAATACTTATCGCATTGGCGTGGACTTCCGCGTGTTGCCCCGCACCAGCATCAGTTACGATCAGATCTTCAACTATTACAAAGGCGACACCGGCGCCGCCGATCAAAATCAGCTTTTTGAGCTTTCCAACGGGCAGCCTGTGGATCTCGGTGTCTCTTTCAACGCCGCCGCCAATCAGCCCTGCGCTGCCACTTTCGCCGGTCCCCCCGCGGGCGCTGTGAATCCAACTTGCAGCGCCTATTTTGATTTCTTGCGGGCCGCGCGCGTGCGTACCCATTCGCCTACCGAACAACTGAGCATGCAATCGAACTACTGGAAGTCGCTGGATCTTTCCGCGCGGGCAAGCTACACCGGTGGCGATGCAAACATGTTCGGCTACAACCAGGCGTTCGACGGTCGCGAAGCGCGCACCAATCTGCGCAACGACCAGACCACCGGCTCCGCGCTCGGGCGGCACGTCATGGCGACCGCCGATTTTGGATTGACCTGGCATCTCACCGATCGCTTGAGTTTCATTGACTCTTTTCACTTCTCGAATTTTCACAATCCCATGCAGTTTAATTCCGCGGACTGTTCGTTCTTCAGTCCCAACCTCCTCACCGGCGCCCGGATCTTCACTCCGTTTTCGGCCGTGCCGGTCAATTGCACTGGCCCCTTGGATGGCGCCGCCGGCACTCCCGTGCATTCCACGAGTTCCGGTCCGGACCTTTCCATCGCCTTAAATAGCAATTTTCTTAAGCAGGACGAAAAAACGAACCTCGCGGAACTGGAGTATCAGATTTCGTCGAAGCTCGGCGCGCGCATCGGCTTCCGCTACCGCCATCGCTCCATCGACGATAATTTCTTTTCGGCTGTCACCGAAGTCTATTACCCCAGCAACGCCAATCGCGGCGATTGCGCGATTACCGCGGGCCTGCGTAATCCGGGCTGCACCGCAAACGGCGATGGCTCCTTTACCTTCATCACTCCAAGTCCCACAACCAGCCCCGGCGAAACTCTGATCAATGAGTACGCCGGCGTTTTTGGCCTTTGGGCTCAGCCGTTGCCGCACTGGCGTATCAGCTTCGATGCCGAACTGATGAGCGCCGACAACTCTTTCACCAGAATCAGCCCCCGCCAGACACAGGAATATCGCGTGCGCTCCAAGTACAAGCCCGTGAGCTGGCTCAGTATCGACGGCTCAATCCGCATCTGGGAAGGCCGCGACAACATCTTTGAAGTAAATAACCTCCAGCACGACCGCTCCTACGGAATTTCGGCGACGTTTCAACCCGGCGAAAAATGGGCCCTGGAAGTCGGCTACGACTACAACAACATCTTTTCCCAAATCCTGATCTGCTACACCAGCACCGCAGCTCCGCCAGGCCTTGCGCAATGCCCCGGGGTTCCCGGCCTCATCGAGCAACTCTCCATCTATACCAATAATTCACACTACGGAAATTTCGATTTCATGTGGATGCCGGTTCATCGCCTGACCATGCACTTCGGCGCAAATCTTACTGGAACGACCGGCAGCGCGATTTTGCTTGATCCCAACGCCGTTCCCGGACCGCTTAATTCCAAATGGCTGCGTCCCACAGCCGGACTGGACTATCGGTTCGCTAAAAACTGGACAGGGAAGGCCTATTGGGATTACTACGGTTACCACGAGGACTTGACCGCTTTGCCGCAGGATGTTTTTGCGCCCAGGAATTTCCATGCCAACACTGTGACGCTCTCGGTGCGCTACGCGTTCTGATGCCAACGCCACGAGAGACAATTTGAAAAGTACTGGACCAACAAACTAGGAGGAAAGACAACCATGCACACCAGTCGTAGAAAAGTAGCTTCAGCCTCACTAACCGCATTGGCGTTTCTAGCGCTCAGTGCGATTCCAGTTCGTGCCGATGACCCAGGCGCAGCATTATACAAAGCCAAGTGTGCTGCCTGCCACGGCGCCGACGGCAAGGGCGAAACGGCCGTCGGCAAGACCAACAAGCTGAGCGATCTCGGTTCGGCGGACGTCCAAAAGCAGAGCGACGCCGATTTAACCGCGATCATTACCACCGGGAAAAACAAGATGCCGGCCTACGGAAAAAGCCTTAAGCCCGAACAGATCAAGGATCTCGTGGCCTATATCCGTTCCTTGAAGAAGTAAGAACGCGCATCGTTTCCTCTTATATGCCAACTGTCGCCATCGTTGTTCTGGTTGTCTTCAGCGCGCTTCTCGCTGGCCTGCTCGTACTTCGTCCCGCGATTACCATTCATCCCGGCGGCAAGATTCTTGCCTTTGGTGTGCTCTTTTTTCTTCCGGTCTTCTGCCTCCTGGTAGGCATGCAGAACGAAATGGACCGTTCGAAGAGCACCGCCTTCTGTCTCTCCTGCCACATCATGGAGTCTTACGGCAAAAGCCTTCACGTCGATGATCCGGGCTATTTGGCTGCTGCCCACTATCAAAACCATCGCGTCCCTGCCGACGAGGCCTGCTACACCTGCCACACCAACTACGCCATGTTCGGCACCTTCAAAGCCAAGCTCGGCGGCCTCCGGCACCTGTACGTTTATTACCTGGGTACCCAACCGCGCCCCGAAGATATCAAGTTGCACGAGCCATTCAATAACCGCGAGTGCCTCCACTGCCACCTTGGTGCGCGTTCGTTCGAACAGGGCGCCACCCACAACGCCGATCCGGCTACGCTTCCTGCGATCAAGGCCAACACGCTCTCTTGCATATCCAGCGGTTGCCACGATGTTGTTCACAACGTTGGTCACCTTGACAACGTGAAGCTCTGGACCGAGACCAGCCAATGACTGTCACCCATCAGATTCGTCGTCGACTCCAAATCTCGGCTGTTCTCATCATGGCGGGACTCCTTGTCGAAGCCGTCTGTCTTCTCTGGTCGCGTCCCATCGCCTTTGTGGTTTTTGCCGCCGCGGGCGGGTTCCTGATTTCCGTGGGTGTTCTTTCCTTTCTGTACTCACTGGTGTCTCTGGAATCACCAGCTCCCAAATGATGGACAAGCGGGAAGTCCAATAGACTTGCTCCCCTCCGTGTCTACCCTCGGACACTCATTTGTCCGCTACAGTCCTGAAAGGGACCAGTCCTCTGCATAACTTGTGAATCTCCTCTTCAAGCGTTGGCGGCATAACGCTAAATTCAAAGCCGTACATTGTTCCGAGACTCCGCCGGATAATTGCGCTCACCTGCATCCCGGCCACCGGGCACAGCCGGACTTCTTCCCCCACCCGCAAGATTCCTGTCGTGAAAGCAGATAGCCCGCTGATGCTGATCTCTGATGTCGTTGCCTGATAAGACGATCCATCGTTCCGGCGAATCAAGAGTCCCTCCACAAGCCGGTACCGCCGGTGACGCCGCTTTTCGGCGTCATTGGCGGCGAGTACACCCTTTGTCTCTTGATCCATTGCCGTCATCTTCCAGTTTTGGCAAGACTGTGCCGATGTCTTGCGCGTTGGCGTCGGTCTGTTCCGGCGCCATGTATCCAGGTGTGCCGACCAGCATGCCCACCTGCGTAACCATCGTCTCGGTGTCTGGCTTTTTTTCGGTCGCTTTGGCGATTCCGAAGTCGATGATGTGCGGAGCTGCCTTGCCATCAACTTCGGTGACCATGATGTTTCCGGGTTTCAGGTCCCGGTGGATGATCGCCTTTTGATGCGCGTGCTGTACGCCATCGCAAACCTTGATGAAGAGCTCCAAACGCTGCCGCGTGTTCAGTCGCTTGTCATCGCAGTATTGCGTAATGGGCGACCCGGGAACGAACTCCATTACAAAGAATGGCTGTCCATCCGGGGTCGTCCCGGCATCGAAAACCTTGGCGATTGCCGGGTGATCCATGATCGCCAAAGACTGCCGTTCAGACTCGAATCGCTGGATCACCGATTGGTCGTAGCGCCCGCCTTTGATGAGCTTCAGTGCGACTTTTCGTCTTACCGGTTCGGTCTGTTCGGCAAGCCAGACTTGCCCCATTCCACCTTCACCGAGCAATTTGACCAACTGGTACGGACCAATGAAATAACCGGCATCGTCGCTCAACTCACTGGGCAACGTCGGCGTGCCATCGAAGGTACCGCCACCGAAGACGGTACTGCTGCCATCTGCAACCGGCAGAGGCGTAGGCGTCGCTTTGCGCGTGCCTCCCGTTACCGGTGTTTTCAGAGCCACTGCGGAATCAAGGGTGTTTAGACCTTCAGGCGCAACCGGACCGGACGGTTTGGATGGGGGCAACTTACTGGCAACGTTCGGCTTCGCAGGCTTATCCGCAGCTTGTCCCGGTTTGCCGGGACCCCCTTGCACTGGTCCGTCGAGCGTGCGCAATTCCTCGCCACTCGCGGGCACCCCGGAGCTCTTTGCATCGGGATTTTTCTTGGGGTTTCCTGGGTCAGCCATGAGCTTCCTCAGAAGCCGTTGTCTCCCGGGGAATGCCTCAGTCTAACACCGCTCAATTCCCACTGGCCACTGGGAAAACCGCAAGTTGCGGCGATGGAAGCACACCGGCAAACAGCCTACACAAAATTACTGTCTTCCGCGCCGGCTATGGCCAAGGCTCGATGCGCCGCGCCCAGCACCGGAGCATCCTCATTCAGAATGACCGAGATGGGAATCCGCGAAAGTATTTCCGTCATCGGTCCCTTATTCGCGAACGATTGGCAGAAGGTGCTTTCTTTTAATTTCGGCAGAATCTTCACGGCAATTCCACCGGCTAGAAAGACTCCTCCATAAGCAAGCACGCGCAACGCCAGGTTTCCTGCTTCCGCCCCGAACGCGTCCATCCACCAATCCAGCACTTCGACGCAAACAGAACAACTTTTGTTGAAGGCATTCGTGGTGATTTCGCTTGCGGAAATCGTCTCACGCTCCCCAAACGTGGAATGAATCACCTTGGGGTCCAGAAATTCGTGTAACTTGCGAAAGCCTCGCCCGGAAAAAATATCCTCGCAGGAGACGCGGGCAAGGTTTTGCTTCAAGAAAAGCAGCAGGCGCGCTTCCCGCTCGTCACGCGGCGCAAAATCCGCCGAACCTCCTTCCGAAGCGGCCGCGCGATGTCGTTTGCCATCCCAGTAAAGCACCGCTTCTCCGAGACCGGTTCCCGCCGCGATGACCGCTTTGTTGCCGCGCTTCTCCGCAATGCCTTGATTCAGAGGAAGGAAGTCCTCAGGCGAAAGTTTGTCCAGGCCAAAAGCAGTAGCCACCAGGTCGTTCAGCAGAATGACGTCCCGGTCTCGAAGATTTAGCGCTCTCGCGAGCGCTGCGGACTCCACCGCCCAGGGTAGATTAAACGCATACAGACGGCCGTTGACCACTGTGCCCGGAACGCCGAAACCCGCGGCACGAACGCGCTCGCTGGTTGGGGCTTCCTCGTACAAATCCTCGCGGAACTGCTTTAGCACGTCTTCGAAACTACGGTAATTCCCGGTTGGGTATCGGCGCTGGGCGATCAAATGCAGGTCAGTGCCACGCTCTTCGAAAGCAGCCAAGTGGCATTTCGTGCCGCCAATATCTCCCGCAATGATCATTGGTCCGCCGGGAAGAGCTCACCCCGGACGACCAGCGAAGCCCGGAGGTTGGGCTGAAAAATTCCAGAACGAGTGTAACAAGACTTGCAGCGCCACGCCTTTGCTCTTTGCAGCCACCCGGCAGTTCTGAAACGATTTAATAAATTATCGGAGACGGCATCTTGATCCGCTTCTCCACCTCTGTTCGCCGGCAAAGATATTCTCTACATGCCGCGGACTTTGGCGTAACCTGGCTTGATTACCGAGTAGATCAAATCGCAGCGCTGATCGTAGGGCAGGAAAGCGCTCTTCATCGCATTGATGGTGATCTTTTCGAAGTCCTCCAGCGACAGGCCAAAGGTTTCCGCGGCGGCCTCGAATTCCTTAGTCATCGTGGTGTCGCTCATCAACCGGTTGTCGGTGTTTAGCGTGACCCGGAATTTCTCTTGAAAAAGAATCTTGAAGGGATGCTCGGAAAGGCTGCGGGCGGCGCCCGTGTGCACGTTGCTGAGCAGGCAAATCTCCAACGGAATCCTCTTGTCCAGTACGTATTGCGCCAGGTCCCCCAGTTTCACTACCTTGCCGTCCGCGATGGCAATATCCTCGATTAACCTTGTCCCGTGCCCGATGCGGTGTGCTCCGCAATATTGAATCGCCTGCCAGATCGATTCCTTTCCGAATCCTTCGCCGGCATGAACCGTGATGTTGAAATTCTGCCGCTGTATATAATGAAACGCTTCCACGTGCTTCTTTGGCGGATAACCGCCCTCTTCGCCCGCCAGATCGAATCCCACCACTCCTCGCTCACGAAAATCCACCGCGAGTTCGGCCATTTCCAGGGAAACATCCATGTTGCGCATCGCACAGATGATCAATCCCGACACAACGCCAAAATCTTTTCGACCGCGCTCCAGTCCCTTCAGCGCTGCGGAGACCACTTGTTGGTGAGTGAGTCCCTTCCGGGTATGAAAAATCGGCGCGAAACGGCTCTCGAAATACACTACACCGTCCCGGCTCAGGTCCTCCGCTTGTTCATACGCAACTCGTTCCAGTGCCTCTTCCGTTTGCATCACCGCGATCGTATGTGCAAAGCCTTCCAAATATTTTGGCAAGCTTCCCTGGTTGGCCCCTTGATGAAACCACCGCCCCAACTCCTCCGCATCTTTCGTGGGCAATTGCTGGTAATTTCCGCTTTTCGCCAGCTCAATCACCGTCTGCGGTCGCAGCACTCCATCCAGGTGCTCGTGCAATAGAACCTTCGGGAGGCTCTTCAATACTCCGCGATCCAGTTTCATGGAGGCTCCGGTTTACCTGCTCGTGCTCGTTGCGGTCATCGCCGCCGTGCTCAGCAGTCGAAAAACACTGTTTCGTCTTTTCCCTGCAATACTACATTCCACTCGATGGCCCCTTCGCGCTTCGCGGGCTTTTTCGCAATCAGCGTATGGCGGCGCGCAGGTTCTACGAGATTTAAGACATAGTCTTCCGCATTAGCTGCCTCGTCGGGAAAATAAATTCGCGTCACCAGCCGGCGCAACAATCCCCGGGTAAATACCGACACAACAATGTGCGGCGCTTGCAGCTTGCCGTCCGGCCCAGGCACCCGCCCTGGCTTAATTGTCTTGAACCGGAATGATCCGTCAGGTTGCGTGGGGGTGCGCCCATATCCCTTGAAGCCACTCTCGGTCGGCTTATCCTGTGCATCTTCCGGGTGAGCGTACTTCCCATGAGCATTCGCCTGCCAAATCTCGATCATGGCATCGGGAACGGTCTGACCGTCGCCATCAAACACTTTTCCTTCAATCTCGACCCGTTGACCGGAAACGCCCGGACCCGCCAAATCATTCACATACAATCTGCCGAGACCAATTTCAAAGAACGGTCCTACCGTTTGCGACGTTGTTGCCTGCAGTGTCATCTCATTTTTTCCCAAGGCGTTTCATCCCGCCCACTGAGAATGATGTCGAATTTGAGCCCCAGCGCTTTTTCAGGCACGGTAGTTTCCCAATCAAACGATGAGATCAGGCGATCGCGAGCCTTTTCATCCGCCGTACAGTTGAAGATCGGATCGAAGGACAACAACGGGTCGCCAGGAAAATACATTTGCGTCACCAGTCTGGTCGCAAACGCCGGACCAAACAGCGAAAAATGAATGTGCGCAGGCCTCCACGCATTGTGGTGGTTCTTCCAGGGATATGCGCCGGGCCGAATGGTCACAAACCGGTAGCGCCCTTCGGCATCGGTCAGCGCGTGTCCGGTGCCCGTGAAGTTGGGATCCAACGGAGCATCGTGTTGATCGATTTTGTGAAGATAGCGTCCCGCGGCGTTGGCTTGCCAGACCTCCACCAGCGTGTGTGCCACCGGCCGCCCATCTTCATCCAGCACACGCCCGCTCACAATGATGCGCTCGCCCAGCGGTTCACCCGAATGCTGGCGAGTTAAGTCGCAAGCCTTCACGTCGATCGACGAAGTATCGAACGTCGGCCCGGTCACTTCGGAAATCGTGTGCGGTAAATAGACCAGCGGCTTCGACGGCGCGCGTTTAATCGAAGAGACATACGTTGGATGCAAATAGTCGGGTTGCGTCCCTGGTGACGGCCGGCGGTATCCGGAAAAACGAGCCATGTCGTTGCTCTCCATTGCGTGCAACGCCAACGATTGTCTCCCAGAAACCCAGCCCTAGCTAGGCCCGTGCGCGTTCAGCGGCTTCTTAGCGCGAGTGGTGCGATATCCGCTCATTCAACCGCCCACAAGAAGTTAATTCTGATTCGTCTTTTCGATCTCGGACTTGCTCACTTTCTCGGATACCTGCGACGCCGAAGGCAGTTGCGAACGGTCCCACCCTCCGCCGAGCGCTTCTATCAACTGCACCGACTGGGTCATCACCTGGGTGCGCAGATTCGCCAATTGCTGCCGGTCGTTAAGCAGTGTGTTCTGCGCAACCAGCACATTCAGGTATTGATCGACACCCGTCTCATATCGCGCTTGCGCCAACTCCAGAAATCGTTCCGCGGATTTCTCCGCCTCTTCCTGCTGCTGGATCTCCTTCGACAAGATGCGCTCCGCCGCTAGCGCGTCCTCCACCTGCTGAAACGCCGTCAACACCGTCTGCCGATAATTCGCGACGTCCGAGTTATACACCGCCACAAATTGATTCACTGTCGCCCGCCGCAACCCCGCATCAAAGAGTGGTTCTGACAGCGATGCCCCGACAGACCAGAAACGGCTCGGCCAATCCAGCAGATGCTTCAACGTCGAGCTTTCCAGCCCGCCCTGCGCGCTGAGCGTCACGTTCGGATAATACGCCGCCGTCGCAACCCCGATCTGCGCGTTGGCAGCCGCCATATTCCGTTCCGAAGCCGCAATGTCCGGCCTGCGTTCCAGAAGTTGTGATGGCACGCCCACCGGAACTGTGGGAGGCGCCGCATTCAGCGGCTTAACCGGAATCGAAAAACTGGATGGCGTAGTGCCGATAAGGACCGCGATGGCATGTTCGAACTGTGCCCGCGCAACTCCAAGGTTAGTGGCGGCGGCTTGCGCATTCTGTAGCGTGTTTTCTGCTTCCACGAGAGCAAGTTGATCATCCACTCCCGTCTCGTAGCGCGCACGCGTCAGCTCCACGGACTGTTTGTCGGACGCCACGGTTTCGTCGAGAATTTTCTGCAGCGCATCCTGTCCCCGCAGTTCGAAGAAGAACACCGCCAGGCTGGCCTGCTCGGTCAATCGCTCATTTTCCAGGTCCGCCGCGCTCAACTGCGCGTTGTATTGCGCTTCATGAATCGAGTTGCGAACCTTGCCCCACAGGTCCGGCTCCCACGAAGCATCCAGCGGCAAGGTGTAAAGCGAAGTCTGTCGCCCGGCATTGTTGACGGTTGTTCCGCTTCCACCGGAACTGCCGGTGACCACCGTTCCAACATTCGACGACGAGCGGGAACGCTGATACGAAGGTGTTGTTCCCAACGTGGGATAAAGCTGCGAACGCGCTTGTGCCACCAGCGTTCGCGCTTCCATGAAATTTTCAAAGAACTGCTTGATGTTTTGATTGTTGATATTCAGCTGGTCTTCCAGCGCATTCAGTTCCGGATCATTGTAAATTTCCCACCACTTGCCACGCAGCATGGCATCCTGCGGTTGGCCAACCTTCCACTCGCTCGTATCCGCCGACTGCGTAGGTACTTCCTTGTAGGACACCGGAGGGGGCTGTACCGTGGCCGCCGGCGGGTGATACTTGGGTCCCACCATGCACCCAGCCAGCACAGCCGCCAGGATTGCGGGCCCTGCCAGAATTCGTAAACCAACATTTATTTTTGTTTTTCGCATGTTCGTTTAACCCGCCGATGGAGCCGCGGCGTTCGTTGGATGAAATGTGTCGCGCTGTTTTCCCAGCACGCGAAGCCGTAGGCGATCGAGCGTCAGATAAACCACGGGAGTGGTATAAAGCGTTAGCAGTTGGCTCATGATCAGTCCCCCGACAATGGTGATGCCGAGTGGCTGCCGCAATTCGGAGCCGGTGCCCGTTCCAAATGCCAGCGGCAGCGCCCCAAACAGCGCGGCCATCGTGGTCATCAAAATCGGCCGGAAGCGCAGCATGCACGCCTCGAAAATCGCTTCCTCGGTGTTCTTGCCTCCCTCCCGTTCCGCCTGCAGCGCAAAATCAATCATCATGATTGCGTTTTTCTTGACAATGCCGATCAGCAGCACGATGCCAATGATCGAAATCACGTTCAGGTCCTGATGAAATAGCATCAGCGCCAGCATTGCGCCAACGCTTGCCGATGGCAGCGTCGAAATGATCGTCAGCGGGTGCACCAGGCTCTCGTACAACACCCCAAGCACGATGTACACCGCCAGCAGCGCCGTCAGAACCAGGATCGGCTCGGTACTCAGCGATTGCTGATAAGCCAGCAACGTTCCCGCAAAAAATCCTCGAACCGTTAAAGGCACGCCCATGCGCTGCTTCAACTGATCGACCGCCAGCGTCGCGTCGCTTAAAGCAACACCTGGCGCCAGATTGAACGAAACCGTAACCGATGGAAACAACCCCGTGTGATTTAGCGCCAGCGGCGTGGTATTGGCCCGGCCGGTCGCCATCGTGTAAAGGGGTGCATTTCCACTGGCCGTCGGGCTGCTGCTCCCCTTCGGGTGAAAATAAATGTTCTTCAGTCCTTCGGGACTCTGCGAATACTGCGGCGCAACCTCCAGCACCACGTAGTATTGATTCAACTGCGTGTAGATCAACGAAACTTCCGATTGCCCGAACGCGCTGTATAAGCCCTGATCCAGTGACTGCGCGGTTTGCCCCAGCTTCGCCGCCGTCACCCGGTCATACGTCAACAACATATCCAAGCCGCCGTTTTGCTGGTCGGAGTTCACGTCCTGCAACAGCGGGAGTTTTTTCATCTCCGCCAATAATTTGGGACCCCACGTCGCCAGGTCCGCCACGGTGTCGGACTGAATCGTGTATTGATACAGCGCCGCGCTCGAGCGTCCACCGATCCGGATATCCTGCTGCGCTTGCAGGAACGCCGACGCTACTGGTATCCGGTTCAACTGCGGCCGTAGGCGGTTGATAATGTCCGGCGCGCCGATCTTGCGTTCGTTCAAGGGTTTAAGCGCGATAAAAATATTGCCGGTATTCGTGGCTCCGCCGCCTCCCGTGAAAACGATCACGTTCTGGACCGCCGAATCCTTGACGATCACCGCCCCAAGCTTCTGGACCGCGTCATTCATGGCAGGGAAGGACGAGTCTTGCGGTCCCTGGACGCTTCCGCCGAGCGTGCCAACGTCCTGCTGCGGAAAGAAGCCCTTGGGAATTTTGTAGACAATCACCACATTCAGCGCAATGGTCAGGACCAGCACGGTCAGAATCAGGACCGAGTTATCCAACACCCAATGCAAGCTGTACCGGTAACCCGCCAGGATGCGCTCGAAGACCCACTCCGAAGCCATGTACGCACGCCCATGTTTCGTCGATCGTTCGTCTCGCAACAGGTACGCGCACATCATCGGCGTGGTCGTCAGCGAGATCACCATCGACACCAGAATCGCCGTCGACAGCGTTACCGCAAACTCCCGGAATAGCCTTCCGACGATTCCTCCCATCAACAACAACGGAATAAACACAGCAACCAGCGAAATGCTGATCGTCAGTATCGTGAAGCCGATCTCTTTGGCTCCCAGCAGCGCGGCCGCGAATGGTTCCATTCCCGCTTCAAGATGGCGCGTAATGTTCTCCATCACCACAATGGCGTCGTCCACCACGAAGCCGGTGGAAATGGTCAACGCCATCAGCGAAAGATTGTCCAGGCTGTAGCCGCACAGATACATCACCGCGAATGTCCCGATAAGCGATACCGGAACCGCAACTGCCGGAATAAACGTTGCCCGGCCATTTCGCAAAAACACAAAAACTACCAGAATGACCAGCCCGATCGAAAGCAGCAACGATCGTTCGACGTCGTTTACCGAAGCGCGAATCGTAGTAGTGCGGTCAAGGACGATGGTTGTGTCTATCCCCTTTGGAATGGAGGCTTCGATGGACGGCAACTCAGCTCGCACCCGGTCGACGGTATCGATGATATTCGCGCCCGGCTGGCGGAACACAATCAGCACCACCGCGCGTTTGCCGTTCAAATATCCGGCCGCACGAACGTTTTGCACCGAGTCAATTACATCCGCAACGTCCGCGAGATGAATTGCCGCCCCGTTGTTGTAGCCGACAATGATCGGTTTATAGTCCTCGGCATGCGAAATCTGGTCGTTGTCGACGATGTCCGCGGTGGTAATCCCGTCGGTGATTTGCCCTTTGGCTAGATCGGAATTCTGCAGCCGCAGCACCGCTTGCAGGTTCGACATCGCCAGGCCGAAGCTCGCCAGTTTCGTCGGGTTCACTTCCACGCGCACCGAGGGCAACGCCCCGCCGCCCACATTGACCTGCCCGACGCCTTGGATCTGCGAAAGCTTTTGCTGAATGACCGTCGACGCTTCGTCGTACATCTTGTCCGGGCCAAATTTGTCGGAGGTAAGTCCCAGAATCATGATCGGAGCATCCGCCGGATTCACTTTGCGATACGTGGGATTAGCCGGGAGATTTGCCGGCAAATAAGTGCGCGCCGCATTGATGGCCGCCTCGACGTCTCGCGCCGCTCCGTCAATGTTTCGGCTCAGATCAAATTGGATGGTTACCGAAGTTGTGCCCAGGCTGCTCGCCGAGGTCATCTCCGTCACACCGGCGATATGTCCGAACTGCCGTTCCAGCGGGGTCGCCACCGAGGAAGCCATGATCTCCGCGCTGGCGCCAGGCAAACTCGCGCCCACCGATATCGTCGGAAAGTCCACCTGTGGTAAAGGAGAAACCGGAAGCACCTTGAAAGCGATGGCGCCGGCAATGGCGATTGCAATGGTCAGCAACGTCGTTGCTACCGGTCGATGGATGAACGGTTCGGATACGTTCATGACTGTTCCGCCGGTTGCGGCGCCGTCCCGGGATTCCGCTCTTTGGATTTGTTCCGGGATAATCTTTGCGCCAGGTTGTCGAAGAAAATGTAAATCACCGGTGTCGTGTACAGCGTAAGTACCTGGCTCACCAGCAGTCCGCCAACCATCGCGATTCCCAACGGCCGCCGCAACTCAGACCCAATTCCGCTTCCAAATGCCAGTGGCAAACCGCCAAGCAGCGCAGCCATCGTGGTCATCATGATCGGCCGGAATCGCAGCAGACACGCCTCATAGATCGCGTCCGTCGAACTCTTTCCGTGATGCCGCTCCGCATCCAACGCAAAATCCACCATCATGATGCCGTTTTTCTTGACGATGCCGATCAGCAGCACCAGCCCGATGATGGCCACAACGCTTAAATCTTGCCCGAATAAAATCAGCGCCAGGAATGCGCCGACCCCCGCGGATGGAAGCGTGGAAAGAATCGTGATCGGATGGATAAAGCTTTCGTACAGCACCCCTAGCACGATGTACACGGTCACCAGCGCCGCAAGAATCAGCAGCGGCATGTTGGAAAGCGAGTTTCGAAACGAAGCCGCTGTACCCTGAAAATCCGCCTGCAAACTCGCCGGCATGTGCATATCCTGCTGCACCTTGGTCACCGCCGAAATCGCCCCGCCCAGCGCTGCCTTGGGCGCCAGATTGAACGACACGGTGATCGCAGGGAACTGCCCTTGATGGTTGATGGAGAGCGGCTGCGTCTTCATCTCCACATGCGAAAACGCGCCCAATGGCACCGCGCTGCTCTTTGCCGAGCTCGGCGTCCCTGCGGACCCCGCCCCTCGGCTGGATGTCGCACTCGATGTACTCCCCGTTAGCGCGTTTACCGGCGGTGCCAGCGTATTCGCTGCCGGCGTGTACAACGCCGAACCCGTCAGCGCATTGGAGCCAGCCGACGTCGAACCGTTGCCCGAAGAACTCGCTGCCGCACCCGTAGTGTTTGCGGCCGAATTTGCCTGGATGTACAACTTGTTCAGCTTGTTTGGGTCCAGTTGAAATTGCGGCTCGGCCTCCAGAATCACGTGGTACTGATTCAGTTGTGTGTACATGGTGTTGATCTGCCGCTGCCCGAACGCGTCGTACAGCGTGTTGTCGATCGTTGTCGGTACAATTCCCAGCCGCGACGCCGTAATGCGGTCAATCACTATCGACACTGCCAGCCCGCCCGGCTGCTGGTCGGTCGCCACATCTTCCAACTCCGGAAGCTGCTTCAACTTTGTCACGAACCGGTTTGTCCAGTCGTTCAGCTCATTCGCGTCCGGATCTTCCAGCGTGTATTGGTATTGCGTGCGGCTCACGCGATCGTCCACGGTGATGTTTTGCACCGGTTGCATGAAAAGCTGAATCCCTTGCACGTCGTTCAATTTCGCTTGCAGCCGCCGGATCACATCCGACGCGTTTAGGTCCCGGTCCGAAAGCGGCTTCAGATTGATGGACATTCTTCCGCTGTTGGTGGTGATATTCGTGCCGTCCGCGCCGATGAACGACGAAAGGCTTTCCACCGCCGGGTCCGCGAGAATCACAGCCGCAAGCTCCTGCTGCTTCTCCGCCATCGCTTTGGATCCAATGCTGGGTGGCGCTTGCGTGATGCCCTGAATAATCCCGGTGTCCTGAACAGGGAAGAAGCCTTTGGGAATAATGATGTACAGGAAAATAGTCAGCAGTAGCGTTCCCAGCGCCACAAACAGCGTTATGGTCTGATAGCGCAGCACGAATTTCAGCGTCCGCCCGTAGAACGCAATCATGCTTACAAACATGTGTTCCGAAACTTGATAGAACCGCCCTTGCTGATCCTTCGGATTGTGCTTCAGGATGCGCGACGCCATCATCGGCGTAAGCGTCAGCGAAACGATCGCGGAGATCACGATGGTAACCGCCAGCGTCACGGCAAACTCGCGAAACAGCCGGCCCACCACGTCTCCCATGAACAACAGCGGAATAAGCACTGCAATCAGCGATACCGTCAAAGACACAATGGTGAAGCCAATCTGCTCCGCGCCTTTCAACGCCGCCTGCATCGGCGTTTCGCCTTCCTCCAGATAGCGCGAAATGTTTTCGACCATCACGATCGCGTCGTCCACCACGAACCCGGTGGAAATCGTCAGCGCCATCAACGACAAATTATCCAGGCTGTAGCCCAGCGCATACATCGCGGCAAACGTGCCAACCAGCGAAAGCGGCACCGCCACGCTGGGAATAATCGTCGCGTAGAGGTTCCGCAGGAACAGAAACATCACCATCACCACCAGCGCGACCGTCAGCAATAACTCAAACTCAACATCCGATACCGACGCCTGGATCGGCGCTGTAAGATCGGTCAGCGTCGTAACCTCAATCCCTGTCGGCAGGTTTGCCTGCAGTTGCGGCAGCAATGCTTTTATTCGGTTCACAACACTGATGGTGTTTCCGCCCGGCTGCCGTTGTACGTTGACGATTACCGCCGGCGTCTTGTTCATCCACGCGGCTTGATTGGTGTTCTCCACCCCGTCCAGGATTTTCGCAACGTCGGTCAGCATCACCGGCGCGCCATTGCGGTAGGCGACCACCACTCCCCGGTAATCCTTGCTGGTCACCAGCTGATCGTTGGCGTCAATCTGATAATCCTGCCGGCTTCCATCGAAGTTTCCCTTGGCCGCGTTTACGCTGGCTTGCGTAATCGCCGTTCGCAAATCTTCCAGATTGATTCCGTACGAAGAGAGCGCCGCCGGATTCGCCTGAATGCGTACCGCGGGCTTTTGTCCCCCGCTGATGCTTACCAGCCCGACTCCGCTGAGCTGCGAAATCTTGGGTGCCAGCCGCGTGTCCACCAGATCTTCCACCTGCGGCAATGGAATCGAACTCGAAGTAACCGCCAGCGTCAGCACCGGCGCATCGGCTGGATTTGTCTTGCTGTAAATCGGTGGAGCCGGCAAGTTTGCAGGCAAGAAATTCTGCGAAGCGTTGATCGCCGACTGCACTTCTTCTTCCGCGACATCGATGTTCAAGGTCAAATTAAACTGCAGCACGATCACCGACGTCCCGCCGGAACTGCTCGACGTCATCTGGCTCAATCCCTGAAGCTGCCCGAACTGCCGCTCCAGCGGTGCAGTCACCGTGGTCGCTACCACGTCCGGGCTGGCGCCCGGATAAAACGTCAGCACCTGGATGGTTGGATAATCGACTTGCGGCAACGCGGAGACCGGCAGCTGCGTGTAGCTCACAATGCCCACCAGCAGAATCGCTGCCATCAGCAGTGCTGTGGCAACCGGTCTCAAAATAAACGGTGTTGACGGACTCAAGGAGCGTTGCTCCCGGGTTTTCCCGAATTTTGCTTTCCCGGGCTGGATTTCCCAGAGCCGGATTTCCCCGCGTGAGGATTGCTTGAATCAGACTGTCCGGAACCGGATTGGCCGGGAGCAGGTTGGCCAGCATTGGGCTGCCCAGTTCCGCTTTGCCCACCACCACCCGGCTGTCCCGCCAATACAACTTTCACATTGTCTTGCAGCTTCTCGAAGCTGCTGTTGGCCAGCACATCTCCCGGATTGATGCCCGTCACTTGCGCCGTTCCGCCGTCCATCACACCCTGCTTGATCGTGCGCATGTGCGCGGTGTTGTCCTGCAAAACGTAAACAAAGGCCGTCTGCCCGTTGTGTTGAATCGTCGACGTCGGAATCAGCGTCGCGTCATGCAATGTATTCACCAGCAGCCGCACGTTCACAAATTCGTTCGGAAACAATGCCGCATCTTTGTTGTCGAATAGCGATCTGGCCTTCACCGTTCCGGTTGTCGTGTCGATCTGATTGTCCAGCGTGAGCAGTTTCCCGGTAGCCACCTTCTTCAAATTCGTCCGATCAAACGCATCCACACTCAGCTGCACGTGTTGCCGAAGCTGATCCTGCACTTGTCCGAGGTTATCCTCCGCAATCGTGAAAATGATCGTAATCGGCTGCAATTGCGTAATCACTGCAAGCGTCAGCCCTCCCGACGACTGCACCACGTTGCCCGGATCCACCAACCGTAGACCCACTTTCCCCGTGAACGGCGCGCGGATATGGCAGTACTCCACTTGAATCTGATCAAACGCCACCGACCCCTGATCGATCTTCACCGTTCCTTCATCCTGCAACACTATTTTTTCCTGGTCATCGAGCGTCTGTTTCGGTATCGCTTTCCGCGCCCATGCGTCGCGGTATCGCTCCAGGTCCATCTCCGCCTGCGCCAGAATTCCTTGGTCCCTTTCCAATGTTCCCTGCGCCTGCACCAGCGTTGCCTGGTACGGCCGCGCGTCGATATCAATCAGCGAATCGCCTTTGCGAACGATTTGCCCTTCCTTGTAGTGAACCGCGGTAACAATTCCATTCACCTGGCTGGTGATCGAACTGGTATACACAGGCGTGACCGTTCCAATCCCGTCCAGGTAATTCCCAATGTCGCCCTTCTGCGCGGTCACGGTGGTGACCGTCACCGGACCTCCTCCACCCCGCGGCGCTTTCGCATTCTTTGAATCATCGTGCTTCCGCAAAACCACCACGAAGCCCACCGCGAAGATCGCCAGTATCAATATCCAAACGATGATCCTCGTTATCGGATTCTTGTGCGCTTCAGGTTTCGTCGGAGCAGGAAGCTGATGATCTGGGCCAACATGCGGTGATGCATTCTGATCGTTAGGCAAATTCATCCCTTTGCATGATTGAATTCCGGACAGGGGCAAATGTCCGCTCTATATTGACGGATTCTAACCCCATTACGGATACATCCTACGTGTTCCTTTAGTCCTATCTAAGGTAAACGTCTCTCGGCGTCAGACTCGCCTGCTTCGCTCTCCACACTCGAAATTAGTTTTGGTAATTCGCCGCCCTTGTTACAAACTGTTGCACGCCTTCCGCCGGAGGGATGTCCGATTCGTTCCCTCGGCGGCGAAGAACGAATCCGTCTTGAGCGAGGAACAATCGTGCAAGAAATCTCAGTGCCCAGGCGTCTGCGGTTAGGCATGGTCGGCGGTGGCCCCGGCGCGTTCATCGGAGCGGTACATCGCCTCGCCGCGCGCATGGACGATCGCTACGAACTCGTCGCCGCCGCCCTCTCCGCGGACGCGGACAAAAGCCGCACCAGCGCCGCAGCCCTGCACATTCCTCAGGATCGCGCGTACTCCAACTTTGAAGAAATGGCGCGCTCCGAAGCCACTCGCCCCGACCGTATCGACGCCGTCTCGATCGTTACCCCGAATCATTTCCATTTTCCCGTCGCCAAAGTGTTCCTCGATTCCGGCATTCACGTCATCTGTGACAAGCCCATGACCACCACGCTCGCCGATGCCGACGAGCTTGTTCGCATCGTTCAACGCACCGGCCTTATCTTCGGCCTCACCCACAATTACACCGGCTATCCGCTCGTCCGGCAGGCAAGGGAGATGCTCGCCGCGGGCGAACTTGGCAAACTCCGCATCATCCAGGTCGAATATCCCCAGGACTGGCTGACCACCCCTCTGGAACAAACCGGCCAGAAGCAGGCTGCCTGGCGCACCGACCCGTCCCGCAGCGGCCCCGCCGGAAGCCTCGGCGACATCGGCACCCACGCTTACAACCTGGCGCGTTTCGTCACCCAGGCGCCCTGCGAAGAGGTCTGCGCCGATATCCAACGGTTCGTCCCCGGCCGCAGGCTGGACGACAACGTCCAAGTCCTTCTGCGTTTTGCCGGTGGCGCTCGCGGTATGCTCTGGGCTAGCCAGGTCGCGGCAGGAAACGAAAACAACCTCAAGCTCCGCGTTTACGGTGAAAAGGCCGGCCTGGAATGGCAGCAGGAGGACGCCAACACCCTGCGGTTCTTGCCCTACGGAAAGCCCCCGCAAATCATCCGCCGTGGCGGTCCCGGCTCACTGCCGGTAGCAGCCT
>Ga0210394_10002576_pt1 | contig 24602 bp, 20 predicted proteins | sample IncBWC12MmetaG_FD_160121 | JGI IMG/M metagenome (GOLD analysis project Ga0210394, IMG submission 160121) | Forest soil microbial communities from Barre Woods Harvard Forest LTER site, Petersham, Massachusetts, United States - Inc-BW-C-12-M | ecosystem: Environmental > Terrestrial > Soil >... | reverse complement strand
CTTCGAGTAGGCCGCTGGATCGAACGACGACTCGACATGTGGCAGCGCTGCAATCTGCGCAGGGAGCCCCAGGTTCGCGAGCACCTCGGCGATGTGCGCGTCCCAGGCGCCGGCGCGAACGATGCCGGCGCGAAAACGGTCCGACTGCCCGAGCTGGAAGCGCACATCGTCGACTGCTTCGGCAAAGCGCGCCGGCACGGTATCGGCCCCCCAGAGATCGCGCACTTTCTGCTCATCGGCGTCGGCGGGCGGCGCTCCGCTGGCGAGGTGCCGCAATGCGTCCTCGATCCGCGTTCGTTGCGCCTCGACACGGGCCTTGCGCTGGTGGACCGGAGTATCGGCATCGAAGTGTATGGTCTCGTAGATCACCGAGAGCTTGTGCTGATCGTGCAGGTAGCCTTCGTTGGTGGTGATCCGGGTGTAAACCTTGATCCAGAACTGCACGTCCGGGTCGAGCTCGGCCGGTCGCGGAATCAGATCCCCGGCGGCGAAGGCCGGGGTGGACACGGACAGCAGCGCCACAGAGAGCAGCACCGCGCAGCTCAGCGCTGGATTCCGCAGCATCGAAAGCAGTCCCGGACGTTTCATGGGCGCAGATGTAGCACGCAGGCGCCGTCCGGAGCGCTAGCGAAGGTCACAGTCCTGTGCACGGGTAGCGCGTGATCAGATTGGCGAAGTTCGTAAAAACGGTCCCGCAGCCGCGCCGCTCAGCTCAGCCGCATTTCGAATCGCCGCAGTTCAGGCAGGTCATGCAGTTATCCATCATGACCACTGCGGCGGTGCTGCATTTGCTGCAGAGCGCTGCGCCATCCGGAAAGTGCGACTTGGCGAAGGCGTCCTGCTGTTTCGCGCGCGCCTCGAACTCGGCGCGCTTCTCTTCCACGAGTTTCTTCTGATGCTCGTCGAGCTCGGGCTTGCGCATCAGGCCGATGGTCTGCAGATGCTTTTCGATGACGTAGCCGAGCTCGGCGATGATCGAGGGCATGAACTTGCCGCCGGGCTGCCAATAGCCGCCGCGCGGATCGAACACGGCCTTGAGCTCATCGACCAGGAACGCGACGTCACCACCCTTGCGGAACACCGCCGAAATGATGCGTGTCAGCGCCACGATCCACTGGAAGTGATCCAGATTCTTCGAGTTGATGAACACCTCGAACGGACGGCGATGCTCGTACTCGGTGCCCTCGTTGAGCACGATGTCGTTGATGGTGACGTACATGGCGTGATCCGACACCGGCGTCTTGATCTTGTACGTGGAGCCGATCAGCACCTCCGGGCGCTGGATCTCCTCGTGCATGCGGATGACCTTGGCAGTGCGGCCGTCGCGACTGTGCGCCAGCTCTTCGACGGGAGCGACCGGTGGCGCGGGCGCCTGATCCTCGGGCTTCTGCACGCGGTATTTGACGATGCGCTTGTCGATTCGTGTGGTCATGGTCAGAACTTCCCGTAGTAGCCTTCTTTCAACGCATCGAACAGATTGGCGGCGCTGTGCCGCTCGCCGTCGTAGTCGATCTCTTCATCCCCGCGGACCTTGAGCTCGGTGCCGTCCTCGAGTGTGAACACGTAAGTCGTGTTCTTGAGGTCCTCTTCCTTGACCAGCACGCCCTGGAACGCCTCCGGATTGAAGCGAAACGTGGTGCATCCCTTCAATCCCTGCTCGTAGGCGTAGCGATAGATGCCCTTGAAATCCTCATAGGGATAATTTGTGGGCACATTGGCGGTTTTCGAGATCGAGGAGTCGATCCATTTCTGCGCCGCGGCCTGGATGTCGACGTGCTGGCGCGGTGTGACCGCGTCGGCCGCGGTAAAGTAGGCCGGTAATGCCTCGTCCTCTTTGGTCGAACCCGGCATCGCCTTGGGATTGACCAGCTCGCGGTAGGCCAGCAGCTCGAAGGAGAAGACGTCGATCTTCTCCTTGGTCTTGCGCCCGGAGCGGATCACGTTGCGGAAATAGTGGTGCGCGAACGAAGGCTCGATACCGTTGCTGGCATTGTTGGCGAGCGACAACGAGATCGTGCCGGTCGGCGCGATCGAGCTGTGGTGCGTGAAGCGCGCACCGACCTGCGCGAGCTGCTCCACGAGCTGCGGGGCTGCTTCCGCGACGCGCTGCATGTACCGGCTATAGCGCGCATGCAGCAGTCGTCCGGCGATCCGATCACCCGGTTTCCAGCCGTCGCGCGCCATCTCCGGCCGCTTGCGCAGCAGCGCCGGAGTGACCGTGAACTCCTCGTTCATGATCGGCGCCGGTCCCTTCTCGCGCGACAGCTCGAGCGCGGCTTCCCAGCCCGCGAGCGCCATTTCGCGCGAGACATCCTCGGTGAACTGCACCGACTCGCTCGAGCCGTACTTCAATCCGAGCAGCGTGATCGTCGAGCCCAGGCCCAAGAAGCCCATGCCATGACGGCGCTTGCGCTGGATCTCTTCCCGCTGATAGCTCAGCGGCAGTCCGTTGATCTCGCAGACGTTATCGAGCATGCGCGTGAACACGCGCACCACTTCGCGATACTCGTCCCAATCAAAGCGCGCCTGCGGCGTGAACGGCTCGCGTACGAAACGCGTGAGATTGACCGAGCCGAGCAGGCAGGAGCCGTAGGGCGGGAGCGGTTGCTCTCCGCAATTACCTGTAATAAGGCCGTTAAATATCAGATTATGCTTATCTTCTTGCGTGGTATCAAACACCGGCGCATAGCCGACATGCTCGATCGATCGGATAGGACTCGTGAATCGTTCTACGTGCTTTTGCACGCGCGGGGCGCGCCAACCCGCGTATTTCTGATTCTTGGCATCCGTCAGGAATCCGATTTCCTGCATGAATCGGTCGCGGGATTGCGAACCAATCAGCAATTCGTAATCGGCCTTGCAGTTATATAAGCGCTTGCCACCCTTGCCATCCGGCAGAAGGCGTTGACCCGCAGCACGGCGGTAGAGAACACGGCTGAAAATGCCGAAATTCGCAAGCAAAGTTTGCACGTCTTTCAACAGCGACGGCTTGCTTGAGGCGAGCCGAATTGAACACTGGGAGTTCTTGTCGTTTCGCTCAACGGTTCCATCAGCCTGAAACAACGCCCGCAAATATGCCTTCACGCAGGCCTCACTGCCGCGCCAGATCACTTCCGGCACTTGCATCTTGGTCTTGGCAGTGAATCCGTAGTGCTCGAGCACACGTGCCAGTAGCACGGAACGAATCATGATCAAATTTCGGTCCGGGATGGCAACCGCACTGACGCGATAGTCCCGTGTCCGCATGGACACGCCGGCAATGAGTGCGTTGATATAATTGACGACGGTATAGGCGTAGTCGCGATCCAGTCCCCACAGATTGATGACCGCAGCCTTTTCGCCCTTGCCACGATTGGTGAAATGCCCGTCCCCGGCAATCAGGCCCAGCAGCATGCCGAGCTCCGGCGAGCCATCATTGCCGAACTGTCCCTTGCCGGATTGAATCAGCAGCTCATCGCCAGGCTTCAGATCCCTGAGCTTGATCTTGCCGCGGGTAGTGTAGAAATCGTGCCACTCGGTGGCTTTGATCTCGTAGCCGGCCTCGGTCACCACGCGATAGATGTCCGCGTGCATCGAGGTCATGAAGGCAGGCACCGCCGGACGCACGTCGACACCGGGGCCCGTCCCCATCGCGCGACCGTCGACGGTCACCTGCAGATCCGCGCCGCTCTCGTACAGATCGCCGATGCGCACCATGCCGAATTGCGTCGCCAGCCGCGTATCCGCCGTCACGCACGGGTTGGTGGCGCGAATATTCTCGCACCACCAGTTGTTGTTCATTTCATTGACGCGATCGATCAGGATGAATCCGGGCTCCGCGAAGTCGTACGTGGAAGACATGATCACGTCCCACATGCGGCGCGCCGGCAGCGTCTTGTAGATGCGGCAGGCGACCAGGCCCTCGTCGTTGCAGACGTAGCCTTCGTGCACCGGCCACTCGCGCCAGACGAACTTGCTCGCATCCGTCAGGTCCGGCTGTTCCGCCTCGTATTCACGCCGGCTGATCGGAAAGGCCAGCTTCCACTCGCCCTCCTCGCGCACGGCTTTCATGAACTCATCACTGATCAGCAGCGACAGGTTGAACTGTCGCAGCCGGCCGTTCTCGCGCTTGGCGCGCACGAAATCCATCGCATCCGGATGGCCGACATCGAAAGTCCCCATCTGCGCACCGCGACGGCCGCCGGCTGACGACACCGTGAAACACATCTTGTCGTAGATATCCATGAACGACAGAGGGCCGGAGGTATAGGCACCGGCGCCCGAGACGTAGGCGCCGCGCGGCCGCAGCGTCGAGAACTCGTAGCCGATGCCGCAGCCGGCCTTGAGCGTCAGCCCGGCCTCGTGCACTTTGCCGAGGATGTCGTCCATCGAATCGCGGATCGTGCCCGAGACCGTGCAATTGATGGTCGAGGTGGCCGGCTTGTGCTCCCAGGCGCCGGCGTTGGAGGTCACGCGACCGGCCGGGATTGCGCCCTGACGCAACGCCCACAGAAAGCGCTCGTAGCAGGCCTCGCGCAGCTCCTCGCGTTCGACATCGGCGAGCGAGCGAGCGACACGCTTATAGGTGTCGTCCATGGTGCCGTCGAGCGCCTGGCCGTCCTTGGAAGTCAGCCGATATTTCTTATCCCAGATGTCCAGGGATGCTTCCTGGAAGGGAATGGAATCCACGTCTCGCGTTACGAGCTTCATAACGGAATTCATGATAAGGGCGGCTCCCTATGTCGCCGAAAATCGCGAAAAATCTTCCCCGACGCAACACAAGATCTTGTTATGCGGCAACGGCAGGTTAATCAAGCAGAATGGTCATCGTCAAGATTATGAAATATAAAATTCCTGGTTTTTTATTGTTCAAAATCATGTATTTATGTAAATATTCGCAGCAACAGCACGATCAAAAAGTTTCTGCGCCGGAGCTGGGCTGCCGAACGCCTTACCCCAACATCTTGTGTTCACCGGTGTTTCACCGGCCCCACACAGCTCATCCACAGGCTGCTCACATGCGCGTGACCCGCGAGGCCCAATTCCAACACCCCGCCGTCCTCGCAGCAATGGGCCGCATCGCCCTCAATTGGGCAAATGCGTCGCAGCTCCTCCCTTGCAATCCTGCGCCCCAGCCATAGATCCAAGTGCAACGGCAGGAGCCTGAGTGCTCCTGCGGATTGACCGATACGTCGACTCAATACCGAACTTGGAGGATTACGACCATGACTTTGATTCGTTACGAGCCGTGGCACGTCGTGAACCGGCTGCAGCGCCAGATCGATCAGATCTTCGGCGACAGCTTTGCATCACCGGCGGCCAATGGAGAGAGCTCCGTCAACTGGATTCCGACAGTGGATATCCATGAAGAGCAGGACAAGTTCGTCGTGCGCGCGGATCTGCCGGGCGTCTCGCCTGCGGATATCAGCATCACGGCCGAGAACCGGGTGCTGACCCTGCGTGGCCAGAGGCAGTTCGAGCGCAGCGAGAACCAGAAGGGTTTCGAGCGCCTCGAGCGCGTCGAAGGCTCGTTCCTGCGCCGTTTCACGCTGCCGAACAATGTTCAGGACGATCAGATCAAGGCCCGCCACGTCAACGGCGTACTTGAGGTGACCATCCCGAAGACCCCGACGCCGGAGCCGCGTCGCGTCAGCGTCGAGACGCACTGAGCTGAAACTCTGCCGGCGGCGCAGCGCCGCCATGGACTTTAGGACCGGTATCGCGCTTTACTGCGGCGTATGCAGTCTGGCGCGATATCGGCCCCGTCCGCTTTATCGCCTGCTTTTGCACGCGGGCCGCTGACAATTGGCGTCACTGGCGGCACCGGCTTCGTCGGCCGGGAGCTAATCACGCGTCTGGCTGGCGCCGGCCACTCGGTACGCGTCGCTACGCGGAGCGCCTCGCGGGCCGATGCGCTGCTGCCGTTGTCGAGCGTCGAGATCTTCGTCGGCGATGTCTACGACTCCGACTTCCTGCGGCGTACCTTCGACGGCTGCGATGTCGTCATCCACCTGATCGGTATTCTCAACGAGCGCGGCTTCGGCGGCGCCGGCTTCCGGCGCGCCCACGTCGAATCCACCGCCGCGCTGCTGCGAGCCATGCGCCAGTCGCACACTCGCCGCCTGCTGCACATGAGCGCGCTCAATGCCGATGCCGAGCGCGGCCGCAGCCATTACCTGCGCACCAAGGGGCAGGCCGAGCAGTTGGTGCGCGCGGAGAGCTCGCTGCAATGGACCATCTTTCGTCCCTCGGTGATCTTCGGCGCCGATGATTCGCTGACCATGCGCTTCGCCGCGCTGCTGCGCCTGTCCGCGGGATGGATCCCGCTGGCGCGCCCCGGAGCGCGCTTTGCACCGATCTATGTCGGCGATGTGGCAATGGCGTTCGTGCGGGCACTCAATGATGGCTCGGCCGTCGGCTCGACCTACGAGCTTTGCGGACCCACAGTGATGACCTTGGCGCAGATCGTGCGCCAGACCGCCGAGGCCGCTGGGCTGCCCTGCCGTGTGCTTTCACTCCCGGACGCGGTCGCGTGGCTGCAGGGGGCCTTGATGGGACTCGTGCCCGGGAAACCGTTTTCGCTCGACAACTACCGCTCACTGCTCACCGACAGCCTGTGCCGGGAAAATGGCTGTGAACGGCTTGGCATCCGCCCGGGCAGTTTCAAGGCGTGGGTGCCGCGGTGGCTGTCGCAGCCGGTTGCCGGCACAGGGCACGGCGTGCGCTCCGATCGCGTTTGAGTTTGCGTACCGCGGCGTAGAAGGCCGGCAGCTCTCCGGCGTTGCGCTCGAGCAGCCGCTGAAATCCGGGTACGCAATCCGAGTAGGTCGCGATCGATGCCAGGTGCGCGTTGTTGAGCCCGACATCGATCCAGGCGTCGTAACCGCTGCGCCGCTTGAGCTGCTGCTCGAGCGCGCGCACATGGTCGGCGGTCGCGCTCAGCAGCTCGCGCTTGCGCGCGCGCATCTCATCCGGGCTCAGCGGTTGGTGATAGAGGGCGTCGAGAGCCGCGCGGCCATCAGCCAGGGCGCGCGTGAACTGCCGATCGGCCTCGCGCCGCGCCAGAAAATCAGTCAGCTCGGGACCGCGCCCGCGTACTTCCAGCCAGCGCCTCAAACCCTCCTGCTCCACCGTGACCGCAAAGGATTCGTTGAACTGGGTATCGCCCTTGACGTAGATCAGCTGGTGCGCGAGCTCATGAAAGATCATCGCAATCATTTCGAGGTCACCGTAGCGCATCATGGTGTTGAGCACCGGATCGGCAAAGTGCCCGAGCGTCGAATACGCGGCCACGCCCGCCACCAGGGTATCGTCTCCCCGCGCGGCAAGACCCGCGGCAAAGTCACGGGCGTTGCTCTCGCGGAAGTAGCCGCGATAGCTCAGGCAACCGGTGAACGGAAAGCACCAGTGCCGCGGCTCGATCGAAAACTCCGGTGCCGCGACCACGTTCCAGACCACGTAGGGACGCTTGAGATCGGTGTAGCTGCGATAGCTGCGGTTGTCCGGCAATGCCAGCGCGCTCGAGGCGAAGTCACGCGCGTCCTGCACCAGCTCCAGTCTCGATTTGAGCTGCGGCGTGGTGGCCGGATCGGCCAGCACCCGATCGATCGGGCGCCGGGCGCGCATCAGACGCCATTGACCCTGGGTCGCCTGCGCCAAATAGGCGACGCCGCAACCCGCCAAAGTACTCCACAGCAGCAGCGACAGCAGGATCTGTAACACCCGCGCGGGGCTGCTGCGACTGTCGGTTAACATGTGCACCCATGCAAGTCTATCTGGTCGGCGGAGCGGTTCGGGATCAGCTGCTCGGCCGCCCTGTCACCGAGCGCGACTGGGTCGTGGTCGGCGCGACACCTGAGGAGATGGAACGTCTCGGTTACCGCGCCGTCGGCCGCGAATTCCCCGTGTTCCATCACCCGGATACCAAGGAGGAATATGCGCTCGCCCGAGTCGAGCGCAAGAGCGGACCGGGCTATCGTGGATTCATCACCGAGTACTCGCCGAACGTCACGCTGGAGCAGGACCTGCAGCGCCGGGACCTCACGGTCAATGCGATGGCGCGCAGCGACCAGGGCGCGCTGATCGATCCCTACGGCGGCAGCGCGGATCTCGAGCGGCGACAACTGCGCCACGTCTCGCCCGCATTCAGCGAGGATCCCGTGCGCGTGCTGCGCGTGGCGAGATTTGCGGCGCGCTTTGACGGGCTCGGTTTCACGGTGGCGGGGGACACGCTCGCCCTCATGCGGACCATGGTCGATCGGGGCGAGGTCGCCGCGCTGGTGCCCGAACGCGTCTGGCGCGAGATGGAGCGCGCGCTCGGCGAGGCCGCGCCCGAACGATTCTTCGACACATTGGCGGACTGTGGCGCGCTGGCGGTGATACTCCCGGAGCTGCACTGGAGCGAGCCCGAGCGCGAGGCGCTGCGCACGGCGGCCAAACTATCCGGCGACGCGAGCGTGCGCTTCACAGCGCTGGCGGCCGGCAATCCGATCGCTGCCATCGAGACGCTGTGCCAGCGGCTGCGCGTTCCGAGCCGTTTCCGCGAGCTTGCGAACCTGTGCGCGCGACTGCATGAGCGCATCGCGCGCGCGGCAGAGCTCGATGCCGCCGAACTGCTGGATCTGCTCGAAGCCAGCGACATACTGCGCCGCCCGGAACGCTTCGAACGACTGCTGCTGAGCTGCGCCGCGCGCGGCGCACCACCCGAGGCGCTGACATTGCTGCGGACCGCGGCGGATGCGATCGCGAACGTGACGCTCGAGCCCGGACGCATGCAGACGCTGGCGGGGGGGCCGGCAATTGCCAACGCGCTGCGCGATGCTCGAATCGCGCAATTGACACGGCTGCCGCATCTTCAGAGCGTGCGCCGCAGGTCCTGAAGCGCGAACCCGCGCAACGGCAGATCGAGCCCGCGCGTAAGCGCCATGACCTTGAAGTTTTCCCCCATCTCTCCGGGCAGCAGCAGCGAACGGGCCTGCGAGGCAAGGCGCGCCCGTTCGATCGTATCGACGGCCGCGGCGACTTCGGCTTCGATGCCGCTCGCGAGCAGAAAGGCCGCCTGCGTACAGTAGCCTCCGACCGTAAGTCCCGCATCGACCGCGGCTTCGGCAACCCGCGTGAAATCGACCCAGGCCGTTACGTCCTGTACGCCCGGATAGAGCAGTGGCTGATCATGGGCACGATGCCGGAAATGGCAGCGCAGCGTGCCGCGATCGCGCTGCGGGTGGTAGTACTCGGGTCGCGGCAGGCCGTAGTCGATCAGCAGCAGCAGCCCGCGCGCCAGCGGCGCGGCCATGGATGCCACCCACGGTGCCAGCATCGGACAGAGCTCGGACAGGTAGTGCTGCGGCCAGGCGCCGGGGGCGATGCGAGTGAGCTCGGCGATGAGATCAGGCGCCGCCGGGCAATCGGCGTCCACGAGCGCTCCTGCCGCCGATAGACCGACACCGCGCTCGTAGAACCTGCCGGAGTCGATCACGAAGCGCCGGAAGGGCAGCGCGTCCGCGACTTCGTTCGCGAGTATCACGCCCGTGATCGGAGTCGCCGGCGGCGCATCGAGCCATTCGAGCCGCGAGCGCAACTCGCGCGGCAGCTGCTGCAGCAGCGCCTGCTGACGCTGGCGCAGATCGGCACTGACTTCGAGAATGTAATAGTGCGCCGGTACGTCGCCCAGCTCGGCCAATCGTCGCATGAGGCCCAGCGCCAGTCGGCCGGTGCCCGCCCCTAGCTCCAGCACATCGCCGCCACCCATGCGCAGCAACGGCGCGCATTGACTGGCGAGACATCGCGCAAACAGATCCGACAGCTCCGGTGCGGTGACGAAGTCGCCGGCGGCGCCGAGCTTGGCACTGCCCGCCGAGTAATAGCCCAGCCCCGGTGCATACAGCACCAGGCGCAGATAGTCGTCGAATGCCAGCCAGCCCGAGTGCGCCGCAATGGCCGCCCGCAGCGCGCGCATGACCGCCGCCGACTGTGCCGCCTGATCCGGCGTCAGCTCCGGCAGCATTGAGGGCAGCATTGAGGAAGGCTCGCCAATCATCTTAAGCTGCGCGCATGAGTTCTGAGCCTCGATTGGCCGGCCAGGCAGCGCTCGTGACCGGCGGGGCGCGGCGCGTCGGCGCGCAGATCGCGCGCACGCTGCACACCGAAGGCGCCAGCGTCATGATTCACTGCCACCGCTCACTCGATCATGCGCAACGGCTGGCCGCGGAACTCAACGCGATGCGTGCAGGCAGCGCCGAGGTGTCGTGCGCCGACCTGTGCGACACGAGCGGATTGCCACGGCTCGTGGCGCACACCTGCGAGCGTTTCGGCGGCTTGAACCTGCTCATCAATAACGCCTCGACCTTCTATCCGACCCCGATCGGCAGCGTTACCTTGCCGCAGTGGCAGGATCTGATCGGGACCAATCTGCAGGCGCCGCTGTTCCTGGCGCAGGCCGCGGCGACGGCACTCAAGGCCAGCCGCGGCGCGGTGCTGAATATCGTCGATATTCACGGGCTGCGGCCGCTGCGCGAGCACCCGGTCTACAGCGTCGCCAAGGCCGGGCTCATCATGCTGACGCGCGCACTGGCGCGCGAGCTGGCGCCGGAGGTGCGCGTCAACGCGATCGCACCCGGCGCGGTGTTGTGGCCCGAGGACGGCATCGATGGCGAACGCAAGCACCGCATTCTCGAACAGACGCCGTTGCATCGCGCTGGATCGCCAACCGATATCGCACGCACGGTGCTGTTCTTTGCGGCGGATGCGCCGTTCATCACCGGACAGATCCTGGCCGTCGACGGCGGCCGCAGCATCGCCTGGTGAACTCGGCAAGCGGCCGTCACCTTCGCGTTCACGCCGCATTGAGGTCGGGCGCGCTGGCCGTCATTGCGTGTTCGGCCTGCGGAAAGGCCGCCCAGAGCGCACCAATGGAAACGCCCGTGACCGGATGACGCACTTCGGGTGCCAGTTCCGCGAGCGGACCGAGCATGTAGGGACGTCGCAGCAGATCGCGCCGCGGCAGCGCGTAACCGGCACCCTCACCGACCTGATCACCGTAGAGCAACAGATCGAGGTCCATCGCGCGCGGCCCCCACTTGGGATCCGCTCGTCCGCGGCCACAGCGCTCTTCGATCTGATGCAGCAGTTCCAGCAGCGCCGTCACCTCCAGCGCGCTCGAAAAACCGGCAACCGCATTGATGAAATCGTCGCCATCGAATCCGACCGCGCGATTACGGAAGCAGCTCGAGAAGCGCGCATCGGGAAAGTGAGCCTTGAGCAGACGGGCCGCCTGCAGCAGTCGTGCGACCGGATCAATGTTACTGCCGAGCGCGATGTAGACCTGGCTCATTCGCCGCCCGGGGCTGCCGAGCCCGCGTCCGCAGTCGCGGGCAACTGCCACCCTGCAAGATCCTCCCGCCGACGCTCGAGCTGAATGCCGACGTCGCGCGAATCGCGGATCGCACCGGGCTTGTTGACGCTGACGCGGACCCAGTCGAGCGAGAATTCCGACACCAGCAGCAAGGCCAGATGGTGCGCGAGCGATTCGACCAATTGGAATTGTGTGGTCGGCAACCACCCGAGCACGCGCTTGGCGACGCGCTTGTAGTCGACCGTGTCCTCAACCCGGTCGCTGCGCGCCGCGCGCGCGCAGTCGCAGGGTATCTCCAGATCGATCAGCAACGTTTGCGGCGTACGCCGTTCCCAATCGATGAAGCCGATGATGCATTTCGCGCTCAGGCCGCGCAGGAATATTCGGTCGCTCATGCGAGAAGTCTAGGGTAACTCGCGGACAACGCCCACCGCGGCGCAGCCGGGCGGCTGCAGCTCGGACAAGGGCCAGCGAGCCCGCACTTCGATCGCGCTGCCGGCGTGCTCCCCGGCCCGCAGCCGCTGCAGCCCTGCGACCGCGATCATGGCTGCGTTGTCGGTGCAGAATTCGACGCGCGGGTAGTACACCTGCGCACCGATCGCCCGTGCCTCGCGGCTGAGCCGCTGGCGCAGCTCGCAATTCGCACCGACACCGCCGGCCACCACCAGCGCGCGGTGCCCGGTGTAGCGTAGCGCCTGCAATGAGCGCGTGCAGAGCGTCGTCACGATGGCCTCCTGCACGGCGTGCGCGATGTCCGCTCGCGCCTGATCGGTCAGCGCGGTCGCCCGCACCGCCAGCATCACGGCGGTCTTGAGCCCCGAGAAGCTGAACTCGAACCCGGGCCGATCAAGCATCGGGCGCGGAAACAGGTACGCACCGGGCCGTCCGCCGCCCGCCAGCCGCGCCAGTTCCGGGCCGCCCGGATAAGGCAAGCCCAGCAACTTTGCGGTCTTGTCGAAAGCTTCGCCGGCAGCGTCATCGCGCGTCTGTCCGAGGATGCGGTATTCGCCGATCCGGCACACGTCGATCAGCATGGTATGGCCGCCCGACACCAGCAGCGCCAAATGCGGAAACGGTGGCGGCGGTGATTCCAGCATCGGAACCAGCAGATGCCCTTCGAGATGATGCACGCCGATGGCCGGTACCCCCCAGCCGAAACTCAAGCCCCGCGCCAGCGCCGCGCCGGTCAGCAACGCGCCCACGAGGCCGGGACCTGCCGTATAAGCGATCCCGTCGATCTCGGCGGCGCGCGTCCCGGCTCGCGAGAGCGCGCTGCTCAGCAACGGCAACAGCCGGCGCAGGTGATCGCGTGAGGCAAGCTCCGGCACCACCCCGCCGTAGATGCGGTGCAGATCGATCTGGCTCCAGAGCTCGTGCGCGAGCAACCCGCGCTGCTCGTCGAGCACTGCCACGGCACTTTCGTCGCAGGAAGTCTCGATCGCGAGAATGCGCATCGCTCACTCCGACCTTATATAGGCAGCGGTCACGTCATAGGCAGCGGTCACGTCATAGGCAGCGGTCATGCGATGGCTCGCGCGGCATTTTGCGTTTTGTCGCAACTGCATTAGAATCCCGGCCCGACGTCGTGTGCCCATTGCCAAAAAGCACTTCATAATCAAGAGGTTGAGTTTTAGATGCCGAGTGTTCGCGTACGCGAGAACGAATATTTCGATGCCGCCCTGCGGCGTTTCAAGCGAGCGTGTGAGAAGGCGGGCGTGCTCGCCGAGCTGCGCCGGCGCGAATTCTACGAAAAGCCGACGCAGGAACGGAAAAGAAAGAAGGCCGCCGCCGTCAAGCGGCACATGAAACGCGTTTCCCGCGACTTCGTGCGTCCGGCACGCTGATTCTACCTGGCCAGCGCCGACGGCGCCGATCCTCATGAGTCTCAAAGAGCGCGTGCAGGAAGACATGAAGACCGCGATGCGCGCGGCCGACAAGGATCGGCTGGCCACCGTGCGGCTGATCCTCGCCGCGATCAAGCAGCGCGAAGTCGACGAGCGCATCGTGCTCGACGACACTCAGGTGCTCTCGGTGCTCGAAAAGATGATGAAGCAGCGCCGCGAGTCGATCACGCAGTTCGAAGCCGGCGGACGCTCCGATCTGGTCGCAAAGGAGCGCGCCGAGCTCAAGCTCATCGGCGGCTACCTGCCGGCACAGCTCAACGACGCCGAGCTCGATGCCCTGATCAAGACCACCATCGCCGAGACCGGCGCGAGCAGCATCAAGGACATGGGCAAGGTGATGGGCATCATCAAGGGAAAGGCCCAGGGCCGCGCCGACATGGCGTTGGTCGGGGCACGCATCAAGGCGCGTCTGACGCCGTCCTAACCCAGGCCGGCGCCCGATGTCCGGCCGCATCCCGCAAGACTTCATCGACGAGCTCATCGCGCGCGCCGATATCGTCGAGATCATCGGCAGTCGTGTCGCACTCAAGAAGGCCGGGCGCGAGTACAAGGCGTGCTGCCCGTTTCATGACGAGAAGACCGCCTCGTTCTGGGTCAGCCCGGACAAACAGTTCTATCACTGCTTCGGCTGTGGCGCCCATGGCACGGCACTCGGCTTTCTGATGCAGTACGACCAGCTGCCGTTCCGGGAGGCAGTGGAGGATCTGGCCGAGCGCTTTGGCCTGACCGTACCGCACGAGGGTGGCGTGGCCGTGCGTGCGCCCGCGGACGATTTCGCGCCGCTATACGAGCTGCTCGGACGCGTGGCGGAGTTCTACGCCGCCAATCTGAAGAGCAACTCGCGCGCACGGGATTACGCAGCAGCACGCGGACTGCAGCCCGATACGATCGAGAGCTTCCGGATCGGTTACGCGCCCGACGCCTGGGACGAGCTCATGAAGCGATTCGGGGGCAGCGTCGAGCAGCGCCGCCAGCTCGCGGCGACGGGACTGATCATCGAGCGCACCACCGGCAGCGAGGGCTTCTACGATCGCTTCCGCGATCGCTTGATGTTTCCGATTCGCGATGCGCGCGGGCGCGTGATCGCCTTTGGCGGCCGCATCCTCGAGCAGGGCGAGCCGAAGTATCTGAACTCCCCTGAAACCGCGTTGTTTCAGAAGGGCAAGGAGCTCTATGGCCTGTACGAATCGCGGCGCGCGCGCCAGGGCCTGAAGCGGCTGCTCGTGGTTGAGGGCTACATGGACGCGGTGCGGCTGCATCAGGCGGGCATCGGCTATGCCGTCGCGACGCTAGGCACGGCGACGACCACAGAGCATCTGCGGCGAGCCTTTCGCCTCGTGAACGAGATCGTGTTCTGCTTCGATGGCGATCGCGCCGGCCGTGCCGCCGCCTGGCGTGCACTGCAGAACGTGCTGCCGCAGGTGCGCGCAGGACGCGAGATACGCTTCCTGTTCCTGCCGGAGGGCGAGGATCCCGATTCGCTCGTGGGCAGCGAAGGCGGTACGGCGTTCGAGGCGCGGCTGCGCGATGCCATGCCGCTATCGGAATACCTGATCGCGCATCTGAGCACCGAGGCCGACCTGAGTCACGCCGACGGCAAAGCGCATTTTGTTGCACTGGCACGGCCACTGATCGAGAAGATCGCGCCCGGCGTCTATCGCGACTTACTGCTTGAGCGGATCGCGCAGGCGATCGGCACCTCGAACGCGCGGTTGCAGCAATGGATGGGGCAAGCGGCAGCGGGCCAGTCGGAACGGCCACCGGCAGCATCGCCGCGCGCCATGGTCGATCGCGTCGGCCGCGGCAGCCTGCTGACGCAGTCGATCAGCCTGCTGTTGCACCATCCGACCGCGGCCAATGCCATCGATGAGCGTCAGCGCCAGGCGCTGGCCGGCCTCGCGCATGCGGGGATCGCGGTGCTGACGCAGTTGCTGGCCGAGCAGCTGGCGCAGCCCGCCCAGAGCATGGCACAGACCCTCGAGCGCTGGCGCGAGCGCCCGGAATACCGCCGACTATGTGAGCTCGCCGCCAGCGAACCGCTGGTGTCCGAGGCGTCCGCGGCAACCCGGGAGCTGGCGCAGGCCATCGAACGGCTGCTGGATGCGGAAGTCAGGGGCGGGCGGCTCGAAGCCCTGATCGAAAAAGCCCGCGCGCAGGGACTCAGCGACACCGAAAAAGTGGAACTTCAGGCACTTACGAGCAGCCATAGTAGGGTTGGACCTGCCTGAACCAGCGTTCTGCCGGAACGGCCGCCTACCGCCCAAGTCCGCTGCTGTAGCGCCGTTATGCCCGAGAGCCCTTGAAATTTGGCAGCCCAGCAACGAAATTTAGGTACAATTGTCAACTTTCCCATGAGCCACGCGCCCCCGTGCCATCCTTTCGTATCAAGCGACAAGGACGGACGGGTTTGTCGTCTTAAAGTTGAGCCCTTGGACCACTTCTGAAGACGCCATGACAAAAAAGCAGCACAAGCCAACCCCCGCAGCACGCAAACCCGTCGTGCGCGCCGCCGCAGTTCCCCATCGCAAGGGTAGCGTGGCTCCGGTTGCGGCGCGCAATACCCCGGCTTCACCCAAGTCGGCCGAGCCGCACAAGAAGGCGGCGGCCGGCGGCAAGCCGGCGCCTGGCGCCAAGACCGCGCACGCCGCCGTGGTACCGGCGGCACATGCCGCGCACAGGAGCGCCGCGCCGGTCACCGCATCGAGCATCAGCGTCGATCTGCGTCGCGGCCACGGCTTGCCTGAGGATCGGCAATCGCAGCTCAAGCTGCTGATTGCCCGGGGAAAGGAACAGGGCTACCTGACCTACGCGCAGGTCAACGATCACCTGCCGGCCGAAATCGTCGATCCGGAGCAGATCGAAGGCATCGTCAACACGATCAACGATATGGGCATTCCGGTGTACGAAAAGGCACCCGACACCGAATCGCTGCTCGCGAACGAGCCGCCCTCGCCGGCCGACGACGAGGCCATTGAAGAGGCGGCCGCGGCGCTGGCCGCGCTCGACGCCGAGCTGGGTCGTACCACCGATCCGGTGCGCATGTACATGCGCGAGATGGGCACCGTCGAGCTGCTCACGCGTGAGGGTGAAATCCGCATCGCCAAGCGCATCGAGGAAGGCCTGGATGCCGTGCGCACTGCGCTCGGCAAATACCCGGCGACCTTCGAGCATCTGCTGCGCACCTACGAACTGGTCAAGGCCGGCCAGGCGCGCCTGATCGATCTGGTGGTCGGCTTCATCGATCCGAACGCGCCGGACGTCATTGCGCAACCGCAGAACCCGACCAAGATCGACCTCGAGGCCGACGCCGAGGACAAGGAAGAAGACGCCGAGGAAGGCGACGAGGCCGAGGAAGAGGCGATCGACACCGGCCCCGACCCGGAGGAAGTCGCCCGTCGCATGGCTTCGCTCGCCAAGCTGCTGCAGCACTCGCTGGCCGCGATTGCGAAGCAGGGCGCGGAAGATCCCAAGACGCAGAAGCTGCGCAAGAGGCTGTCGGGCGAGTTCATGGAACTGAAGCTGTCGCCGCGCATGTTCGATGCGCTGACCGATCAGCTGCGCTCGCACATCAGCGAGATCCGCCAGATCGAAAAAGAGATCATGATCATCGCGGTGCGCGACGCCGGCATGCCGCGCAAGGATTTCATCGCGACCTTTCCGAAGAACGAGACCAGCGCGCGCTGGATTCTCAAGCACGTCAAGGCCGGCAAGAAGTATTCCGCACCGCTGGCAAAACTCAAGGACGAGATCGAGCGGCGGCAGAAGAAGCTGATGCAGCTCGAAGAGCAGTATCACCTGTCGGTCAACGACATCAAGGAGATCAATCGCGAGGTCTCGATCGGCGAAGCCAAGGCGCGGCGGGCCAAGAAGGAAATGGTCGAGGCCAATCTGCGGCTCGTGATCTCGATTGCCAAGAAGTACACCAACCGTGGCCTGCAGTTCCTCGACCTCATCCAGGAGGGCAACATCGGCCTCATGAAGGCGGTCGACAAGTTCGAATACCGCCGCGGCTACAAGTTCTCGACCTATGCAACCTGGTGGATTCGCCAGGCCATCACGCGCTCGATCGCCGATCAGGCGCGCACCATCCGCATCCCGGTGCACATGATCGAGACCATCAACAAGCTCAACCGCATCTCGCGGCAGATGCTGCAGGAGATGGGGCGCGAGCCGACGCCGGAAGAACTGGCCGTGCGCATGGAGATGCCCGAAGACAAGGTGCGCAAGGTGCTCAAGATCGCCAAAGAGCCGATCTCGATGGAGACGCCTATCGGCGACGACGAGGATTCACACCTCGGGGATTTCATCGAGGACCAGTCGGTCGCCTCGCCGATCGATCAGGCCACGATGGAGTCGCTACGTGAGACCACGCATTCGGTGCTGGCGCAGCTGACGCCGCGCGAAGCCAAGGTGTTGCGCATGCGCTTCGGCATCGACATGAACACCGATCACACGCTCGAAGAAGTCGGCAAGCAGTTCGATGTCACGCGCGAGCGCATCCGTCAGATCGAGGCCAAGGCGCTGCGCAAGCTGCGTCATCCGAGCCGCAGCGAGCAGCTCCGCAGTTTCCTGATGGATGACTGAGAACCTCGAAAACGCATCCGGCACGGCCGTCAGCTTGCTGGCGCCGTATTGGTGAAGTAGGCGATCACGTACGCCTTCAGTGTGCCATCGCTCTGTGTCACTCCCGAGACCCTCACTTTGGTGCCGACGCTCAAGCCGTTCATCAGCGTGGTCAAACCGCCCGCCATCGTAATGTCCACCGGAGTGATGGTGACGACACTACTGCTGTAGTCGACCTGGTACACGAGCGTGGCCTCGCCGCCAGAGTTGCTGACATCGATCGTGACCGGCTGCGTGCCGCCGGTAGCCGTGGCGGTGAAGCTGTAGCCGCTGCCAGCGGCCGTCAGACCCGACGCCACGGAGATCGCCGGCACCGGCACCGGCACGAGCACGGTCGCAGCCGCGCTCCAGCCCGAGGTATTCGCCGGATCGCCCCACCGGGCGTAACTGATACCCCACGCGGAAATCGACGCGGCGCTGCCGCCGAAGCTGACGCTGCCATTGGTCGCGGCGACGAAGTCGCCGATCGCGCCGCTGCCCGAGTCGACCAGCGTCGGGTAGGCAAAGTTCCACCACTTGTAGCCATTGATTGCCGCGCCGCTACCATCGTTGCCGTTGGCGCTGCTCGCAGCAATGTAATCCAGCGTGACACCGTAGTCGTCGCTGGCCCGCAGGTAGTCGTGCGTGTAGTTGAAGCTCGAAGTGTTTGCCTGCGAAATCGCGCCTGAATACACCGGTGTCTCGATGTCGATGCTCTGCGCCACCATGGGTGTGGCCAGCGGATCGACCGCGCTGGCGTGTACCTTGAAGCCGCGCACGAGGTTCTCGTTCGCGAGAAACGCGGGACCGCTGCCAATCGGCATGGCATCCGCAAGCGCGTTTGCGGGCTGACGGAAATAGAACTGGGTGTTGGCATCGACCACCATCGGTACACCGGCACCCGACTCGTCCTCGATGGTGACCGTAGGGCTTGCGCTGTCGACGTGCAGCACGTGGCCCTCGGGACTGAGCCAGACGCTCTGGAAGCTGCTGCTGACCCAGATGCGCGTTGCCACCAGCGTGCCGTCCTGCTGATAACGCGCCGCGACGCGGACGTACTTGCCGTCGAGACTGCTTTCGCCCGAGAAGTTCTTGATCGTGGTCGCGGTGTGGGCGTCGAGGTCGTAGAGCAGAGTGCCATTGGTGGCGTCAGCCAGGATCATCAGTGACTGAGAGCTGGCGACCGCGGTCTCCGGCGTCTGCACCGGCAGCGCCGGGAAGTCTTTGGTAATCGTGATCGACGAGTTATCGCTCGCAATCGCACTCACGTTGCCGTACAGGTGGCGCAACACCAGCCGGGTGATATCGGCGATCGGCCGATGGCGCACCGGACCCGAGAAATTCACGGCCCAATGCGTGCTGCTCGCACCCGGCGGCATGTGACCGACGATGAAGGCCGGGTGCGACAGATCGAATTCGAGATCGAGCGCGTTGTTCTGCGAGCTCGTCACGACCAGGGGCGAGGCAAAGCTCACCGTGATCGGTACCATGAGATTGGGCGCGCTGCCCTGCGTGTGCTGAATCTCGATGTCGCCGGACGACACGGTGCTGCCCGCCGGCAGACTGAATCCGGCCTCGGGATTCGCCGCGACGACGAGCATGACGTCGCCCGGATTGCCGCCGACGGTAACGACCGCGCCGGTGTAGGTGCCGAGCGGCACCGAGACATTGCCGAGAATTTCGCCGAGCTGATCGAGCTGTTCCAGATTGACATAAGGCTCGCTCGACGGGGCATCGTAGACCGTGACATTGGCGCCGCCGCCCTGCGGGATCAGGGCGATACTGAGCACCTTGACGCCGATCGTGGCCCAATCGTCCGACGAGGCGTCGCTGACGATGAGCGGCACGCTGCCGGACTGCTGCGAGCTCATCGTCGAGTTGGTCGCGAAACCCGAGCTGCCGGAGCTCCCGCCCCCGCAGGCGGCGAGGGTACTCATCAATAATGCGCCGCACACGGCGGACCGAATCCAGTACTTTTCCATGACCGTCCCTCGGTGATTGGTTGCGTGACGTTGAGCAAGCAAGCGCGCCAAATCGGGATCGGTTGACTCCGGGCTCGCCGGCGGATGTCGCCGCAAGGCGACTGCCAAATATCCGTCGCGTGTGAATCGCGCTGTCAGGGCGATGGCGACTGTGATGCCGCTCATAGCGCGCGCCGGGCCGGCGTCGCGGCGCTCCCGGCCGGCGCGACCAATTCTTCGGCATCGAGCCCCAGGCGGCGCAGGCGTGCCAGCTTGTAGCGCAGCGTGCGCGAGCTGATGCCCAGACGCTCGGCGATGCGCTCGCGCGTCTCATTGCTGCGCAGCGCCTCCAGGATGATCCGGCGTTCGGCCAGCGCCAGCGTCTCGGCAAGCGCGCCGGGTGTCGCTGCGCCCGCGGTCTCGAGCGCCAGCGGCGCGGATAAGGGTGGCGGGTGCGGGTGAGGCTCGAAAATGATGTGTGCATCGCGTACCAGATCGCCGTCGCACAGCACCAACGCGCGCTGAATGACCTTTTCGAGCTCGCGCACGTTGCCGGGCCAGGCGTAGGTCAGCAGTAATTGCGCCGCGTCTGGATGCATCGCGGGAATGCGCACTCCGGCCGCGCAGTGCGCCGCCAGCAGTCGCATCGCCAGCGGCAGGATGTCGTCGCGCCGCCAGCGCAGCGGCAGCAGCGTGATTGGAAATACGTCCAATCGGTAGTAGAGGTCCTCGCAAAAGCGTCCGGCGTCGACTTCTTCGCGCAGCCGCCGATTGCTGGTCGCGACGATGCGCACGTCGAGGGACACGGCGTTGCGCGCGCCGAGCCGCTCGACCTCGCGCTCTTGCAGTACTCGCAGCAGCTTGGCCTGCAGCGACAGCGGGATCTGCGAAATCTCGTCGAGCAGCAGCGTGCCGCCCTGGGCCTGCTCGAATTTTCCGGGGTGCGCATTGTGCGCGCCAGTGAACGCGCCGCGCTCCCAGCCGAACAGCATTGCCTCCAACATGTTTTCGGGGATGGCCGCGCAATTGATGGCGATGAACGCGCCGCCGGCGCGCCGTGAACGGCGATGAATGTAGTGCGCGAGCACTTCCTTGCCGGTGCCGGATTCGCCGCCGATCAGTACCGAGCAATCGCTGCCCGCGACGCGTCGCGCGAGTTCCATGAGTACGCGCGAGGATTCGGCGCACGCCACGGGATCACAAATTTCCGCGGCAGGATAGCGCTCGCGCGTAAAGCTCTGCATTGGGGAGTCCATGACCTCTTCAAGCGCTATTTCGAGGTCAGAGGAGCAAATTGGGTGCCGGCACCAAACTGCGACACGGCTCATGACGGCGGAGGATTGCCGTCGCGGTGAACGTCAAGTTTCCGACACGACCGCTTCGCCGTCGCCCATCGCGTACTTGCGCAGCTTCTCGACCAGCGTGGTGCGGCGCAGGCCCAGCATCCGCGCGGCCTGCGCAACGGTACCGCCGGAGCGATCCATGGCACGCGCGATCAGTCGCCGTTCGAGCGCTTCCAGGTATTGCCGCAGATCGAACCCTGCCTGGATTTCAGCCAGCAGCGCATCGACGAACTGCGGCTCGATGAATGCCGCCGCGTCTTCGCCCTCGGGCTCGCTACCGTGCCCGCTCAATTCCTCGGCCAGCGCCTCGAGGGCCGGCGCCAGTACCGTGGCAGCGGAAGCCGACGCCACCAGGGTCTCGCATGGCGGCTGCGTGCCGGGTGTCCACTGCGCCGGACGGTAGCGGGGCGGCAGATCCGCGACGTTGACCGCGCGCGCCTGGCACTGATTCGACAGACGTTCGATCAGATTGCCGAGTTCGCGCACGTTGCCGGGCCAGCGATAGGCTTTGAGCGCATCGATCGCGGGTGCGCTGAACTGGACCCGCGGCCGGCCCGAGGCATGGATGCGCTCGGCCAGGTCGGCGATCAATGCCGTCAGATCCTCGCCGCGCTCGCGCAGCGGCGGCATGTCGATCGGCACCACGTTCAATCGATGGAACAGATCTTCGCGGAATGTGCCCTTGACGATTGCCTGTTCGAGATCGCAATGCGTCGCGGCGATGATGCGCACGTCGCAGCGCTGCGACAGACAGCTGCCGACGCGCTCGTACATGCGCTCCTGTAGCACCCGCAGCAACTTGACCTGCACGGTCGGGTTCATGTCGCCGATCTCGTCCAGAAAGATCGTGCCGCCGTCGGCGACTTCGAAGCGACCTTTGCGCGTAGACAGAGCGCCGGTAAAGGCACCCTTCTCGTGACCGAATAATTCGCTCTCGAGCAGTTCGGCCGGAATTGCGCCGCAGTTGATTGGAATGAAGGGCCGCGCACGGCGCTGCGAGCACTCATGAATGGCGCGCGCCACCACTTCCTTGCCGGTACCCGATTCGCCGAGGATCAGGACGTTACTGTCAAATCCGGCGACCTGCCGGATGAGACGATTGACCCGTCGGATCGCTGCCGATGATCCCGTGGGCAGCGTCGCTGGAATTTCCGCCTGCTCGCCGATCATCACAGCCATCGCCGCCCTTGCAGCCATCTTGTTCTGCGCCCCGTCTTGTTGCGGCACAGAATAGGTGCGACGTTATGGCATGGGAGGGGTATGCGTCACAAAGTTGACGCTATGCCGGGATGTGCACCCAGGCCACGGGGTTATTGAGAACTGCGTCGCAGGTGACGGCTGGCTATGGATTGCGCGCCCAATGGTCGATATCCGTCAGGGCGCCCAATACACCGTTACCGGCACATTCTGCTGCTGCAGCAGCGCGCGCACCGGCATATCGACCGCCGGTCCGCGCACGCGAGCGCGCTCATAAGCGCCCCACTTGTCCGTGCCGGTGATCAGCACCCCAATCCGACGTGAATCGAGCAGCGCGCGCAGGTTGAGGCTCAAGCGCTCGCGCGGCGGCACCGGCGCCATCATGGCGATGCAGCCCGGTGGCTGTGCCGGATCGAGTGCCAGTGCCAATCCGGGCGAGCCGGGAAACAGCGAGGCCACGTGGCCGTCGTCTCCCATGCCGAGCAGCATGAAATCGAACGGACGCGGTAACTCGGCAACCGCGGACCAGCTCGCATGCGCACCGCCGCGCGCATCGGGCGCGGCATTCTTGAGACCGACGAAGTTGGCGCTCGCCGCCGCGCCCTTGAGCAGATGATCGCGTACCAGCTTCTCATTGCTCGAAGCGCTGCTCGCTTCGACCCAACGCTCATCGCCCAGGGTGATCCAGACATCGTCCCAGTCGAGCTCGGCACTCGACAAACGTTCGAACAGCGGCAATGGTGTGCGCCCGCCCGGTACGGCCAGGCTCGCGCCGCGGCCGGCGGCAAGACCCGCCTGCAATGCACCGGCGATGTCGAGCGCCAGCGCTTCAATTAATGCGGCGGCATTCGGGAATCGGCGTTCGTGTGCGTCAGAGTTCGCCATGCCAGGCATATCCATCCCTGCCAATCAATGCGCTCGCGGCCGCCGGGCCCCAGCTACCAGCGGTGTAACTTTTGGGCCGCTCGTCGGAAGCGGTCCAGGCTTCGCGGATCGGATCGATCCAACGCCAGGCGACATCGAGCTCGTCACGCCGCATGAACAGCGTCAGATTGCCCTTGATGACGTCGGTCAGCAAGCGCTCATACGCATCCAATTGCGGCGTCTTGGCGGACTCGGCCATGTCGAGCCGCAGGTCCACCGGGCGCAGCCGCATGGTTTCTCCGGGCGTCTTCGCGAGAATGGTCAGCGTGATCGAATCGCGCGGCTGCAGCGAGATCACCAGCCGGTTGGGGGTGGCGGCGGCGGCGCGATCGAAGATCGACAGCGGCACATCCTCGAAATTGATCACGATATCGCCGATCTGCTCCTGCAGCCGTTTGCCCGTGCGCAGATAGAACGGCACGCCGGCCCACCGCCAAGTGTCGATGTTCGCCTTGAGCGCAACGTAAGTTTCGGTGGTGCTGTCGGGCGGGATGCCGCGCTCTTCGAGGTAGCCCGCCACGGGCGCGCCGTTGACGGCTCCGGCGCGGTACTGCCCACGCACCACATTGCTGGTGACCTCGGCGCCTTCGAGCGGCCGCAGGGCGCGCAGCACCTTGAGCTTCTCATCGCGTACCGCATCCGGATGATTCGACACCGGTGGTTCCATCGCCATGATGCAGAGCAGCTGCAGCAGATGATTTTGCACCATGTCGCGCATCGCTCCGGTTTGATCGTAGAACGCGCCACGATTTTCGACACCGAGCTGCTCGCCGATCGAGATCTGCACGTGGCGGATGCGCCCGCGTCCCCACAGCGGTTCGAACAGCAGGTTGCCAAAGCGCAGTGCCAGCAGGTTCTGCACCGCCTCCTTGCCGAGGTAATGATCGATACGATAGATCTGCTGTTCGGGAAAAATAGCGCCGACGTTCTCGTTGATGTGCTGCGCGGATGCTCGATCGGTGCCGAGCGGCTTCTCGAGCACCACGCGCGCTCCGGGCGTCACCAGATTGGCGGCTGCGAGGTTCTGGCAGATGCTCATGAACAGCGCCGGCGCGGTGGAGAGAAAGAACACTCGCACTTCCACCGGGCTCTGAGCGAGCCTCGCACCGAGATTGTGAAAGTCCTGCGCATTGGTGGCATCGAGGCAGACGTAGTCCAGCGTCTGGCTGAATGCGGTCCAGCGGGTGGCGTCGAGGCCGGCCGGCAGGTATTTCTTGCTGCTCTGCTCGACCTGAGCCAGATACGCTTCGCGCGCGAGGTTGCTGCGCGCGACGCAGAAGATCCTGGCGCGCTCAGGGAACTGTCCGGCGACGAAACGCCGGAATAGCGCCGGTAGCAG